>Ga0256829_1002960_pt1 | contig 12193 bp, 11 predicted proteins | sample 131447metaG_FD_185979 | JGI IMG/M metagenome (GOLD analysis project Ga0256829, IMG submission 185979) | Hydrothermal vent microbial communities from Lau Basin, Pacific Ocean - 131-447 | ecosystem: Environmental > Aquatic > Marine > Hydrothermal vents | place: Pacific Ocean: Lau Basin | collected... | reverse complement strand
TCTGCCGTCCAGATGTTAAATATGAATCTGTTCCATTATTTGATCGTGATGCCAGCTTGCCAGGAGCGATGAAAGCATTTAGTGAGCTGGCTTCAGGCTATGGTGGTGGTGCAGGAGATATAAGAGAGTTTTTTGGCAACAAACCGAAATACAATTCCAGCCTACCCGGACTTGGAGATAATTCCTAATGCCGCATAATTCAATTGCGGCTATTACCGGCCAAATCGACCTTCGGGAGAATAAGAATGACTAAACTCAATGAAGCAGCTTATGAGCGTAGCTTATGCCAATCATTAGTTGATTCCGGCTATGACAAACTCCACCCTGTAAAAGATTGGGATGTTGAAAAAGCGTTGTGTCCCAAGGTGCTACTTGAATATATCCGAATCTCCCAGCCAGAAGCGTGGGAAAAGTTAGAGAGTCACTATGGTTCAGTAGTTGAAATCAAAGTCATCGACGAAATATGTCGCCAGATCAAGAAAGAAGGAATGCTGGCAATTCTTCGTAATGGTATCCGGGATCGTGGCGTAAACTACCGATTGGTACAATTCGCGCCGCCAACCAACCTGAATGCCGATGTTGCAAAACGATATGACCTCAACCGCATGGGTGTTATGCAGCAGGTTCGCTTTGATCCCAAGACGAATCAGACCATTGATGTGGTGCTATTTGTCAATGGCGTACCCTTGGCCACTATTGAACTGAAAAACGCTTATACGGGTCAGACAGCGACCAATGCGATTAAACAATACATGTGTGATCGTAAGCCTAAATCCAGCACGCCACTAATTGCCTTCAATCAACGTGCCTTGGTTCATTTTGCGGCAGATACAACCGAGTGCTACATGACCACCAAGCTGGACGGCAACAAGACGTATTTCCTGCCGTTTAATCAGGGTAATCATGGGCGCAAAGGAAACCCGGTCGCTGAAGGTAATTATAGCACGCATTACCTGTGGAATGAGGTCTGGCAGAAAGATTCATGGCTGAACATTTTCCAGAACTACATTGTATTGGAGAAACCAAATAAAAATGACCCATGGCGTAAAGGTCGATTGATTTTCCCTCGTTATCACCAGTGGAGGTGTGTTTGTCGTTTGATTTCCGAAAGTCGAAATGGACAGCGTAACTATCTCAACCAGCACTCTGCCGGATCGGGAAAGACGAATACCATCTCTTGGACAGCCCACCAGCTTTCCACCCTCCATGATGGTAACAACCAAGCGATTTTTGATGGCGTAATCGTCATTTCTGACCGTCGCAATTTAGACAAGCAGCTTCAGGACTCGATTTCAAACATTGATCGCAAAGAAGGAGTGGTCGAGTGCATCATATCCGGCAGTTCTGAATCCAAGTCATCGCGCCTTCGGGATGCGTTGAAAAAACATACCCGTATCATTGTCACTACACTACAAAGCTTCCGCCCCATGCTGGAGGGTTCGGACTTATCTCTTGAAGGGAAAAAGTATGCGGTGATTGTCGATGAAGCGCATAGCTCTCAGTCTGGCAAAGCCGCCGGTGCATTGAGAGCGAGCCTGGGCGATACTGAAACGACTCAGAGTGAAGATTTAGAAGACTTAATTACTAATCAGATTGAGAAACGCGGCCCACAATCCAATCTTTCCTTCTACGCATTTACAGCCACACCAAAGGCCAAGACGCTAGAGATGTTCGGAGAAATCAATGCAGAGGGTAAACCAGCACCTTTTTCACTTTATTCCATGCAGCAGGCCATCGAAGAGGGTTTCATCCTGGATGTTCTAAAAAACTATGTGACCTACAAGGAACTGTACGAGATCGTTAAAAAGGTTCCTGACGATCCAATGCATGAGAAATCCAGGAGTAAAAAACAGATTGCTCGCTTTGCGTCGTTACACGAAGGAGCAGTTGAACAAAAAGTGGCCATTATTGTTGAGCATTTCAGAGAAAATGTTTTGGCCAAAGGGAAAATCAAAGGTAAAGCGAAGTCCATGGTTGTTACTCGATCCCGGCTTCATGCAGTGCGTTATTATAATGCTTTCCAAAAATACATTGCCCAACAAGGGTATAGTGACATTAAAACCTTGGTGGCGTTTTCTGGAACCGTCGATGATGACGGCGACCTGTACACTGAAACAAGTCTAAATGGTTTCGATGAATCTAAAACACCTGATAAATTCGCCACAGTGGAATACCAGGTTCTTATAGTGGCAGAGAAGTACCAGACAGGCTTTGATCAGCCATTACTGCATACAATGTATGTCGATAAGGTTCTAGGCGGCATTCAGGCCGTACAAACGCTCTCACGACTAAATCGTTGCCACCCTGATAAGATGGATACTTGTGTGGTGGATTTCGTTAATGACCGAGATTCGATTTATGCTGCTTTTAAACCTTATTACGAAGTGACTTCAATAGATGAAGTAACCAATCCCAATCATGTTTATAAGCAGCAATCCGATATTTTGCAATATGGCTTACTCCACGATGATGAAATCGAAGGGTTCTCTGAAATCTATTTTAAGAAAAAGCTTACCAAAGGTGATCACGGACAATTGGATGCCATGGTTCAAGCTGCTGTAAAAAGGTTTATCAATGCATACGGGGATAACAACTCACCTGACATCATCATCGAGGGCGATGCATTTAAAAGCAATCTACGAGCGTTTATAAGATTGTATGAATTCGTTACACAGCTAACGAAATTTGTAGATATAGACTTGGAGAAATTTTATATATTTGTGAAACATTTGTTGCCAGCACTACCGTTCTCTGGCGAAGGCGATCCAGAAGACCTTTCACACGAAATTGAATTGAAACAGTATCGTGCTGACTATCAGGAAGCCAGTGAAATCCAACTGGACGATGGAGAAGTTGCCGCTCCTCTTCAAAATCCTGGAGAGGGAGGTAACGGAGGCGGTGGACCCGGTGAACTGTTGGTTCCATTATCTGAAATCATTCGTGAATTTAATGAGCGTTATGGACTCAATTTTCGAGAAGAAGATATTCACTGGATGCACGATGTAGAGGCGCAAACTGAAGCAGATGAAATCCTAGTGCAGCAAGCCAGGAATAGTGATCCATCAGCATTCAAGACAGTTTACGATGAGAAGGCACTTGATCTGCTAATAGATAAACGAGAGCACGATGAAGACTTGTTCAACGTCTTGGTAAGCAATGATTCAGCTCGTAGTTTCCTGTTTGAAAAAATGAGGGATGCTTTTATGCGGCGAGTCTTGGCAGATATGTGTCGTCCCGAAACGACCTGATTCAGCTTAAAACGGGAGGGTTATCAAGTGCGATGTGACACTCATAGCAAATACTGGGAAGATTCAGTATTAAGGAAAAGTGTAGTATCCCCCCCCCCTCAGACTTTAAAGGCGCTTAGAGCTTCTTACCATTTTATTCACAAGCATTTTCCTCCTATCTAATAGAGCTACTTTATCGATGTGCCCATTCATTTGAGAGTTTTGAATTTACTGAAATAAACTCCAACTCATTGATGTGCTTATACTGCCTAATTAATACAGGGGCTCTAATCACTATTATCATTTGGACTTTCTATAACTGAAGAAACAATTCTGAATGGTATTACTATTTCAGGTATTCCAATTCTAGCACAAGTGGATTGAACAAACTCACGCCAATAAGGCCACACATGATGTGGCACATTACGATTCAAAAAATGACTCATTCCATCTTCATTGAAATCGTCAATGCTTACCAATTGATATTCAGCCTCAAAAGTTGCAAGAATTTCAACTTTTAAAAATTCATCACTACTTTCATCAATTAAAGGGTCAACTAGCCGCACCCCTGCTTCAAACTGAAAGAGTATTACTCCTTCGTCCTCATCTTCACTTAGAAGGGCTTTATACTTGCTTCCTGGGCTGCTTTTGAATAGTACATCCAGTTCAGTCTCATGGCAGCTATGCCGATTAAAATCCTCTTGAACATGCAGGCTTGTTTCACGCAAGAAAACACCCAACGGTATGAGGTTTTTAGCAGCGCGCATTAACAATGAGTTATCCATGGTTTTCGGCTCTTTTCCATCCATTGTTATTGAGTAATTCCTTAGCAAATTTTACATGGTGGAGAACCTTGGCCGCGAAACCACTGGAGCCTCCTACAAAAGCAGTAGCTCCAGCATGATATGTGGAGAAAATGGAATCTTGCTCAGGGTGAGCAAAATAAACATTGGTTTTATATTGGGGGGCCAAATCACGAGTCATTCCCTTTATTTGTACTAGGTCCCAATAAGCATCTTCATTTATCGCAACCAATCTAAGCAACCCATCCATTGCCTCAGATTGAGCAACCTCATTGTGTTCATATTTATTAAAAGCCACCGGACCGCCACCAAAGAGTTTTCCAGCGATAGACTGTGTAAGCCTATATTTTTGACGAATTCTTTTAATATCCTCTTCTGATAAAAGACCATCAACTGACTTGCGAAATGCAAGTATCGCACGTTTATTGTGTCTCATTTCGTCTTTGCCAGCGGATTCAGAACCACATGAATCACACAAACAAATAGCCATATTAACGGGTTTAGTTACACCTTTATATTCAACTGGATTGTTTTCATAATGAACAGAAAGATTACCTTCATCACAAATTGGACATATTCTAATGCTTTTCATATGTTGCCCCTTTTAAGATGATAAATGGCATGATGCTACTACTACCAAATCGCCATTCTTCTTTAGTGCAAATTTCATAAAATATTCAACATCCATGAACTTCAATGCAGCTTCGCAGTATTCTCTTGTTTTCAAAATATATGAGTCACATGCTGCAATGATGTTTTTGTTTCCACTACAGCACCATTCAGAGTCTCTATAGTCACCTGACGATAGTTTGCAAATCAAATCGGCAACTCCAATGGCATCAAGCCCCAATGATCGAACATCCTCTACGCAGCTTCTAGTCCATAAATTCACGCCTTCACCTTTACATACCGCAGCTTTCACATCGGCAAGTGTATATAGTGGACCCGAACCAATTTTACCCCCTCCAATCTTAGGAGGAGGCGCACTATAGGCTGAAATATTCCTAAAAGATACCATTATGGTAATACATTCCTTGTGAAATGTCAAGCTAAGCTTCTTTTGCTGTTAGCTAAACTATAGCTGAATAACTTCTATGTACTATAGCGTATAGTTATAAAAAATGAAGTTAACGCAACTTTACCTAACAGGACAAGCGCATTAAATGAACTCGAACTTTTTATATCAAGATTGAGAAGGATCAGTGACACTTTCTACCAATGCAATATATTCATCCAACTTTACCCGCAACTGATTATTCTCTTCTCTCAACTCATGGCCGAAAGGCTCCATTCACAATCTGCATGGTGGGTAGGGCTCTATGGCAAGTCAAACTATTGTTTCCGATACTTGTTGCAGGGTTACGATGTAAATCGGAAACGAGTCCAACGTTTGATGCTGGTGATGGGTATAGAATCCATTGCCCCGAAACCCAATACCAGCAAGGCTTGTCCGGCACACAAGAAGTACCAATATTTGCTCAGGGGGCTGGATATCAATCATCCCGATCAGGTGTAGTTTTCAGATATCACCTACATTCGGATGCGTGGCGGCTTCGTGTATCTGACGGCGGTTATGGACTGGCACAGCCGCTTTGTGCTGTCCTGGGAGATCTCGGTACACCATGGACGATGACTTCTGCGTTAGCGCGCTCACAAGCGCCATCCGCCGATACGGAAAGCCCGACATCTTCAACACGGATCAGGGCGTACAGTCTACCAGCAAAGCATTCACCGGCGAACTCAAAGAGAATGGCATCAAGATCAGCATGGATGGCAAGGGCCGCTGGATGGACAATGTGTTTATCGAAAGGCTATGGCGGTCAGTGAAGTACGAAGAGATTTACATCAAGGAATGCGATTCAGTTACTGAGCTTGTTCAGTCGCTGAGCAATATTTCAACTTCTATAATTTCGAGCGCATGCACCAAGCTCTGGAGGAAAGACACCCGCCGAGTTATATTCGGCACAGCGGCGGCCCTGAAGGCCGCATAATCAAGAATATGAGCGGAAAGAGCACACCTTAAATAACCGTGCTAACTGTCCTGCCCAAGGGATCCACCTCAATTATCATCACCCCCTAGTCCAGCGGAGAAGACATGCTCATCAGAAAAAGGGCCAGAACTACCGCAGTAAATACAGGTCGATGTATTCATTTTATCTTTCTACTTCTTGCATCGAAGAAAGGAGCATATGGTGATTTGTAACCATTTTTTAATCTGCGTGGATATCATGACTGGAAGCATAAAATGATTAGTAACTTTGTCATAAACTGGTTTGCTCAGATCACACTGCAAGTAACGTATGCACGATGCTTATACTATTGCTTTTTGTTATTTGCGAATGGTGAGAGATGAAACGATGGGGACTTTCACCATTCTTATGATCTATAAGCATTAATTTTGTCTTGTTGTTATTAATAACGCTTATGACTGCTTTCCGAGCTTTTGATAAATCACTATCCATGACGTAACCTAGCATACAGCCAACAGGAAGCTTGTGAGCGTATTGTGCCCTTACATATCGAGCAATTCCCTCAGATGCATATTTTCCTGCTAAAGAACTCCATTTGCCATTCTTATTTAAGCTTAGTCTTTTGCACTCGTAGGCAATGTATGTATCAGGGTCTCTATACTCATCAATCAATATAGCGATATCAATAAATCCTTTGGTTACAGGGTCACCTTTCTTGTCCTCAGTAATAAGCATGTACTCTATTGTCGGAATACCAATAGCTCTTAGTTCTCGGTTTTTCTTTAAATTAGCAAATAATCTCTTAGATATATCCCTTTCAAGGTCGTTACTTGATATTTTACATCTTATCAAATTCCATTCTTTTTCAATGCATTTTGTTAGACGTTGTTCATATCCGTAAAATTTACTGGATAAAGTATTTATGTTGCCGATATTCATAGTATTAGTTGGGTGCGCGAACAGAAGAAAGTTCGGCTATTAAGCTATCAGCATCACTCACAGCCATAGATTTAAGCCAAAAGCGTTTGGTGCGTGGTTTGACGATGTACAGAGAACCATCTATTTCAACTCTCAAGTGTGGAAGTAATTTTATATTTCCAGAGCATGTCGCTGGCAGATTTCTATAAATTTCCCCTAAAATATCCCAGTAACTAATTTCATTATGTTTGAACTCAACCTGTTGGTTGGTTACATCAAGTCGCAAAACAACCATATCTAGCGATGCGCCAACAGGACGAATATCAAGCGTATGATCTTCTAGTAGCCAATCGTTGAGGCACGTTTTTAGCGTATCAGCATATTCGATCCATTCGTTCTCATTCGTTAGTTTCCACAAAGGAGGAATAAATCTGCTATTGCGCTTTGGTTGCACGCTTGGAAACACGAATAAAAGAGACTCTTTCACTATATCTATTTCTATGTCGCTTAATCCATAATACTTAAATATCAGGTTATCAAACGCATCAAAGTGTGGGTCATTGTTAGGTAATAATGAAAATTGATTTCTACGTTTATATATATCGTTGAATTTTTTCACAATTTCATTCCATACCTTCTGAGACTCTGATGGGTCGTCTGCTTCTTCTGGAGTCCAGAAAGGGATATTTAGAATGTCATCGGTATGTACTTCAGGCCTATCTATCCCTGCGCTAGCTGTAGTATGGAAAAACCACCAACCCGCCAATGTACTATTAAATAATACGGTTAGAAACTTAAGCTCATCAGAATGTGATTCTTCGCCTTTTAATGCATATATTGAGTGTTGGAATGAGATAGGGCTTTCAGTATAGACAGCAACGTTTCTACCGGTGTGAGACTTGATTCCTCTTGATATTAATATTCGTTTCCCGGTATACCCGGCTTCAAAGCCAACTCTTCTGTAGCCTGCATAATTTGGTTTGGCTAAAATATTTTGATTAATTACATAAGATGACAGCGATGAGCTGTCCAGATATGGGATGGCATCTAATGTATCAGATTCTTTTGCATTATACTTGCCACTTTCAACTCGATCTTTCTTAGCAGGTTGAAACCCTTGGCCACAAATCATAACTCCCGTCAGTTGATTGTCTGACTTTCCTTTTGATGCGTCATATGACAGCACTTTAGTGTTAAGTTTAGGTTGAGAATTAAGCCAGTTGTGGAGCCTAGATTCAGGTCCAGACATCCACATCCATTGCCGGAATATATACGGGTTATTCATTAAATCCTGAGATCTAATCATACCTTTATCATAAGGGGATATAGTGAGAACATTGCTGTTAACTATGTTTAAGTCCCCTTTAGGAACATAGTAGTTAAAGCGATAATTACTGTTTGAATCAAGATTTTTGCCATAAGTAATTACTGCTGCTGGCCGTTTCGCTTTTTCGAATAGCAAAAACCTGGTGTCAGCGAGGTTTATGATTTCATGGAGTTGGATTTCACTGAAAAAAGAATTTCTAGCTTGAATTGTTTTCTTCTGGTGGTTTGCCAAGTAACTCATTCCTGGTAAAATGAATGAAATAATACCGTCATCTTTAATATGAGAAATTGATTTCCATGTGAATGCCCAAGCTATTTCACCACCTGGAAGTGGTCGGTTATTATCCTTAGCCCAGGTCTCTGCTAAAACTGATGCTCCTCGCTTTCTGCTGACCCAAGGAGGATTGCCAATAATAAGGTCATGTTTCTTAGGTATTGGTTCGGACGAAAAATAATCAACAGTCTTCAGAGTATCACCAAGAAGTACCGGTAGTAGATGACCTTGAGCCATGAGTACTTGAATATCGGACGGCTTAACTTGCTCCAACATTGTGACATATAAAGAAAACAAAGTAACATTCACTGCTCCTGAATTAATATCATGACCATGAATTCGTTTTATGATGTTTGTCAGTGTCCTCCAGCTCGGCCTTCTATTTCCGTGAGCTTCCCGCCATTCACTTACAAGCCTTTGGAACACACGCACCAAAAAAATGCCAGAGCCACATGCTGGATCGAGTACAGAAAAGTTTGGAATAGAGGTTGTGTTTTTTGGTAAAGCTTCCCAGGCTTGTGATACGACAAGCTCAGCAAGTAATAGAGGTGTATAGTATTCTCCATGATCCCGCTGCTGGCTGGCATCGCTGGCTAAAAAGCGATCATATATCGCACTAACAAGCTCGACTGGAATATAATTAAATTCGTATGGCCAGAAGGATACCTGGCCAGATTTCATGTCAACTCGTCCGTCACGAAACTCAAATAATATTTTAAGGTAATCACCTGATATTAGGGTTGAATCATTTTCATCGAATCCTCCAACGGCTATGAACAAGCTTCCGTTGAAATCGGCATTTAGATTTTTAAATAGCGCACATAACAACGCTGGTTCCCCTCTAGCAAGCAGGTCATGGAGACCAGTAATGGATCCGTCATTACATGCATCAGAAAAGTACTGGGGAACTAATATTTCTCTATCTTCCAGATATGCAATAAACATTATTTGCATAATCAGCGTTTGTGCTGACTCAACACTCATGTCATACCTTGAGACAAGATGGTTTTTGGTAGTAGTAAGGTTGCTCAGAAGTTTATTATCAATACGTTCTTGTTTTGAAAAATATGATTTATTTTCATTGATCCATCGGCCAGATTCAAGGCCTGGAATTAATTCCTTCAAACTTAGCGCATCAGAAATAATATTTAGTGTTTCAATTAACCTCTTATCATTAGTGGCTGAGACAGGCTCTTTAGATGGTGATTGCACTAGAGATACGGCGTAAACAGTATCTGGACTAAAGATGAGCAACAAATCGACCAAGCCAAGGTTCCATAGCGATTTTTGTACAAAAGCAGCGTGGATAGGATCAAACACATCAACCTGCATAAATGTAACAACTGGAATATTTTGAACGCAGAAAAAACCATCGAGTCTCAGACTTTCCATTACAGTCTGCATTTCGGGCCCATAAGGCATGCCGCTATAGTCTGAGTCGGGCAAGAAAAGATCTGGCGGTCGCCTATCAACTAAATTTAAAGCCTTGATCCAATTCATAGCTGCCATATCACAATTGCTTGTATTTTATAACGGTTGGTACATTGGAGAATATCAGGCGCTAAGCAGCAGTTATTTACCGAATAAGGTTGCTTTAAGAAAACAGGAGAACCCGGCCCATCAAGATGGGCTTTACCAAGCCAGTTACGTACCCCTCTCGCCTTCACTCAGCACTCCCTGTTCCGGTCAGAAGTGTACGCAGATGCATAGTATAGATCACGCAAAATCAACATGCCTCCATTATATACATATAATTTTGATTATACAACTATTATTTATTGCAAATATTATATTTATGAATTACAGTTCTCCTATGAATAAGGTGACATTGCCGAGAAAACAGCAATTCAGATTGCTTGAGCTACTTCTGGCATGGGAAGGGAGCGTTCAGCGCAAAAAAATTGCAAATGCTTTTGGCATCGCCATAAATCATGTAACGAATGTCATCAGGGAATATGAACGCCTCCACCCTGCTAACTTGAAATACGATCATCGTAAGAAGCGATATTCTATGGGAGATAAATTCAAGGCGAGGTATTGCGAGGGGACCTCCCAAGAATATCTCGGTATGTTAAAGGGGCAGCTATACGGCATGAAAGAGACATCGCTTTCTGTGGATATCCTCTCTCAATGCGCAGCTCTCCCGGAACCAGAACAGAATGTAAAACCGAACATCCTGCGAGCTTTGGTCACAGCAATCTTGTCAGAGAAGCAGATAAGCATGAGGTATCAGTCCCTTAAAGAGGGTGAGCCATCAAGCAGAGCAATCTCACCGCATAGCCTTGTATGTGCAGGCCATCGATGGCATGCAAGAGCCTTCGACCATACAAAGGATGAGTATCGAGATTTTGTGCTTCACAGGATTCTTTCCATTGAAGCATTCCACGGCCAGAAAACTGAAGTCCCGCTAGATGAAGATTGGCTGAATGAAATAGCGCTAACAATTATTCCGAATCCGAATGCCTCAGATGGTCAACAGAGTGTTATCGCCAGCGAATATGGAATGATAAAAAAGGCTGGAGAATGGAAGTGGACAGTTTCGTTAAAAAGATGCTTGGTTCCATATTTCGTAAAGCACATGAGGCTGGATGAGGACGGTAAATCGGTTTCAGAAAATCCCCTTGTGCTAAAAAACAAAACCAAGGCTGAACCCTACTTATTCAGAAGTCGGTGAAATAGATAATATCCTCTTCCGTCACAGGCCCTTTAGCCAAGCCCGACCGCATAGCAGGCGTTTGCTTGGCACCGGAAAAAATGCCTTCCGACAGAAACTTCCCTATTGACAGAACAAGGCATTGCATCACTTGTGTGCGCTTTCAATAGACTTCGAGAGCACGATGAAGACCTATTCAATGTCTTGGTAAGTAATGATCCAGCTCGTGGTTTCTTGTTTGAGAAAATGAGGACTGCTTTTATGAGGCAAGTCTTGGCAGATATGTGTCGTCCCGAAACGACCTGATTCAGCTTAAAACGGCAAGGCTATCGAGTGAAATCTGTGACCTTCATAGAAAATACATCTCAAATGCCTGTATTATTGCTGATACATGGCAATCGGCATAAAAAAATCACTAAAGAACACATCAGCCGCTTTGATTCAAATCTGGAAGGGGTCGGCCATGCCCCAGGGGAGTGAGGGGAAAATAGGGACATGGCCGAAAGGCTCCATTCAGAATCTGCATGGTGGGTAGGGTTCTATGGCAAGTCAAACAATTGTTTCCGATACTTGTACAGTGCGAGTATAAAAAATACACTCTTTGGTTCTATCCGCTTCACATTCGGAGAAATTGATGTCAGATCAGCTAAAACAGGTTTTAGAAGAGAAGTTCAGCCACCATATAAACGAACCATGCTTTTATCGGTGGGAGGGAAGGAAATGCTGCCATAACCTGAACCCCGTAAAAAAATACGGGTGCAAAATCTTGTGTGGCAGAGAAGCTGTATACTGGATCAAAGACAACTATTCGCATTTATCCGATGAAGCTACCTCAATTCTTGAAGAACTGGTTACAGACAGTTAGGTCTAGCTTCTAACCTGAGGTTCGTAACCATGCCGCATGCCAATCCACTTGCAGACAGGCGCATAAAACATGACCACAAAGCGGCTTAGGCTTGAGGCTTGAGGCTTGAGGCTTGAGGCTTGACTCATCCTCACTGGTATACTGAACGATTGCTGTT
>Ga0256829_1002959_pt1 | contig 12195 bp, 15 predicted proteins | sample 131447metaG_FD_185979 | JGI IMG/M metagenome (GOLD analysis project Ga0256829, IMG submission 185979) | Hydrothermal vent microbial communities from Lau Basin, Pacific Ocean - 131-447 | ecosystem: Environmental > Aquatic > Marine > Hydrothermal vents | place: Pacific Ocean: Lau Basin | collected... | reverse complement strand
CATTAAAAGTTTTATGGGTAGGCCAAGTTGAACCAAGAAAGGCATTACGTATGGTAGTTGATGCAATAGCAGTAGGTTTATCCACGTGATATTTTCGGTAATGATTAAAGATTTTATTTGCATGCTTATGGCTACCGATATTTTTATTCGTTACGTTTCTCTAGGTAAATAGGGTGTATCATGTCTATTGATTTAAGCCGCAAACGAATATCCAGGAATGTTTCTGCCACTGTGGGTCAAGTGTTTGTAAGTGGTGTTTTTTTTTTGTATTGTATCGCTATTTATACGATCAACTTGGTGCCGAAAAGATCGGAATTTGGTCGTTGGTTATGGCTGCCAGCTCTGTTTCCAGAATCGGAGAGCTGGGGTTATCGGCTGGGGTTGTAAAATTTGTTGCGGAGGCATTGGGGCAAGGCAATGTGAGACGCGCTATTGATGTTATTCAGACCATTGCATTAACATTGGGTTTTTTTATGGCATTACTGTTGGTGCTTGGATATCCATTATTTGTTATTGGGTTAGGATATTTTCTACCAGTCGAAGGTGTGCCTATTGCTCTTGAAATATTGCCTTATGCATTGATGTCATTGTGGATGATGGTCATGGTCAGTGTGTTTAGCGGTGGCTTGGATGGTTGTATGCGTATGGATTTTCGCAGCTATTTGATGATGGGTTCGCATTTTGTTTACCTTGGGCTCACTATAGCTTTGGTTCCTCACTTCGGTTTAAAGGGCGTGGTGATGGCTCAACTTATTCAATCGTTGAGTTTGATGCTGGCGTTATGGCTTGGGTTAAAGTGGCATTTAAAACAGCTTCCGATGATTCCTTCGTACTGGAATTTTCAAGTCCTCAAAGATATGTTTGGCTACGGCGTAAATTTTCAAGTTATTACTATCGTGAATATGCTTTTCGAACCTATAGTTAAGGCCATGATGAGCAAATTTGGTGGGTTGGAAGCACTTGGTTATTATGAGATGGCGAATAAACTTATTTTGCAGGGTAGAGCATTGATTGCTAATGCTAGTCGAGTGATGGTGCCTGCGGTCGCTGTTTTGCAGGAAACTGATGAAAATAAGGCAAGAAGACTATTTATGGCTTCATATCGATTGACGTTTTATGTGTCCGTTGTGTTTTTTGGGATGTTGGGGATATTTATTTCGTCTATCTCTATGCTTTGGCTTGGTAGTTATGAGACCACATTCATTCAATATGCTTTACTGCTTAATTTGGGGTGGTTTGTGAATACGCTAATTAACCCTGCCTATTTTTCTAACTTGGGTACAGGGAAGTTAATACCAAATATGGTTGCTCATACTCTTATAGGATTGATTTCTCCTATAGTTGGAGGGGGCTTGGGGTTATACTATGGAGGAGTTGGTGTTGTTCTAGGAATGGTTGTTGGATTGTCAATCGGCAGCATATATGTGCTGATTGAATACTTTTATAGAAGTGAGCTGGAGTGGAAAAATGATTTAATACCCCAAAATATGTCGTTACTCATGTTTTTTATGGGAATAGCTGTTGTATTATCAAACTTTGGAAGTGGTATTCAACAGGACTTTACATCAGTAATGACTATTTCCCTTTTGTGTTCTTTTTTTATGTTGATGCTTGGCTGGTTTAACCCTGCAAGAAAAGAAATGTTGAAGAGGTTGAGTGTTTAATGAAGGTTGATAATAGTTTCAGATGGGATCGTTGTCCTTTATGTTGTTCCAATAAAGTTTGTCGTGTTGGCGAAATTGACTACAGAAAGCCCATAATGTTTTCTACTATGCCAATTGAGTTAGTGAAAACGCCGGAGCTATATGAGTGTGAGTCTTGTGGCTCTTGGTTTACTCAGAATATTGTTTCTGAGAAGTCTGCATTTGAAATGTACATTGAAGGTGAGTCGTGTAACAAATGGCCTAGAAACACTAGTTTCTCTGAGAGTAAGCCGGCTGATATAACTCAGCGCTTGGATAAGTACTTTCATGAAGGTAGAAGTGTTTTAGACATTGGTTGTAATACAGGATTGTTACTTGACTATGCTCGCCGAAAAGGATGTGTTACTGCTGGTGTTGAACCATCGGTAGCGAGTCAAAATATCTTAAATAAAAAAGGGCATAATTCATTTTCATCCATTGACAATGTGGCCGAAAAATATGATGTGGTCACGGCGTTTGACTTGGTTGAGCACCTCTATGATTTACCTGGGTTCTTTTGTGGGCTATCAAACCTATTGGTTGATGGTGGGGTCATTCTCCTGCTGACTGGAGATATACAGTCCCTCAGTGCGCGATTGTCGAAAAATAACTGGTGGTATCTTAAAGCGCCCGAGCATATTACTTTTCCATCAAGGCATTTTCTAAATAACATTGATGGTCTTAAGCTTGTTTCTATCGATGAAACATATGCGTCAATAGCATATGATCGCTCTTGGGTTCTTGGATTAGCTCAATATGTTAGAAAAGTCCTTTTTCTTGGCGGCTTTGATGGCTTGCCTTCTTTGGGGCCAGATCATATGTTGGTGACCTTAAGGAAGGTGGCGACTAAGTGAGTTGTTGTATTTGCAAGAAAGATAATATTAATAAGAGCTTTACACTTTATGATGATCGTTATGCTTACCCTGGGTTGTTTAAGTTAATGGATTGTCAAAATTGTGGGCATAAGTTTCTTGTGGGTATTGAGCTTTCTTCAGAGGTGCTTACTGACTTGTATACTAATTACTACCCTCGTTCAGAGTTAAATTTAGAAAATTATAAGCAAATTCAAGAGAAAAAAGGTTTATTGTCTTGGCTTGATGGTGAAAAGAGTTCTGTATTTCGATGGGTTCCAAAAAAAGTACGTATATTGGACATTGGCTGTGGGTTTGGTCAATCTTTAGGCTATCATGAATCAAGAGGGTGTGAAGTATATGGCGTGGAAGCTGATGAAAATATTCGCCGTGTTGCAGATAAGTTTGGGTATAATGTTCATGTGGGTCTTTTTGATTCCAATGTTTATGATGAGAAGTTTTTTGATTACGTGAGCATGGATCAAGTGCTTGAACATGTGGTTGACCCTATTGATGTACTTAAAGGTATAGCCAAAATCTTGAAAGATGATGGTAAACTTATTGTATCTGTACCTAATGCATCTGGTTGGGGAGCGAAAGTGTTTGGACGAAAGTGGATTAATTGGCACACGCCTTACCACCTTCATTTCTACTCCGAAAAGTCTATTCAAATAGCAGCAAAAGAAGCGGGGCTGGAAGTGGTTGAAGCGAAGACGGTAACACCATCTGCGTGGTTACACTACCAGTGGTTGCATTTGCTTACATATCCTAAGTCTGGTGAACCATCTTCTTTCTGGGCGGGAAGTACCTGTGGTAACCCTTCAGCCTTAAGCTTTCAGAAAAGAATACTCTCTTTGTTCCTGTCGGCTTTTTATAAATTAAAAGTTAATCATCTGATTACACGCTTTTTATTATTGCTACTCGTGTTTTGTTTTTTAGCTATATTAGAGTCCAGAAAAAAAACTGTGAAACAAAGAAAATTAATGTTCAATGGAAATAACTTTGAACTAGGCGTAAGTGTAAAATGAATGTCTCGATTTCTATTGCTGTTTTATTAACTTGTTACAATCGAAAAGAAAAAACAATTTCTTGTCTTGATGCTCTTTTTAAGAACATCATTCCTGATGGCTGCTCACTTAATGTTTTTTTAGTTGATGATGGTAGTACGGATGGAACTGAAGATGCTGTACGGAATGCATACCCACAAATCAATATCATCAAAGGTGACGGTTCTCTTTTCTGGAATGGTGGCATGCGCGTGGCTTTTGAGGCTGCAATAAAGAATGGCTTCGACTACTACTTATGGCTTAATGATGACACGATGCTAAACAAGGGCGCTGTGTCCAATATGTTAAGTGCTGTAGGCAAACATAAGGGTAAGGGCTTTATTGTGAAATTTATTATTGTTCCATTGCTGCCACCTCCACCGAATGTGATTGAAGTATCACCAGCGAAAGGGGTCTACGTGGATTTCTTTTATACGGAAATCATTGGTCAATCATACCTTTTATGGGGAGGGTTTGAAAATAAGGAGATTGAGCATGCATTAGAAAACGTGGCTGAAGGTGATGTTGTATTTGATATAGGTGCAAATGTAGGGCTTTACTCTGCTGTGTTTGCTGAAAAGGTTGGGGAAACAGGGCGAGTGATAGCTATCGAGCCCTTTTCAGAAAACGTTAAAAGGTTAAAGGCAAATATGAAAAAGAATAGCTTTTTCAATGTGACCTCTTATGAATGTGCATTATCGGATACAGCTGGGGTTGTGACACTTTTTATGGCCAGTGACTCTGCCTACTTATCGCTTAATCAGCCTATTGGGGATAAAGGTCGAAATGAAAGAGTGAGTGTTGATGCATTTCTTCTTGATGATATATGGGATAGGGAGGGTAATCCTGATGTGTCATTTATTAAATTGGATGTGGAGGGAGCGGAAGAAAAGGTTTTAACTGGAGGGGGACGCTGTATTGCACAGTGCAATCCCATGATTCAGTTGGAATGTTTTGACACTACTGCTTTAGAAGGGATTATAAATGTTCTTGGACAACATGGTTATACATGCATCAAACCTGATGGGTTTAAGCAATTTGATTGGGTTTTTGTTCAAGAAAAATGACTAGATTAATTTTGAAGTTATTTACCCGCACAGTGCATAGAATATTGACAATTATGGGGAGGGTTTGGCTTTCCTTGTTAGGGATACAATTAGGAAAGGGGCTTCGAATTAGTTGTTTACCTAAGGTCTCTTTGGGGAAAAAAGCGAAAATTCAGATTGGTGATGGTGTAAAGCTTAATTGTTCACTGAAAAATCCTATATGTAACAACTCAAAAGTTGTTTTGGCAGCCATTGGGGTCGGAGCTAAAATAAATGTAGGCAATAACACTGGAATTTCATGTAGTGTTTTGTATGCAGAGCGGGCTATTTACATAGGCAATAATGTAAATATTGGTGCGGACTGCGCAATTTATGATACCGACTTTCATCCACTGGATTATTTGAAGAGAAGAAATCATATAATTGAGTCAATAGCGGCGAAACCTGTTGAAATTCAAGATGATGTCTGGCTTGGTGCGAAAGTTACTGTACTAAAAGGAGTTAAAATAGGAAGGGGAGCAATAGTCGCTTCCGGATCAGTTGTGACTAAGGATATTCCAGAGTTATGTTTGGCTGGTGGCATTCCAGCCAAGGTGATCAGAAAACTTCCTAGTTGTTCGATGGATATTGATTGATGAAGGTGTCCTTAAGCCTAAATACTCCGCATGTGTTGAATCAGCCAATTGTACGTGAATCAAGAGTGCTTCACTTTTTTACATTCTTTGTAGGCTTCTTGTCATTTGTCCATTTTAAGATGGTTGGAGATGTTTATATCTCTGAACTTGCACTGGTAGTGATTTTTCCTTTGTTATGGATGTTTAAGTCACAGTATCTTCAGCGGAAAAGTATCAAATATATTTTGCTGTTTGCTTTATTATGGTTTGTTAGCCAAGTATTTACCGATTTTTACAGGGCAACCCCAACCAAAGATATGATGAGAGGTTGGGTTGCAATTATTGTTTTTGTACTTGATTTTATGGTTATTTATATGCTCGTTTCCGAATCTAGGAAACGGATGTATTTGCTATTGTTTGGCTATGCGCTGGGTTGGCTTATTCAGCCATTTATTCAGCCTAGCCCATTCTTTCTTGCTGAACCATGGAAATTTGGGTTTGGGTATCCATTTGTTTTATTGTTTCTCATTACAGTTTCATATGTAGCTAATGGCAGTGTTGCCAAGTTGAACCGATGGGTAGTTCCTCTACTTCTACTTGGATTACTATCAATCTACTTGAATGCCCGTTCTTTGGGTGGATTTGTTATCATGGTAGCAATTTTAATTTTCCTTCAAAAGCCTGGCTATAGGCACTTGCTACCTCGCTCATTGAACCCAATTCGGATTCTCTTTTTTCTTGTAGCAGGTTTTGTGATTGCAACAGTTGTACTGAATGTGTATGGGAATATGGCGCAATCAGGAATGATGGGAGAGCGGGCAATCGCAAAGTATAATCGCCAAGTTGGAACGGGAGGCGTTTTTGCCATGATTCTTGGTGGTCGTGCAGAAGTAATTCCTGCGGCAGTTGCTGTATGGGACTCTCCAATTATTGGTCATGGTTCCTGGGCAAAAGATCCACAATATGGAAAGTACCTTTTTTATATGGCTGACTTGGGTTATAACATTGATGAAGAGGCTATCCAACGTTACATTGATGACAGGGATCTAATTCCAAGGCATTCACATATTCTCCAAAGCTGGGTATGGGCCGGTATCCTTGGCGCATTGTTCTGGTTTGTTATTGGTAAATTGATTATCAGTCATTTATTGCAACAATTAAAGTTTCCAGGTCAGTTTTATGCTGTGATTTTATTGTTTGGTATTTTAAGTCTGTGGGATATTCTTTTTTCTCCTCTAGGTGCAATGAAACGATTTTATTGGGGGGTGGTGCTTACCTTGTTTTTGATTGCGCATTTAGAGTCAGTCAGGAAGGGAATAAAATGAAGGTTTCAATTGTAACAATCTCATTTAATCAGGCTGAGTTTTTAGAAAAGGCAATTTTGTCGGTGCTTAATCAGGACTATCTAGATGTTGAATACATTGTAGTTGATCCTGGTTCAACAGATGGTAGCCGTGAAATTATCGAGAAGTATAGGGATAGAATAAATCATATTATCTATGAGTCTGACGAAGGGCCAGCTGATGGACTGAATAAGGGCTTTGCTGCTGCAACCGGCGAAATCTATGGCTACCTGAATGCAGATGATATATTGCTGCCAACAACAGTAAGTCATTTTGTAAAATATTTTTACTCTTCTGATGCCGATGTGATAAGCGGGCACGGTTATATTATTGACCGAGGTGGAAATATTACAGGGAAAACATTTTCACATAAATTTGATCCAGTCGCCTATGCTTATGGTGCTTGTGTTTTGATTCAGCAATCCACCTTTTTTAAGGCGGAGTGGTTTAAGAAGGTCGGGGGGTTCAATAAAAGTAACAGGGCAAGCTGGGATGGGGAACTCTGTTTTGATATGGCGATGCAGGGTGCGAAGTTCAAACGTATCTCAGGGTTTTGGTCGGGTTTCCGACTTTATGCTGAATCTATTACTGGCTCAGGAGAATTTCAGGATAAGGCAAACCAAGTGTTGCTAAGGCATGCTCGGCAGTTGAATATAGAAGGTCTGAACTCAACGATGATGAAACGCTGGTATTGGTTAAAAGTCAGATTGTTTGATCCAGCTTTGATAATGCAAAAAATGATTGCGATATGGAAGAGAAATGAATATAAAAAATTCGATTAAACACTTTTGTGGCAGATACCCTAGTATATTCTTTCCATTATACAGAGCTTTGGCTCCCGAAGGCCATATCAAAGAGTGTTTGCTAAGTGAGTCATCTGAACTTGTCATAGAAGGTTTCCCCAGGTCTGCGAATACATTTGCTGTTGTGGCATTCAGACAGGCTCAAGGTCGTGATGTTCCTATGGCTCACCACCTGCATGTTGAAGCTCAGATATTGAAGGGGGTGTCGAAAGACCTCCCTGTTATTGTACTTATTCGAAACCCTGTGGATGCAGTGAGGTCTCTGATTATTCGTCACCCATTAATGACCACCGAAGATGCATTTCAGCGATATATTGAATTTTATACCGCTGTTGAACGAGTTGCCGATAAGGTGGTTGTAGCAGACTTTAAAAATGTTACTTCTAATTTCGGAGAGGTGATTGATAAAGTGAATAAGAAGTATGGCACAGCATATAAACTGTTTGAAGCTGACCCAGAAAGCATAGAGAGAGTTTATAAAGAAATAGATGCAATTAATAGTATGATTGATGCGGGAAAGGAAACACATGTTGCAAGACCAAGCAAAGAGCGAAAGAAAATAAAAGTGGATATTCCATCTTCGCCTAAAAGTAAGCATGCAGAGGCTATTTATGATCGCCTGATTGGATCCAACATAAGAGGGTATGACTAATGACGGATACAGATTTACATAAATCGCTTAGCTCGGACGAGTTTTGTTGGGCTGAGGGGAATACGCCAGATTCACATGCTTATTTGGGGTCAGTTGTTATGAGGATACTTTAACGTATGGGGTTAGATAAACAGAAAAGAACGAGAGAACTGAGTATTCTTAGAATGACTGCCTTTTTACTTTATAATTTGTTTGGTCGATTTCTTCCCCGAACAACAATGCCATATTCAATGGGGAGTAAAAAAATTCGTTTTTTTTTAGTTAAAAACTTTATTACATCTTGTGGTAAAAATTTGACTGTGGAGACGGGGGCACTCATCTCCCCAAAAGTTCATATTGGTAATAACTGCCTGATAGGAGAAAACTGCATTATTAGGGGTGAAGTAATCATTGGAGATGATGTGTTGCTCGCTCAGAATGTATCTCTGATTGCATTTAATCATCATTACTCTCGAACAGATGTTCCAATTCGTTTGCAGGGAGAGTCTTTTGAACCTATAAAGATTGGTAATGATGTTTGGATAGGAATCAATGTTGTAGTAACGGCAGGCGTGACTGTCGGAAGTCATGCCATTGTTGCAGCAGGTGCAGTGGTTACAAAAGATGTTCCTGATTGGGGAATTGTAGGTGGCATCCCTGCAAAAGTAATAAAATACAGGAATAAAGTATGATATTTGTAAACTCTTTGCCAAAATCGGGCACTAATATGGTACAAAAGCTTATTGAGTTGGCTGGATACCCTTACTCAAAGAAAAGCCTGGCTGCATCATCATGTTTCGGGCGTTATGGTTTAGCCAAACATTTTCTTCGTGCTCCTGCGAGTGGGGAAACACCTTTATCGATAGGTTTAGAGGTTCCTGTTGTCGTTTCTCCGAAGTGGGTTTCTAAGTATTTGGCGACCGCAGATGGGTATGTTAGTGGGCACGCGCCTTATTCGGATCACTTCTATTCCATCTTGAATAATCACCGCTTTAAAACCATACAAGTTGTTCGCCACCCTGCCGCAGTTCTTGTCTCTTGGGCGCGTTATATTGTTGAAGAAGGATATTATTGGGGTGATGCACATGTTTTCTTAAAAAACATGTCTTTAGATGAGCGTGTAGAGTTTTTAGTTGGTGGTGGATCACTAGGTGATAATGACTCGCTTTATTATAGAAGCTTTTCGGATGTGCTGCTTGGTGTTAAAGGGTGGTTTGATGCTGAAGGTGTACTAGTCGTCAGGTTCGAGGATTTAGTGGGTTCTCAGGGTGGAGGTTCTGACCAGACTCAAAGAGAAACTATTGTAAATATATTTCAGCATATTGATCACAAATGCACACAGAATGACTTATCAAGAGTTCAGAAGGATTTATATGGTGGTACCCATACATTTCGATCTGGAAGTATTGATACTTGGAGAACGAAAATTAGCAAAAAAACACAAGACCATATTCTTGAATCTATTCCCGTAGATATACTGAGTGCGTTTGATGCATAATCTACAAAGAATTTTATTTGTTTCTGAGGGCTATGGGAAGAATTTTTATGGGGTTGCTCAAGTGGTCGCTCGGCTATTTCACTTTTCTTTAAAGAGGAACTTTTTTTCAAAAGTGCTGGTTACAAATATAGGTGAGTTGAATAATAATGATGAGTCATTGATTGATTTGATCCCAAAAATTAAATGCTTGAGAAACTTGAACTGGCATCCAAAGCAGGAAGCTTTTTTAAACTCTTCAATTGGAAGTTATTCCCCAACTTTAATTCACCTTCATGGTGTTTTGACCTTCTTGCAAGGTAACACGGTAAAAGCAGCAAAAAAACAAAAAGTCCCCGTGATTATTAGTGCCCATGGTATGCTTGAACCGTGGCTTTGGGTGCAGAAGGGAAAAGTTTATTATTGGTTAAAGCGACTTTATTGGATGACTGTTTTGCGACCAGTCTTAAGGCGTGTGGATTATGTTCATGCGATTACAGATCAGGAAGCGTTAACGCTGAAACGTGAATTTCCAGATGTTCCACAGGTTAAAATTTCTAATGCGATTGATTTGAGTGAATTCCATTCGAATCAAGTGTTTCCAAGTTCTGATCGTTATTTGTTGTTTCTTGGTAGGCTGCATCCAGTGAAGGGTGTTGATTTGCTCATTGAAGCATTTAAGCAGTTAGACATAGAAAATGTTCGACTTGTAATTGCAGGCCCTGATTTTGATATCGCTTATACAGCTAAGCTAAAAAACCAGGTTGTGTTGCTCGGACTATCTGAAAGGGTTGAGTTTGTGGGTTCGGTACATGGCGAACAGAAAGGTGAACTGCTGCAAAAGGCTTGGTGTACGGTGGTTCCATCCTATTCAGAAGTTATGGCAATTGTAAACTTAGAGTCTGCTGCATCATATACACCAACCATAACAACAACGATGACAGGTCTGAGTGACTGGCAAGAAGGCGGAGGGTTATTGGTGGAGCCTGAATTGAAGCCTTTAACCGATGCCATGATGACTGCATGTGACTGGTTGCAGGATGAAAGAATGGAAATGGGGAAAAACGCAAGGGCATTTGTTGAAGAGCGGTATAGCTGGGATGTGATCGGTGAGCAGTGGGTTGAGGCATACAAGATGATTGCTGAAACAGGAAAGAAAAAACATGAACAATAGACCATCCCTTACTGTTGTGCTGCTTACTCATAATGAGGAAATTCATATTGAGCGCTGTATTCGCTCTTTGCAGTCAGTCGCTTCGAAGATATTTATCGTTGATTCATTTTCAACTGATAAAACTGTAGAGATTGCTGAATCATTGGGAGCTGTGGTGGCTCAGCGAAAGTGGAAGAATTATGCAGACCAGTTTCAATGGGGATTAGATAACTGTGGGGATGATTCGCAGTGGGTCATGCGCATGGATGCGGATGAGTATTTGGAACCTGATTTATTGGAAGAACTTCCCAACGCATTAAATCAAGTGGATGATAGCATTACTGGTTTTTATATACGGCGCAAAGTATTTTTCTACGGCAAGTGGATTAAATATGGTGGTTTTTATCCACATACATTGTTACGGATTTGGCGCAATGGGCAGGGGCGCATTGAGCAGCGTTGGATGGATGAACATATTGTTCTCCCTGAAGGTTCGCAAACACAAATGCTGCAAGGGCATTTGGTGGATGATAACCTTAAAGGCATGACATTTTGGATCAACAAACATAACTCTTATGCTTCGCGTGAAATGGTGGACTTACTTAATAATAAATATGATTTGCTGGAGCGTGATGATTCGCTCAAAAGAAATGATGACCCGCAAGCCAAATGGAAACGAATCATGAAAGATGATGTGTATTCAAAGCTGCCTTTAGCTTTGCGTTCAACACTATATTTTTTATACCGTTATGTTTTACGCTTGGGTTTTTTAGATGGTGGGAAAGGCTTTATTTGGCATTTCATGCAAGGTTACTGGTATCGTATGCTGGTGGATGTGAAAATTATGGAAATTGAAGAGCGCAGCGGTGGTGATGTTGCCAAGATCAAACAGATTTTAGCAGAAGAACATGGCATTAAACTCGAATGACTAAAGATTATCAAAAATTAGAGCAGTTTAGACTTCCTCAAGGTTTCCGAGGTCGGTCTGGCTGGTATGTTCAGCTATGGTGGCTAGTTCAATCTACATTGTTTGCCATGTCACCACAGTTTATGTATGGGTGGCGGGTTTTGCTTTTACGCTTGTTTGGGGCAAAGGTAGGGCAGGGCGTGATTATTCGCCCATCGGTTCGAGTAACATATCCGTGGAAGGTGAAGATTGGTAATCATGTTTGGATTGGAGATCATGCAGAGCTTTATAGCTTGGGTGAAATAGAGATTGGTGATGATGTGGTGATTAGTCAGAAATCGTACCTGTGCGCGGCTACCCATAATTTCAGCAAGCTATCATTCGATATGATTGATAAAAAAACAATCATAGAAGATCAGGTTTGGATTGCTACGGATGTGTTTATTGCACCGGGTGTGAGGGTTAAGAGAGGCGCATTGATTGGGGCGCGAAGCAGTGTGTTTTCTGATATGCCTGAAGGTATGATTTGTGTTGGTTCTCCTGCAAAGCCAGTTAAACCTAGAAAAGAATGAAAATCCTTATTTATGGTGTGAACTATGCGCCAGAGCTGACGGGTATTGGAAAGTACACAGGTGAAATGGCGGA
>Ga0256829_1002958_pt1 | contig 12197 bp, 11 predicted proteins | sample 131447metaG_FD_185979 | JGI IMG/M metagenome (GOLD analysis project Ga0256829, IMG submission 185979) | Hydrothermal vent microbial communities from Lau Basin, Pacific Ocean - 131-447 | ecosystem: Environmental > Aquatic > Marine > Hydrothermal vents | place: Pacific Ocean: Lau Basin | collected... | reverse complement strand
GAATGTTTAGTTAAAAAATATGAAATTGACCTTCCTGATGGTATTGTAGAAAAAGAAATTGATGTAATGTTAAATAATGAAGCGGCAAAATTAAGCCCGGCTGAAATTAAAGAGCTTCAAGAAAATCCTGAAAAATTAGAAGAATTTAGAAATAAATTCAAAGATGAAGCAAAAGATAGAGTAAAACTTACATTTATTATTGATGAAATTGCAAAAAAAGAGAATGTTGATGTAAGTGACAATGAAATTACACAAGTTATCTATTATGAAGCATTAATGCAAGGACAAAACCCACAAGATGTAATTAAATATTATCAAGAAAATAATATATTACCTGTTTTAAAAATGAATTTAATAGAAGAAAAACTTTTAAATAAACTTTTAGAAGATAAAGCTAAGGGAGAATAATGAGCTTACTTATTCCAACCGTTATAGAAAAAACGGGAAGAGGAGAGAGAGCATATGATATCTACTCTCGCTTACTTAAAGACAGAATTATTATGCTTCAAGGTGAAATTAACGACCACGTAGCAAGTCTTATTGTTTCACAACTTTTGTTTTTGGAAGCAGAAAATCCGGAAAAAGATATCTATCTTTATATAAATTCGCCAGGTGGTGTTGTAACAAGCGGTATGGCCATTTATGATACAATGAATTATATTAAACCTGATGTTGTGACTATTTGTATGGGGCAGGCTGCTAGTATGGGATCATTTTTGCTTAGCAGTGGAGAAAAGGGTAAAAGATTTGCTCTTCCACATGCAAGAATTATGATTCATCAACCTCTTGGAGGTGCTCAAGGGCAGGCAACTGATATTGAAATTCACGCAAAAGAGATTCTTAGAATGAAAAAAGAGCTTAATACAATTTTAGCAGCAAACACAGGACAAACTCTTAGAAAAATAGAAAAAGACACAGAAAGAGATTTTTTTATGAGTGCCGAAGAAGCTATGAAATACGGACTTATTGATAAGGTTCTTAAAAAAAGAGATAAATAATGGACGAAAAATATTCTAACTATACAGTAAAAGACATAAGTGCTCCTTCATCTCCAATTGAACTTTTTGCAAAAAAAGTGTTGGATAAATTAATTACAGAAGGAATTCCTCCTACTCCTTCTAATTATACTTTGTATTTTTTTAATATGCTTGAAGATGAAGATGAAAAATTTAAAAAGCAAATTCATGATATGATCTCTTTAGAAGAGAATAATGATGTTGAAAAAGATATTCAGTTTGAAAAAGATATGAAAATTTCTTTTAAATATTCAAAAGAAATTTTACAACATACGGCTGTTATTTATAAAATTACAAAGCAGCTTAAATCTATAACATCTGAAGCTTTAAAAGAGTTTTCTCATCTTTCATCTCCTAAAATGATTGAAAAATATTTAAATACAGTAATGACTAAAATTGATAAGTTTTCTGAAAAAATGGAAGATGAAATAAAAGAAATTAAAGAACTTTATTCTAAAAATATAGAAATCATGAAAGAAATAGACAGCAATACTCTTTTTGATATGACATATGGAGTTTATAATGCTAAATATTTTAAAAGGGTTTTAACAAAAGAGATAAAATCTGTTCAAAAATTTAAACATACAAGTTCTTTTATTACGTTAAAAGTGAGTAATGATACTTTAGGAAATATAAAACTTAAAAAATCTTTTATGATAATAAACAGAAGTATTGCAAAAATTTTACTAAAAACTTCAAGAAGGACAGATATTATCGCCCATCTTGGAAATGGAATTTTTGCAATGCTTTTAAAACATACAGACAGAATAGGTGCCCAGAAGACAGTTGAAAGGCTCGCAGATATTATTTCTAACTCTACTGTTTTTATAGAAGGTAATGAGGCGGAAATAAAAATTGTAGCGGCTATTTGTGAATTGAAAGAAAATAAAGAATATGAAGATTATATGAAAATGTGTAGTAAAAATTTACAAATTGCTGAAAAAGAAAATAAATTATATGTTATTGAAGGTGATGAATAATGGCTGTATTAGATATTGTAACTTATCCAAATAAAATTTTAAGAGAAATTTCTCGCCCTGTTGAGAGATTTGATAATGAGCTCCACAAATTATTAGATGATATGTATGAAACAATGACAGCTAAAAACGGAGTAGGGCTTGCGGCTATTCAAGTAGCAGTTCCAATTCGTGCGCTTTTAATTGATATAGGAGATGAAGAAGGCAAACAAAGCCGTGATACTTTAATTGAAGTTATTAATCCTGAATTTTTAAAGTGGGATGGAATTCAAAAAGATAAAGAAGGCTGTCTTAGTGTGCCTGATTATTTTGATGATGTGGAAAGATATGAAAAAGTAAAAGTAAAATTTTTTGACAGATTCGGAAAAGAGCACATTATGGATGCTGACGGGCTTTTAAGTGTAGCTTTTCAACACGAAACAGACCATTTAGACGGACATCTTTTTGTAGAAAGACTTGATTATATAAAACGTAAAAAGTTTGAAAAAGAGTGGAAAAAACTATTAAAACAAAAACGAAAAAAATAACAGCAGCTACACTTGACGGATTCGTTGCTAAGAGTGTAGAAGTTGAAAGCTCTTTTACAAGAGCACTTCCCGGCTTTTCTATTGTAGGGCTTGGAAGCCAATCTATTCAAGAGAGTAAAGAGAGAGTAAAATCGGCTTTGCTTAACAATAATTTTGAATTTCCTCCTTTAAAAATTGTGATAAATCTTTCTCCATCAGACCTTTTCTAAGTATATTACTTCTATTAACTATTGACTTATAAATAAACTTAATATTTTCCTAAAATCATTGATTATTCTATTAATTTAATCTTTTTTATTATTTTTAATATTAATAGTTAATAATTCTAAGTATAGTTAACTATTAACTTAAATTACAATAAATTTGATAAAAAATTATCTTTTATGATAAATTTACTTGATACATACTTGTTATTCTGGTAGAATTATCTTTGGAGAAGTTAATGAAAAAGGTAAATATTTGAAAATTAAGTTAAATGATTGCACAATAATTGCAACTTATTTTAATGAAAAAGTTGTTTCGTTATACAAGTCTTGTGAATGGAGCTATTGGCTTAAACATTTGCAAAATTTAAGAATTAACACAATTAAAAGTTTTGTAAATTCAATGGAAAGATTTTGGATTTGGAGTTTATATAATCCTCCAAAAGAAAATAATTTAGCTTTTTATTTAAGTAGATACAGAGAAAGTCTTTTAAATGGTTTTGAAATAAAAGAAAAAGTAGTTAATTTGGAGGTCAATGAAGAGTATGAAATTGAAATATTAAAAGTTAATCCTTTAAAAAAAATTACAATAAATAAAGAATTAGCAGGTATAAAAAGTTATTTCTTTTTTATGGAAGAAATTCACAAGTTAAGGAATGAGGAGGTTATTAATAAGTTTTATGAAGCTTTTATAAGAAATAAAGGCAGTTTAGACGGGATAGAAATTCATAAGTCTGGTATATATCTTGAGCATTTTGGTAAAAAAAGAGAAATGATAAAAGATTATAAAATAGTTAAATCTAAGCAAGATATTAAATATTTTCCTTTAGAATATTATGATTTATTATTAAAGTTAGCAAAACCAAGAGAAAGATTAATTTTTCTTTTATGTGGTGCTTGTGGAGCAAGAATAGGACAAGCTTTAAATTTGACATTGTATGATATTGATTATGAAAATCAGGAGGTTTGGTTAATAAGTCCTTTAAGTGATGAAAAAGATTTTAGAGGTTATAATAGAAAAAAATGGTTATTAGAAGAATATGGAATTGATACAGAAAAAACTTTTCCCCATAATGCTCAAGATTTTCAATTCAAATATCCAATTCCTTTAAATCACGAACCTTTATATTGGATAAATGAAAATAAATACAAAAAATTATTTTTTGAAACGCTTATAGAATATACAAATTCATCAGATTTTTTACCAGAATATTTAAGAAATCAGAGACATCCTTTTGTTTTTGTTAGAAAAACAGGAAAAAGAGTTCATCAAAAAGAAATTTACAATAGATTTAAAAGTATTTTAAAAAAGCTTGTCTTTGAATATGGTGCAGATAAAAATATCCTTAATTTAGGATTGCATTCTTTGAGACATATGTTTGGACATTTTTGGGCTGAAATTTACGCTAAAACAGGAGATGAAAGAATTATTTACACGACTCAGGAGGCAATGGGACACTCAGATTTATCTTCTACTTTAGTGTATTTTAGTATGTCTATTGAAACTAAAAAACAGATTTTAAAAGAAAAAAGTAAACTTTTATATAAGGATGAAAAAAATGAAAAATAATAATTTAAGAGAATATAAAAGGAAACAGCAGGAAACAAATTCAAAATTAGTGCAAAGAGCTATTGATTATTTAAAAAAAGTAGGAGGCACTATAAGTATTAATAGTGTTTCAAGAACTACTTATGAAATTGCAAATCCTGAAAAGGGAGAAAAAGGTTTGACTCCTGCAGCTCTTTCTAAAAATAAGCTCTACAAAAATATGATTTTAAGAGCTAAAGCTGAATTAACTAATTATAAACCAAATACTTCTAATTATATGAGTTTTGGGGATTTAGAATTAAAGTTTTATCAAGAACGACAAAAAAATGAAGAGCTTAAAATAAAAGTTAAGATTTTAGAAGACCAGTTAGCAGATATCTCTCTAATTGATAAATCTTCCATTAATAAACCTTCTTTAGAGGAAGACTGCTTAGAAATTAGAGAAGAAAACAAGCATTTAAAGGCTTTATTAAAAGGTGTGATTTTTACATTAGCTAAGCTTGAAATAATAGAAAATGTAGATGGAGATATAAAAATCTCTCTTTATGGAACTACTTTATTAAAAAAAGAACATTTAAAACTTATTGATAATTAATTTAATTATTTATTTCTTCTAATTTTCATTTAAAGGATTAATATATGAACATTAAAAAAATAAAAGGTTTTTCTTCTTTATCGGGAAAAATTGATTTTTCAAAAGGAATAATGGCAGATTCTTCAACTATTTCTAATATTTCTATAAATAATAGAAATGCTTTTATTGTAGAAGAGACGGCTTTGGATACTTTAGCAGTGGACTGGTCAAGATTTTCCATAAAAGAATTGATGAATAAAGATATAAAAACAGATAAAAGATTAAAAGAAGACTTGAAATTATTTAAAGAAGGCAAAATTTCTTTAATTGAATTGAATGATTTTGTTAAAGAATTAGTAATGTTAAGTGGAGAATATCTGATTTTAGATATTTTTGAAGATGGTAAATATAAAATCAAATTAAACTATTTGGATTTAATTAATATATTATTGTCCAATGAAAAAATCAAAACAAAAACAGGCTACTCTTATAAACATTTAATTGACAGATTTTTTATAGAACAATGGGCAAAAGGCAAATTATTATATCCTTTGATTTTGAATAATAAGAAGAGGTTTCAAAGAAAAGCAGACTTTGAATTTCTTATGCGAGAATATAATATACCAGTTGTAAATGCCCTGTATAATTATGCAAAATTATATGATAAATTTCCACTCTTTAGAAATGCTTTTTATATATTATTAGCAACAAATTGGAGATATATTACAAATGTCAAAAATGAAGACCTTTTGAAAGTTAAAGAGCTTATTGAAAATAGCGATTTAAATACTACTCAAAAGAAATGGTATAAAAATAGCTTAAACTTTATAGTTTATGCCCTGATTGAAAGTGGAAGAGTTGATTTAAAGACACCTTATGAATTTACTAATGAGTTATTTCCTAAGGAACTATTGTTTTATAAAAAAGTAGAAGAATTAGCAGAAAAATGTCCTAATTTTTATCCATTGAAAAAAGATTTTATTGAGTATATTGCTTATTTAGACATTAAAGAACAACTTGCAAAAAGCACTATTGCAATAAAAAGAAGTCATTTGATTACTTTTATTGATTATTTGATTGAAAAAAAATGTAACTGCATTTTGCAGCAAAAAACACTTGATAATATGTTTAATTTTACAAAGGAAGATAATCTTATCAATTATATTACTAAGTTAAAAGGCAAAAGAAGTAATGCTATTTTAAAAGATGTTGCAGTTTTTTTAGGATATGCAGGATATTTAAGTCCTTATATTAAAAAAATGTTGCCTAAAGAAAGAAGAAAAATAAAAGAAACGCCAAGAATTCCTTTTAGTGCTGATATGATGAGGGATTTAGTTGATATTTTAATAAACAGACCGCCTTTTGAGCCTACTAAATGGAGCAAAGAAAAAGCTGATATAAATTGGTGGAGACATGATGTATATCCTGTTTTGCCTATGATGATTTTATTGCACTTATATATTCCGGTTAGAGGTTCTCAAATCAGAAATTTATGCAGAAAAAATAGTTTTCTTTTAAATAACGAAGGTAAAATTGAAAAAATTGTTATAAATACAGATAAAAATAGAAATAGAGATTATTTGCAAGAAATACCTTTTGTTTTTAGCGGATTAGAAATTTTTAATGATTTTTTAAAGTGGCATAAAGAATACTATTCTAATTTACCTCTTTATGAATATGATAAAAACTCTCCTTTTGGTAAAATTGAACCTATTTTTATTCAGCCTTTAAGTTTAAAACCTCTTGATAAAAAGACACATTTAATTTATTTAAAAAGATTATTATCTCAGTATAGGATTGAATTATATGGTAAAGGCAATAAAAATATTCATTTTGTATATTTAACGGAAGAAGGCAAGAAAAAATTAAGTAAAGAATTTTTTGAAAGTGTAGAAGAATTAAATAGTGCAACTAATGAGTTTATTGATAATTATGTTAAAACAATTTATGATATTCATACTTTTAGAGTTACAGGTGTTACAAGATATTTAGAAGCAGGATTGCCTATTAATGTTGTAATGATGCTTACAGGACATACAAATCCGAATATTATGCTAAATGTTTATAATAAACTTACTAATGAAGACAAAAAAAGATTACTAAAAAGTGCAGAACTTCAAATCATGTTTGATAATCCTTCAAAATTAACAGAAAATACTGATGAATTTATAAAAAAAGAAATATTGCCTAATTATGATGAAAACAATCCTGATAAATTAAAAAGTATTTTATCTAAAAATAATTTATTTACTCCAGAAGTTAAAAAAAGTTCAAAATCAACTGCTAAAGTTAATTCAATAGAAGATATTGCTAAAATTTCTCCTTTAAATTGGATACCAGTTGCAGGAGGAATATGTCCTAATGTAGCCTGTCCAGACGGCAGAGAGAAAAAATGTTCTTTATGTCCATATTTTATAACAGGAATTTATTTTATTGATGGGATAATATTTAGAGCTAATAATGCCGTATTAAACTTTTATCAAAAAGTTGAAGAGTATAATTTTTCAAAAGATAACTCAAAAGTTGATGATTTAGAGCTTTTAATGGAGGAAATTTATGGCTGGTATGAAATTTTAAATGAAATACAAAAAGAACAAAACCAGTCTATTGAGAAAAATTTTCCGATTCAAAACAAAGAATTAGTGAGAGCAGCAAATATTCCAAATGTTTTAGCATATTTAGAAAATTATTATAATGCTAAAATTTTACAAACTTCTCCTAATGTATATGGTATTAAAGTTTTAACAATTAAAGCATTGAAGTTGGCTCTGCAGGATAAAAATACAGATATACAGGATGTTATCACTGATGAGAAAAAAGCTGTTGATTATATAATGGACTATTATCAAAATATCAAACATTCACCTAAATTATTAACAGATTTTTTAAGAAAGATAGGAGAGAATATTCAAACAATTAACAATTTTAATAATATAGGCTATAATTATAGATAAAAAGCCTATATTAAAGGAAAATAATGAATATGACAGATATCCTTGAAAGAATTAGAAGTTATTTAAAAGATAAAAAAAACAAAGAATATGTTTATGATAAAGACATAGGAGAACATTTAAAAATAGCTCCTGAGTCTTTATCTCGCTTAAAGAAAAATAATTCTATTCCTTTTCAAAAGATTATAGACTTTTGTAATAAAGAAGATATAAGTTTAGACTGGATTTTATTTGGAAAAAATTTAAAAAAAGATGAAGAAAAATTAAAAATCAAGTATAGAGCGAATGTTTTAGCATCTGCTGGCGGTGGAGCAGAAAACAGTAATGAAGATTTTTTAGAAATTGAAATAGATGAGCATTTATCAAAAGCTTTAGGATTAACAAAAGAAGATGAAAAATATATAGAAGCTATTAATGTAATTGGGGATTCTATGAGTCCTGTTATTGAAGACGGAGCAATAGCATATATTGATACTAGAAAAACTGATATAAGCAAATCTGGTATTTATGCAGTTTCTACTAATAATTCAGGGCTTTTTATAAAAAGAGTTGTTTTAGACCCTATTACTCATAAGATAGAGTTAATTTCGGAAAATAAATATTATGACAAAATAACTTTAGAACCTAATGAAGTTAAAATAATTGGAAGAGTTATAGGAATTAGCGGAAGAGTCTTTTGAAAAGGGGTATACTTTTGACATATTTCTTATACTAAAGACAAGGGATTTTAGTTTTAAAGTGATGGTTGCTGACAAATAGCCGGTCTTATACTATCTATGTTAAATAGTAAAATTTGAAGAGAGTAAATAAGAAAAGGAATGCTATGGAAAAGTATAAATTTATTAAGTGTGTCTCATTTGATTCAGATATAAATCTTGAAGAATTTGATTCAATTTTATTAGAAGATTTAGATAATAAAGATATACGCATAATACAATTAAAAGATAAAATTAAAAATAATTATGATACTAAAAAATTAGCTCTTTTATTAAAGAATTTAGGAATAAGTAAATTTCATTTCAGGAAAGGAGTGGGCTATAAAGGAATTGTTCAAAGATTAAAATTTGCAGAGTTTAAAAAAAATGAAAAAAAAGTAATTTTTTATAGAATGAAAAAAGAAGGAAGAAGATTTACAATAGATAAAAATAATACTTTAATTTTGCCTATGAAAGAGCTAAAATATATTTATCCTTTAATTTTATCTCCTGAAATCAAAGAAGATAAAGTTTCTTGGAATCATAACTATATAATATACCCTTATGAGTTCGGGGAAAAGAAACCTATATCAGAAGAAAAATTTAAAAAAGAAGCTCCTGTTTTATTTAACTATTTAAAAGCTCATAAAGAAGAATTATTAAATCAAAGTAGCTATAATTCAAGAATTCAAAATAACAAAGAATTTTATAGTTTAATACGAATTGGAGAATATACTTATTCTAGTATATATTTAATAATGAGAGACAATACTAAAGTAATTTCTCAAATAATAAAATATATACAAACTGATTGGGGAGAAAAAAAAATACCTATATTTGATAATCATATTTCCTATTTATCACGAATTAATAATAGAGAAATTACTGAAAAAGAAGCAAAAAAAATTAAGGAAGTTCTATCTTGGAAAGAAACTAAAGCTATTATAGAAGGTATATTTGACAGTAGAAGTATAAGTAGTAGAATACCAATTAAAATTGAAAGGATTATAGATGAAGTATCAAGAGTTAATAAATAAAATTAGAAAAAGTAATAATGAATTTCAATTAAGAAAAGAACTATCAAACTATATAGATGAAAAGATAAAAGAATTTGATATTGAAGGAAAATGGGAAAAACATAGAATGGATTTGTATTATCCTAATGTTGTAATAGAAACAAAAAAATTTAAAAAATTAAGTAACAAAAAAGAATTAGAAAAATCAATAAAACAAATTCATAAATATATGCTTCAAAATTTAATTAGATATGGGTGTTTAACAGATGGTTGGAAAATATATTTTTTTAAATTAGAAAAAGAGAATAATAATTTGATAATAAATGAAATTAACACTAATTACAGTAATGATTTTAATGAAGGAAATTTGAATTTTTTATTAAAGTTAATTACTGATAACAATATTTATTATCTAAATCCTTACAATTTAATAACTTTATTTGGAGATATTGAAGAAAATGAATTTATGCAGAAAATTTTAAAACAATTTTTGGTTTTTTTTAAAGAAAATGAAAGTATAAAGAAAGAAATGTTATTTAAAGAATGGGATAAATTATTTAAAATAAGTGAAGAATTTAGTCAAAACAAAGAAGAAGTAAAAAACAGAAGAGAAGCTTTAAGTAAAATTTTTAAAATAGAAATTTCTAATACAGAAGAAGAAAGCAAAGCGTTGTTCGTTCTACACAATGTTTTGTCTATAATAGTAAAATTACTTATATATAATAATTTCGCAAAAGAAAGTCTTATTGAAAAAATAAATATTCAAAATTATTATAATAATATAACTGATTTAAAAACATTTATGAATAAATTAGAAAATGGAAATCTTTTTTATCAATTAGGAATATATAATTTGATTATATATGATTATTTTTCTTGGTATATTGATAAACAAATAAAATGGAATGAAAATTTTGCCAATTTGATTTTAGATTTAATAGAAAAAGTAGAGTTAATAGTTCCTGAGAAAAATATGATAGAAGTTATCGACTATATGGAAGAGCTATACAGAAGATTTATTCCTAAAAAAATAAGACATTCTTTTGGCGAATTTTTTACTCCTGCAAATATAGCTAAATTAGCAGTTGAAAAAATTGCTAAAATAAAACCTCATGATAAAGTTATTGACCCAACTTGTGGTAGTGGAACTTTTTTAATTCAAGTAATTAAAATTAAAAAAAATAATAATTTAAGTTTTTATGAAATAATAAACACTATTGTTGGAATAGATTTAAATCCTATAAATGTTTTACTTGCAAAATTTAATATAGTTACTAATTTATTAGATAAAATAAAAGAAACTCCTGTTAGTGATACTGTTATTCCAATTTTTATTGGAGACAGTTCTTATGTTCCAAAAATAGAATTAAGAAATAACATTTCTGTAATAACTTATAAATGGTTATCTAATATTAGAGAATTAGACGAAAATATACCTGAAATAGTTTTTCCTTTAGAGTTTGTCAAAAATAAAAAGTTTTTTCCTATAATGCAAAAAATCAAAGAAGATATTGAAAATAATGAAAATATAAAACATATAAAACAATACTTGAATAAAGAATTAAAAAGTTTAAGGATAGATTTAAACGAAGAAATAAAAAATAATTTAGAAACATTAATAGAGTTTATCTATAATTATCATAGAACTCAGATGAATTCAATTTGGTTATTTATTTTTATAAGTTATATATATCCTTTTGCTAATACACCATTTGATAAAGTTGTAGGAAATCCTCCTTGGGTCAGATGGAGTAATTTACCTTCTTTTTATAAAGCTAAAATTAAACAAACTTTAAGAGCTAAAGGATTGTTCTCACGAGATACAAATACTGGAGGAATTGACCTTAATATTTATGCTTTAATTACTTATAATGCTCTAATTTATTTATTGAAAAAAAATGGAACTTTAACTTTTTTATTACCTTCAAGTTCTTTGCAAAATAAGTCTTTAGAAGGTTTTAGATATTTATGCTTTTACAAAGATGGAAAATTGGAAGAACCTATTTATTTTTCAAAAGGAAAAATATTTAAAGAAGTAGATTTGGATTTTATTATTTTGAAAATAAAAAAGAAGTAAAAATATATATTAATTCATAAAAAATTTTACCAAATAATTTTTTTCTTAATCTCTTCAATTCTTTCTTCTTCAACATTACAAAATACAGTTCCAATTCCATTAAAAGTAAAGATTTGTCCTTTTTTCCCATTTTGCATTACATAATAAAAAAGTCCACTTCTTTTTTCTCCAATAACGGGATATGCAATAATTTTTATTCCTTTTTCAACTTCTTTTGCTTCTTTTTCTAAATCTATTGAGAAATTATTATCAATATCTTTTAACTCAGCTATTTTAATTTCTTTGTCGTAAGGATTTATTTGTATTACTCTCATAAATTTTCCTTAATTAGCATAAATGTTAATTTATGATGCAATTATTACATAATTATTTATATGTGTCAAATTAAAATGTGTATATAATTTTTTATAATTGTATATATTGTTAATACTAATATTAATTTATTATCACTATTGCTAATTTGCTTTTTATTGTCTTTTTTTGTATCATTTTAATAGTTAATGTTATTTAAAAGTTAATAGCACATGGTTAATTATTTACTACTAAAATTTGCCTTATTTAAGGAGTTCTTTTTCATTAAGTTGTTAAGTAAATACTTAGAAGACCTTCAAA
>Ga0256829_1002957_pt1 | contig 12198 bp, 11 predicted proteins | sample 131447metaG_FD_185979 | JGI IMG/M metagenome (GOLD analysis project Ga0256829, IMG submission 185979) | Hydrothermal vent microbial communities from Lau Basin, Pacific Ocean - 131-447 | ecosystem: Environmental > Aquatic > Marine > Hydrothermal vents | place: Pacific Ocean: Lau Basin | collected... | reverse complement strand
AAAGCTTCTGAAATATGAAATATTTTTCCACTTGAAACAAAATTTACAAAAGCATTTGATGTGAAATATTTGGATGAGAATTGAAAACAACAAATTCCTAAAATGGGTTGTTATGGTATTTGAGTTAGTAGAGCAATGTGAATAGTTGCTGAAAAATTTGCTACTGAAAATGGTATTTCTTGGCCAGAAAATATTGCTCCTGCAGACTATTACATTGTAGTTTTGTGAGATAATCTTGAAAAAGCTGAACAACTAGCTAAAAAATTTGAAGCTGAGTGAAAAGAAGTAATTTTGGATGATAGGATGGGTAAGAAATTTGGTTTTGGCACCAAAATGAGGGATGCTGAATTACTTGGTATTCCTCATATTGCAGTAGTTTCAAATAAGACTATAGAAAAATGAGGTTATGAATTAGATAGAGAGTTAGTTAGTTTTTAATATGAGAGATTTTTCTCTCTTTTTTTAATAGTTTAATGAATGAACTAAAATTTACAGAAAAAAGACAAATCACAATATAGTAAGTTTTTTGAAAAACTACTATTTTAAAAACTATTGAAAAATATAATTATAAATTTTCATAATCTTTTTTGATTTGTTCTTTTTTCTCTTTTATATCTATTAGAATCTGTTTAATTTTATCTTGCATTTATTTGTTATAAATTATAAAATACCTTTCTTTTCAAGATGTTTCGTAGCTTTTTCAATGTCTTGTGGATAACCAATGTCTATGAAGTCTCATTCTTGTTTAATTAAATGGAATTTTGTGTCTTTTAATAGTTTGTTGATAGCATCTGGAAGCTCATATTCTCATCTTGGAGAAAGTTGTATATTTTCTACTATTTGAATAAACTTACTTGGAAATTTATAAACTCAGATATTTGCTAAATTTCAAATAAATTCTTGAGGTTTTTCAATTATTTGTTTTGCAGTATGGTCTTGGTTTTCATAGAATATTCAGTATTTTTTGGGTTCATCTACTTTTTTTACTAAACATCAATATCAATTTAATTTGTATAACTTTTCTAAATCTTTTTGATCGTAGATAGTATCTCAATTTAGAACTATGAAATCTGTATTTATATTTAATCCCCAAAGTGCAGATCAAGTTCCTTTTTCATCTCATTGTGTTTTGTAACTAATATTTATATCATTCCATTTATCTCAAAAGTAGTTTTTGATTTGATCTTCCTTGTATTTTGTTATGATAATTACATCATTTGTGAAATCTTCTATAGATTGTAAAATATATTCTAAAATTGGTTTGTTTCATATTTTTACCATTGGCTTGGGCTTATTTTCTGTAAGTGGCATAAGTCTAGTTCATTTTCAAGCAGCAAGTATTATAGTTTTCATAAATATTTAGTTTAAAAATTGAAATAAAGTTTAAAATAGTTATCTTAATTGTAAATACAAGTTAAAATTTAATAAAAAATCAAATAATATGCTAGTTTATATAGAAAATGAAGTAAAAAATAATCCTCAAGTTTTGAGATTTATAGATAAATTTAAAAATATAGATGTAATTTATGTAGATAATTATAAAAATCTTTTTGATAAGAAAATACCTAATTGAAATATTGAAAAGTCTATTATTTTTGCTGAATTAAAATGAAATTGTCTTACTCAAGCTCCAGAAGACTACGGACATGAGAAGTTCTCATATTTTTTGAAAAATAGTTTAAATTGTATTTTTGATTGTAGATATTGTTTTTTAAAATGAGCTTTTCAAAATGATTTTCAAGTATATTTTGTAAATTATGATGATATGAAAAAAGAAATAGTAGAAGCATTAGAAAAGTATATTTTATGTTATTCTGAACTTGTTTTAGAATGAAAAATATGAAATTGAAAATTACAAATACCCAAAAAATTACGGTTTTATTCTTCAGATTATTCTGATAATTTGTGAATGAATTGATTTTCAAATTTTGTCCAAGAGTTTGTTCCTTTTTTTGAGAATTTAGATGAAGCTATGATGGAAATAAGAACAAAATCTACAAATATTCAACCGTTACTTGATTTATGATTTATTCCAAAAAATACTGAGATAGCTTTTAGTTTGAATCCTCAAGAACTTATTGAAAAGTATGAAAAATGAGTAGCTAGTTTGGATGATAGGATACAAGCAGTAAATACTTTATTAGATAAATGATTTAAAGTTTGACTTAGATTTTTACCACTTTTGCCTGTAGAAAATTATCAGCAGATTTACTGAGACTTTATAAATTATGTAAAACAAAATGTAGATATGAGTAAAATTTCTTCTACATTCGCAAGTTGATTACTTTATACGAAAGCTGATTATTTGAATATCTTAAAAAAAGATCCATATTTTGATATTATGTATTTACTTGAAGAAAATGAAGATGGTTTTGTAAGAGAAAAAAAAGAAATTAGAGATTGGTTTTATAATCAGTTTAGGCAGTTGGATAAAAAATGTATGGTTTGTTTAGATAGTTAATTTAATTTATTATGAATATATTTTTAACTTGAGATAGTTCTGGAATTTGAAATTTTGTTTTTGAAAAAATGTCTGATAAATATAATGTTTTTTGAGTAAGTAGGACAGGGCAGTATAAATATGATTTATCGAAAAAAGAAGAAATAGAAAAACTTGCTAATCATTTAAAAGATACTGAATTTGATGTTTTAATTTTAAATGCTTGAATGTGATATTTTTGAGATTTTAGACAAGGTAGTATAGAAAATTATGAAAAAATTATAAACTTGAATTTGTTTGCAAACATTATGTTGCTACAGAAATTGAATTACATACCGAAAGTAAAGATAATTTTTATTTGAAGTATAATTTCAAAAAAGTTTATGAAATGAGCTACTGTTTATCAAGCAAGTAAGTTTGGTTTAAGGTGATTTGCATGATGATTGAAACAAGAATGATACAAAGTTCATATTATTAATCCAAAAATAGTGGATACAAATTTTCATCCTTACAATTTAAGTTTATCCAAATTTCCAGAAACAAAAATAGAGGATATTTATCAAGTTATTGAAAATATAATAAGTTGAGAAGAAAAAAGATTTGAGATAGATTTATAAAAAAACTCTACAATTAAGTAGAGTCTTATACTTTTTTTTACATCATACCCATTCAAGGCATTCCTCACATACCAGGCATTCCTCACATTCATCATAATGGTGGTAAATCTGGATTAGGTCCTTTTGGCTTAGGTGCTTCTGTAATTACAGTTTCTGTTGTTAATAACATTTTTGCAGCTGAAACTGCATTTTCCAAAGCAATTCTTATCACTTTTATTGGATCTATTACTCATTGTTTTAATAAATCAGTATATTCTCAAGTTTTTGCATTAAATCAATAGTTAATATTTTCATTGTTTTTAACATTTTCAACAACTACATCTCATTTGTATCCAGCATTATTTGCAATTTGTCTTGCTGGATATTCTATAGCAGATTTTATAATTTCTATTCATACTTTTATATCTTTATCATCAGTTTCTATTTTTTCTAATTCTTTTTGTAATTTTAATAGAGCAGTTCAACCTCAAGCAACTATACCTTCTTCCATAGCAGCTCTTGTAGCATTTAAAGCATCCTCTATTTTATCTTTTTTATTTCTCATTTCTGCTTCTGTCGCAGCTCAAACTTTGATAACAGCTACACCACCAGCAAGTTTTGCAATTCTTTCTTGTAATTTTTCTTTATCATAACTTGATGAAATATTTTCCAATTGTACTTTTAATTGATTAACTATATTTTGAATATTATTTTTGTCTCATTTTCCATCAACTATGATAGTTTTATCTTTGTCTGCAATAATTTTACTTGCTCATCATACAACTTCTGTTCCTACATTTTCAAAAGTCATTCCTATTTCTTCTGAGATAACAGTTCAACCAGTTACAACAGCTATATCTTGTAATAACATTTTTTTATTATCACCAAACCCAGGAGCTTTTACAGCTAGGACATTTAATACACCTTTAAGTTTGTTTAATACTAATGTAGCTAATGCTTCTCATTCAACTCATTCAGATATGATAACAATATTTTTACTACCAGAAGCAGCTATTTTCTCCATAAGTGGTAATACTTCTTGTAAGTTACTTATCTTTTTATCTGTTATTATGATATTTGCATTTTCAACAATTGCTTCCATTTTTTCAGTGTTTGTAACAAAATAAGGACTTTCATAACCTTGATCAAATTGCATACCTTTTACTATTTCTTTTTCTAATCAAATTGATTTTCCTTCTTCAACAGTAACAACACCATCTTCACCTATTTCTTCCATTACATCAGCAATTAAATTTCATACATTTTCATCTTGTGCAGATATAGTTGCAACTTGTTTAATTTCTTCTTTTGTATTTAGTCTATTTGAAATTTTGTGTAAATTTTCAACTAATGTATTTACTGCAGTATCAAGTCATTGTCATAAAACAAAAGGATTAACTCAAGAATTTATATATCTTAATCATTCTTTTGCTATACTATCAACCAAAGTAACAGTTGTAGTAGTTCCATCACCAGCAGAATCATTAGTTTTGTTTGCAGCTTCTTTTACTAATTCAGCTCAAATATTTTCTAGTTTCCCTTCTAATTCTATTTCTTTTGCTACAGAAACACCATCATTTGTTACTTTAGGTCATCAAAAATTTGATTCTATCATTACATTTTTTCATTTTGGTCACATTGTTACCTTTACAGCATCAGCAACTTCTTTTATACCTTTATATACATGTTTTCTAGCTTCATCTCAATATTCTATTATTTTTGGCATATTTATTTTAATTTATAATGTAAAATATTTTATTTTTCTTCTTTAGCTAAAATACTATCAACTCTTATTAAAAGTAATTTTTCTCCATTTATTTCAATTTCTTCAGGAGCATATTTTGTAAAATATACAATATCTCCAAGTTTTATATTATCAATTTCTACTAATTTTCATTCAGGATTTTTTTTACCTTCTCATATTGCTATTACTTCTCATTTTCCAGGTTTTTCTTTTGAAGTGGGAGCAGTAATAATTCAAGATGCACTTTTTGCTTCTTCTTTTGATTGTTTAACTAATACATAATCATTTAAAGGTTTTAAACTTGTCATTTATTTGTTTAGGTAAAAATATAAAATTAAAACTACATAATTTAATGTAGCACCTGTATAATATATATGCTATATTAAAAATCAAGAGAAAATATAAAAGATATTGAAACTGATATTACTATTCATAGACTAAGGCTCATTTAAATTTAATTTATTTTAAACTAATTTTATGATTTATTTGTTACTTTTTATTTTATTTTTATTAATTTTGTTAGTTTGATTTTATTATGTAAGTTTTATAAAAGCTCTTTTTACTACAAAAGTCCCTTATGTTTGAAGTTTTAATCGGCAACTTGAACTTATAAAACAGCTTAATCTTACAAAATGAAAAAAAATAATTGATTTGTGATGTTGAGATGGTAAAGCTTTAAGATTTTTTGAGAAACAATTCTGATTAAAGTGAGTTTGATATGATATAAATACTTTTGCTATTTTGTATGGTAGGTTGATAAATAAAATTAAAAAATCTAATGTTATACTAAAAAAGAAAAATTTTATAGGAAAAGATTTAAAATGATATGATTATATTTATATTTATTTGTTTCCAAAATTTATGTTAAAAATAGAAGATTGGATTTTTAAAGCAAAATGAAAAGATACAATTATAATTTCTAATTCTTTTGTATTTAAAAAAAACAAACCATTTAAAATAGTTTGAAAAAAGATTTATTTGTATAGATAATTTTATTTTTCTAGTTTTAATGCTTCTTCGTGAATAAGATTCCAGATATATTCAATTAAATTTTCATTAATTCATAAATCTTTTGCAATTTGTTTTCTATTTTCTAAAACTTCCTCCCATCTTCATAACTGTAATATTCAAATATTATTTTCTTTTTTAAAGTTTCATATTTTTTGGACTATTTCAAATCTTTTTGCTAATAAATTTATGATTTCTTTATCTACATTGTCTAGTTCATTTCTATATTGTTCTAACATTTTATTTTTCATTAAGTTTTAAATATTTATTTACTTGTTGTTCAGTTATTCCAAAATACCTTAATCACTTATATCATGCCTTTAAATATCATCAATCAAATGTAGGGTCGTAATAATAGTTATTTATTTTTGATATTTGATGTAAGTATCCATCTTTTTTGATAATTCAACTAGCTTTATTAGCATTTAATCAATTTACGATAGAAACAAATGAAAGTAAATCAGATATAGTTTGACATACTCATACTTTATTTTGGAATGAATAGAAAAGATCCCAGTTTAATAATAATGATTTATTAGCTTTTAATTTTTGATCTAATTCTTGTTGATTAGAACTTTTATTTATTAAATTATTAATTTTTTTGCTATATTTTATATTTTTAGCAATATATTTGTAAGCATTAGATAATTTTTTATTGTTAAAATTATTTGCAAATTCTAATAAATCATACATATATGAAACATTATACTGCATATTATATTTTCAAATTCTATAAAAAGTAGAATATAAAACATCTCATAAATTATTTAAATTAATATTTTTATATAAATTATATGTTCATAAATAGTAGTATTTAACTCAACTATTCCAAGCTGAAATGAAATTATTTCAATTATTTATCAAAATACTTCATTTTTTTATTCATCAAATATTTTTGTATAAACTATCTCATATAAGAGGAATATAACTTCATTTTCAACTTAATACTATAAAATATAGTTTATTTCAAATTTTACTTATTCAAGATGTTATTATATCTTTTCATGATGTTTTATCTATTTTTTTGTAAAGAAAATTTGAAAAGTATATGTATCAAGCTTTATTTAATAAATTAGTATTGTAAGCAAAACTTTTTGTTGGATCAAAAGGATACAATGATTTAACTGTATTTTTTTTAATTAAATATATTGTGTATTTATCTCAATTTAAGTAATATAATTTAGTATCAGGTTTGTATTTATCTGCTTGTTTAAGTCAATAATCTAAATCTTGTTTATTTACAATTAATTTACTATATCATCATAAGCTAAACCACACATCGTTAAATTTAATTAAATAATTTCATTTTATTTGTTCTATTTTTCAAACTTTTGGTAATGAAAATTTGGTTAAAATTTTATTTACATTGATATTTCAATTAGTTTGTTTTGATAAATTTATATCATTTTGATTAACTAATGAATGTAATGTAAAATCATGGGGATATATTGTATTTATTTGTTTAGTTTCTTGTTGTTTCTCTAATTTTAGATTAGATTGTATATTTTTTGTATTTTGTGTTTTGGGTGAATTATTAGATTGTTGGGGTTGAATATTTGAATTTGTATTATTTTGTTTAATATAACTTACCTTAGTGCTAGTTCTAGTAGTTATAGTTTTTCTTCAATTTATAATAGTTGTGGTAGTTATAGTAGTAGTTGTTATTTTTTTATTTCATTCAATAATAGTTTTAATACTTGTTTGAGTTATTTTTTTGTCATTTACAAAATTTGATTTATAATCTGCAGTTTTACTCTTTTGAAGTTTGCCTGTATTTATAACAGTATTAATTTTTTTATTAACTTTATATTTATTTAGGAAATCAGATATTTTTTTAGTAATTATTACAGAGAATTCTCAAGCACCTATATTTTTAAAATTATTATCTAATTTATAACTAAAAATATAAGGTTTTCATTGAAAATGAATATTTAAATTACATATATTTTCATTTTTTTGTGTTATATCTTTTATAATATTCAATGTATTTATATATTTTTGATATTTAGGAATGTTTATAATTTTATTTATCAGATTTGTAATATTTGTATAATATTTTTGTTCATTTAAGCAAATATAATATGGTGTTTTATATTTTATGTTAAAATTTTCATTTTTTTGTTTAAAAATATTATTTATTCTGGTTTCAATATTATTTTGAGAATAAGCAATTGTTCATGAAATATTAAATCATAGAATAAGCAATATAAATATTGATATTTTTTTCATTTGTATTTTTTACATATAGTTAAATAATTTATTTATATTAATAATACGAAAATTATTATTTATTATCAATGTTTTTTTCTAGAATTATAATTTCTCAAATATATTTTCATTGTTTGTTAATTGTATATATTTTCTCATTTACTTTTCATTTATTGACTATTTTTTCTTTTAATTCTATAAAAGTATTTGAGAAATCTATTCAATCTATTGTATTTTCTAGATGTCTAATATTTTTTGATTTTTTATGTTTTATAATATGATGTAAGTAGAAATATATTATGATAGCTTCATTTTGTTCATTTCATAAATTGTTTATAAAAAAAGGAAATTTTGTAGGATCTTGTGATTCTCTTAAACCAGGATTCATAATCCAATTTTGATATTGTTCTTCTATTTTTTTTATATTTTGTTTAAACTTACCATCTATTTGTAAATAAATAAATTGATTATGAGGAGAGTTTATAAAATATTCAATAACTTTATTTAATTTTTCTGTAGCTGAAGAAATCGTAAATTGGATAGGAGTTTTTTGATAAGTTTTTTGGTTCTTATTTTGTGAATATACCCAATTAAAATCAGTTTTATTTTTTGAATCATCTTCATAAGAAGCAGGTTTAATGTAAGTAGTATCAAATCATATTATTTCTCTTATTTGATTTTCATATTTCATAGCTATTTCCAAAAATATATTTTCTGAAAAGGTTCAAATATTATTTAATTTACCAAGTTTTGTGTGAAAATGATGTTTATGTAAGTCAAATCAAGTTATTTTTATGTCTTCCAATATCTTTATTAAAGATAACATTTCAGGTTGGGTGAGTATGTCTATTTTTTCATTTTCAAAAATTTCTTGAAAATCATTATCAGATATTAATTTACTTATTACATCATAGATAGCAAAATTAAATCATTTTGTAAAAAATAGGTCAAACATTCTGTGTAGTAAAACAAAATTTTTATAACTAGCAATATCTACTTTCTTTCATTTATTTGAAATTATTATAGAATTTATATTTGGTACAATTCCGTGAATTACACAATATAAAAAGAAAACTCACTGATTTTTAATAGTAATTTCAGGTAATCATTTTTTGGGTTGAATATATATTTTGTATTCAGGTCTTTTTCAATTTTGTTCTATCCATTTAATTATAATATCTATATCTACAATTCTATTTTGTATAATATCTTTTGTTTCAAAATTTTTATATAAATTTTTATAGTAATAGTTTATCAACTTATGTAGCTTCGATTCTTTTTGTTCTAATTTGTTGTTTTGTGATTCCATTTTGTTTATCATCAAATTCTATAAAAGATTTCTTTATCTACTAATTCTCTTTTTCTACCATATTTTAGAGTAGAAATTTGTTTTATTATATCACATTTTTTAGGGTCATTTTTTCATTCTTCTACATATGGATTTAATATATTTATAGAAAACGGTCTTGACGGTTGAGTATCTATAGAAAGTTTCATTACGGCCTTGAATTTATCTATATTTACAAGATCCTGTCTTGAAAACTCAGGAGAAAATTCTTGTTCAAGATATTCCGCATCTTTTGCTCAAACTTTGTAAGACATTATTGTTCAAACATTACCAAAAATTGCTCAAGTAAGGTCAGTTTCACCTCATAAATCTTTTTGTTTAAGTTGTTCAATATATTGATGGGCAAGTATCAAACCAAGACGATATTTTCTGGCTTCCGACAAAATACTTTCAATAGATGGTGTAATAAAATTTTGAAATTCATCTATGTATAAAAAGAAATCTTTTCTATCTTCTGGAGCCATACTTGCTCTTGCTAATGCGGCTTGTTTTATTTTTGAAACTAATATTAATCAAATTAATTGACTATTGATTTCTCAAATTTTACCTTTTGAAAGATTTAGTAAAAGGACTTTACCTTCTTGCATTACTTGATCTATTTTGAATGAAGATTCTACTTGTCAGATAATATTTCTTAAAATTCAGTTTGTAGTCAAGGGACCGAATTTAGCTTGAAAATATGGGATAATTTCACCTTTTTCTCTATCTCACATAGCTGCATAAGTACTGTTCCACCATGCTTTTACAACTGGATTTTTTACTTTTGAAACTTTTACTTTTTGAAATGCTTCATCTGTAAAAAGTCTCATAATTTCTGTTAAAGAGCCTCATTCAGGTTGTTCCATAAGTGTCATAGCTGCATTTCTAAAATAATCTTGTAATCTTGGTCAGAAAATTTCAGGTCAGTATAGTTTTACAAACAATTCAGTCGCATCATTTGTAATTAAATCAATTTCATCATAATTATCTGGAGAGCTTGGCTCAAGTAAATTCATACCAAAAGGCATATCTAAATTACCTGCATCAAAATATATAAGATCATTTATTCTATCTTTTGGATAATATTGAATGATAGTTTCACATAAATCACCATGTGGATCGATAATAGCAAATCAATTTCATTTTAAAGTATCTTGTTTAGCTTGAGCTGTAATCATAGTAGATTTACCAGTACCAGTTTGTCAAATAATATAGAAATGTCTAAATCTATCTACATTTGCAATCTTAATTTCTTTTTTTACTCAAGAATATAGATTTTCTCACAGTAAAATTCATTCAGCAGGAATATTGTCAGGTGCTGGAACTATTTTAAATTTTTGCCATAAAATTCTTGGATTTTTGTTAAATCTTGAATGTGGAAAATGATAAATACTTGCAAGTTCTTTGATATTTAATATTTGTGCAGTGATAAAAAACAATCACTTATAAAGTGTAAAAATTGGTTTTTTGAAAATATGTTGAATAAATTCTTTTCCAAATTTTTCTAAGTTTTTCATTTTTAGGAATATAAATGAGTTTAGTCAGTTATAATTGTATTGATTTAAACTTAATGCTAATTCATTTATTATTTTTTTTGGTCTTTCAGGGTCTGGTGAATTTGCAAATGTTTTTATTACTATTTCAAATCATTCATCTTGAACTTTTGCTTCCATATCTTGTATTTGAGTAGAACTTAATCAAGAATTATCTTCATTTTCCTTTCATTTTCATCTTAAAAAACTATTCATAAGTCATCAGCTTTTAATTCACTTGATTTTTTTTCTAAAATTTCATTGCCAAGACTCAGAAATAGGTTGTATTAAAATTTGTAATTGTAATTTTTCTTCTCTTTTTACTCTTGAAAATGCTGATAATAAACTATCCATTGGATCAGCTTCGAATTTTTCATAATTTTTGATAGGGTAGGCATCATCTTTGCTTAAGACTAAATATCCACCATATCCAAATTTACCTGCTTCAAGCATTTTTGGTGGTTTAATTTCTTCTGTGGTGCAACCAGGATAAAAAGAACTTATTGTCTTATCGAAACTATCTTTAAAATCTTTTGGCATTCATACTATAAACTTTATGATTTCCTTTTCACAAACCATATTTAGGCTAATATGTTTTTGTCAAAATAATTTTCATTTCCATCATCAATTAAATATTCAATAAAAATTTTTATAAACTTGTTCCATAAGTTGTATATTGTTTTTCATTCATTGAATATTATCATTATTTTTATCCATATCAGAATCTTTTTTTTGGATTTTAACTAACAAAAAAACTAAATTTTTAGCATAATCTTCTTTTTTTTTATTTTTTATATAAATTTTAAATCATATCCAAGATATAATTATAATAACTATTGTTAGAGAAAAAAATATCATTTTTATTTATTTTTTATAAAATCTTTTATTTGTTTTATTATAAAGAAATAGTTCTAAAAAGCAAAAAAATATAACTTGTTTTGAAATGATTATTAATTATAATAAACAAAGCTTTATGTTAAATGAGCTAAATTATTTATTATTAAATTATTGTAAAATGACTGAAACAAAATCAGCAACAAAGCTATTTATAGCAAATTTACCTTGGGATTTAAGAGGTAAAGATTTAAAAGAAATTTTCTCTGAATATGGTGAAGTTTTATATGCAAAAGTAATTTTGGATAGAGAAACTAGAAAATCTAAAGGATTTGGTTTTATAGAATTTGCAAATGCAGATGATGCTGCAAAATCTGTAGAAGAAATGAATGAAGCTGAAATTAATGGTAGAGCTATTAAATTAGACTTTGCTGTTGAAAAACCAAGAGAATCAGCTGAATAATCTATTCTTAAAGAATTAAGCTACATATTTATTATGTAGTTTTTTT
>Ga0256829_1002956_pt1 | contig 12201 bp, 8 predicted proteins | sample 131447metaG_FD_185979 | JGI IMG/M metagenome (GOLD analysis project Ga0256829, IMG submission 185979) | Hydrothermal vent microbial communities from Lau Basin, Pacific Ocean - 131-447 | ecosystem: Environmental > Aquatic > Marine > Hydrothermal vents | place: Pacific Ocean: Lau Basin | collected... | reverse complement strand
ACTTGTTTTGAGAGATGTATCTAAAGTTGTTTGCAAAGCTTTGATATTGTGTACTGAAAATGCAATGACAGAAGCAATAAGAAAAAATTTACTTGCACCAAAAACAAATCCAAACAGTTTATCCATTAAACCAAGCCCACTCATTGCACTAAGCTTCTTGAAAATCGTTCCCATGAGAATCATAACAAGCCAAACAGCAATAAGTGTTGCTAAAAAACCAGTAAAATGAATCGCAGCCGAATTGTCAAACTTGAAAATGAGATCACTTAAATACTGCCCAACTTGATTTCCAACACGTGAGGCAACAAAGATACCACCAATAATACCAATAAGTCCAAAAAGTTCTTTGAAAAACCCATTGATAATCCCTTTGAGTCCAAGTAGTAAAATAATTGCACTTGCAGCTAAATCGAAATAATTAACGTCCATTAAACATTCTCCGTATGAAGTTGATCTTTACCATTGCTTTTTGCTATATACAAGGATTTGTCTGCACGGGCAAGTAAGGAGTCTGGAGTGTCACCTTGCACAAATTTGGTTGCACCAATGCTTACTGTGGCTTGTAATGTTTTATTTTTATAAAGAAGCTTGTTAGTTCTGATAAGATTTAAGAGTCTATTACTCGCTTTAATACAATGTTCAGTATCAACTCTGTTGAGGGCAACGACAAACTCTTCACCACCAAAACGAAAGACTTTATCTCCATCTCTGAGTGTTTTTCTCAAGATGTTTGCTATATAAATGAGTACTTTGTCGCCTGCAACATGTCCATATTTGTCATTTATTTGTTTAAAATCATCAATGTCAATCATCAAAAGGTGAAAATTAAAGGGCAGTTTTTTGTTGTTACAAAGTCCGTTAAGATAAGTTGTTAAGGCTCGTCTGTTAAAGACTTTTGTAAGGGCATCTATATTTGTTTTTTCTTCAAGTTCTTGTATTTGAGATGTTAATTGTGAGATAACTTTATTTGCGCGCATAACTTCAGAAGTCATATGGTCTTGAATCTCATTAAAACGATTTGTAAGACTAGGAATGTCAATTTGTGATTTTGCACATTGTTCCAAAGTGTTTTCATGGAGTTCTGTCAGTCTTTCTATGTTTGTATTGGTCTGTTTGTACGATGCTAAACTCTTCTTCGCAATATCTTCATAAGCATTATGGAAGAGTGATTCGGCATACCCCGCCAAACTCATTTTCTCTTCTTCTACTGTAGTTATAAGTTCTGCTGATTCTTTAAGATAATTGGCAACTTGAACGACTGTTGCTTCTCGTTCTTGTTCATCAATAATAAGAAGTAACTCTTTACACATTTTATCTATTAATGATATGAGTTCTTTTTTTTGCATACTCAAACCTCTTGGCAATATATTTCGTTATTATACTCATAAAAGCATAAATAAAACTTTTTTTAGATAAACTTCAAAAAAATAATTTACGAAGGCCTATAATATGAGTACTTGGAGCCCATCAAGTTGGAGAAACAAACCAATTTTACAACAACCAACTTATCCTGATGAAACAGCATTAAATAATGTTTTATCGGAGTTAAAAAATTACCCACCTTTAGTTTTTGCAGGAGAAGCACGTTCTTTGAAAACAGAACTTGCAAATGTTGCAAATGGAGAGGCTTTTTTACTACAAGGTGGCGATTGTGCAGAGAGTTTTTCTGAATTTCATGCAGATAACATTAGAGACAGTTTTAAAGCAATGATGCAAATGGCAGTTGTCATGACATATGCAGGAGGACTTCCTGTTATCAAAGTTGGACGTATGGCAGGGCAATTTGCGAAGCCTCGTTCATCAGATACTGAAACTTTTAATGATATTACATTAGCTTCATACCGTGGAGATATTATCAATGGTTCTGAGTTTACAAAACAAGCGCGTGTTCCAGATCCTGAAAGAATGATAAGAGCCTATAATCAAGCATCAGCAACTCAAAACTTACTTCGTGCATTTGCATCTGGTGGCTTAGCTGATTTACATAAGGTACATCAATGGACACAAGATTTTGCACATCAAGGTGAACAAACGAAAAAGTATGAGGCTTTAGCAGAAGAGATTGGTAAATCTTTACAATTTATGGAGGCTTGTGGTGTAACTTCTAAAACATATAGAACACTCCGTGAAACTGATTTTTACACTTCACATGAAGCACTCCTTCTTCCTTATGAAGAAGCCTTTACTCGTCAAGACTCTATAAGTGGTGATTGGTATGATACATCAGCACATATGCTTTGGATAGGAGATAGAACACGTCAACTTGATGGTGCTCATGTGGAGTATCTTCGAGGTGTGAAAAATCCTATTGGTGTCAAAGCTGGTCCATCTATGGATCCTGAAGAATTAATTCAACTTTGTCAAGCACTGAACCCTGAAAATGAAGCAGGCAGATTGAATGTTATTGTACGTATGGGAGCTGGAAAAGTAGGCGATGGACTTCCAGCCTTAATAAAAGCTGTTGAGAGGGAAGGAATGAAAGTGGTATGGTCATGTGACCCAATGCATGGCAATACCATTAAGTCTTCAAACAACTACAAAACACGTCCAGTTGATAGTATCTTAACAGAAATGAAAGAATTTTTTCAAGTGCATAAAGCAGAAGGCACACATGCTGGTGGTGTGCATTTAGAGATGACTGGTAAAAATGTAACTGAATGCATCGGTGGAAGTTTTACAGTAACTGAAGAGGATTTAAGTTCTCGTTACCATACACATTGTGACCCACGTCTCAATGCGGACCAATCTTTAGAACTTGCATTTTTAATTGCAGATTCTTTAAAAGATGCAAAAAAATAAAATAAACTTTCTATATAAGGGATTTGCTACGTTGTAGCATTTCTCTTCTACTTAAAATTTTCTAAAAAACAGATAGCTTCTTCTTTAAAATAAAAATGATTTGAAATTGTAAAATTTGAATAGATTAAAAGATAGTTTTAAAAAATGGTGTCAGAGGGGGGACTTGAACCCCCGACCCCCGGCTTATGAGACCAGTGCTCTAACCAGCTGAGCTACCCTGACATCTTTTAAGAGGGTGGAATTATAGCCATCTAAAGCTTTAAAGTTCCTTATTTGGAAAATTATGCTAAAATTCTTTCTATAAATAACAATATTACTAAAATAAAGGAGATTTAATGAACTTTCAACCATTAGGAAAAAGAGTTTTAGTTAAACGCGTAGAAGAAGCTACAACAACGATGTCTGGTATCATCATTCCGGATAATGCAAAAGAGAAACCATCCCGTGGTGAAGTTGTTGCAGTGAGTAAAGAAGTGACTGTTTTAGAAAATAAAAATCAAGTTTTATTTGGTAAATATGCAGGAAATGAAGTTTCGTTTAATGGCGAAAAGTACATCGTTCTTGATGTTGATGATATATTTGGAATAATAGGATAATAAAAATGGCAAAAGAGATAATTTTTTCAGACAATGCTCGTAATGCATTAGCTCGTGGTGTTGAAAAACTAACAGATGCAGTAAAAGTAACAATGGGACCTCGTGGTCGTAATGTACTGATACAAAGAAGCTATGGATCACCTATCATCACTAAAGATGGTGTTTCTGTTGCACGTGAAGTAGAGCTTAGTGATAAACTTGAAGATATGGGGGCGCAACTTGTAAAGGAGGTGGCTTCCAATACTGCTGATGAGGCAGGTGATGGAACAACTACTGCCACAGTGCTTGCAAATGCAATCTTCTTAGAAGGTCTTCGTAATATTACTGCAGGTGCAAATCCTGTGGAAGTAAAACGTGGTATGGATAAAGCAACAGCTGAAATTTTAGATAATTTAAAAGCTGCAAGTAAAATTGTTGATGGAAAAAAAGATATTGCTCAAGTAGCCACTATCTCTGCAAACTCTGATAGTGATATTGGAAATATGATTGCAGAGGCGATGGATAAAGTTGGTCAAGATGGTGTTATTACTGTTGAAGAGGCAAAAGGGATTTCTGATGAACTTGATGTTGTTGAAGGAATGCAGTTTGACCGTGGATATTTAAGCCCTTACTTTATTACAAATGCAGAAAAAATGATAGCAGAGATTGAAAATCCTTGGATTTTACTCGTTGATAGTAAAATTTCTTCACTTAAAGATTTACTGCCTGTTTTAGAACAAGTACAAAAGACAAGTCGTCCTTTACTTATTATTGCTGAAGATGTAGAGGGTGAAGCACTTTCTACTTTAGTTGTGAACAAATTGCGTGGTGTTTTAAATATTTCTGCAGTAAAAGCACCAGGATTTGGTGATAGAAGAAAAGCGATGTTACAAGATATAGCGACTTTAACAGCTGGTGTTGTGATTTCTGAAGAGACAGGACATACACTTGAAGGTGCAAATATTCAAATGCTAGGACAAGCTACTCGTGTCGTTATAGACAAAGACAATACTGTAATTGTAAATGGTGCAGGGGATGAAGCCTTAGTGCAAGCAAGAATTGCAGAAATCAAAGTACAAATAGATGCAACAAGTTCTGAATATGATAAAGAAAAATTGCAAGAGCGTTTAGCAAAATTAAGTGGTGGTGTTGCAGTTATTAAAGTAGGTGCAGCGACCGAGACAGAAATGAAAGAGAAAAAAGATAGAGTTGATGATGCTCTAAGTGCAACAAAAGCAGCCGTTGAAGAAGGTATTGTTATTGGTGGTGGTGCAGCACTCGTTCGTGCAGCTTCACTCCTTAACAATACACTCGAAGGTGATCAAAAGATAGGTTATGAGATTATTTTACGTGCAGTGAAAGCACCTATGAAACAAATAGCTGCAAATGCAGGATTTGATACGGGTGTTGTTGTAAATGCGGTAGAAAATGCCGAAAATAAAAACATAGGTTTTAATGCAGCAACAGGAGAATATGTTGATATGTTTGAAGAAGGAATCATTGACCCACTTAAGGTTGAACGTGTTGCTCTCACCAACGCAACATCTGTTTCATCTTTACTCCTTACAACAGAAGCAGCAATCTTTGAGATAAAAGAACCTGAACCATTACCAGACCCTAGTGCAGGAATGCCTTCACAAATGGGTGGTATGCCTGGGATGATGTAAATATCTACCAATCTTATATAAACCCCTTAAATAAGGGGTTTATATCCCTCTCCTTTTAATTTTCCAACCACAACCTTGTCTATATCTGGCAAACTATGTCTAATTTTGTGGCTTAATGAAAAATACAGGGGTCTAAATCATCATTTTTTCTTATGACTTAATAGGTAATCGTTAAGCATTTTCAGCTGCAAACTTTTAGTAAATCCATTATGTATTTTGAGTAGCTTTTTCATAGGGGAAAACACTCCAGCATCTATTGCATTTGTTGTGTTGTGCATTTTATATTCTTTATACTTTTCATTAAGTCTTTTTGTAAAGATAGTTTGTGTCGTTGATGTTATATTGTACATGATTTTTTGACAACTGGGACATACTTTTGCAGTTTTTTTACAGCCATTTATAAATAAACCTTTGTTTACTACTAATATACCATAGTTTCAAGCACTTTTTAGACCCCCCATATTTTTCATTAAGCCAAAGTTACAAAGTAAAAAATAAGATTGTAAGTTTTTCGCTTTAGCTAATATTTTTTGACTAAGGTGTTGTAAAAAAAGCATAAATAATATATAATACTTAAAGTTTTAAGAGTAAATTTTTTTCAAGTTCTCGCCTTGTTACCACTTCTTAAACTTTAAAATAAATTCTATTGGTATATAAATGAAATACATACTTATTTTTTTATTACTTTTACCGTTATATGCAGACACTTATCCCTCTTTTAGTAAAAATGAACTTACTAAAATAAAAGAAGAACATCCTATCTCTTATAATCGTATACTTGATTATACGGATTACCTTCAAAGCTGTAAAAAGAATTCACAACAAATACAACTCAACAAAATTAACTTTTATCTCAATCGGCTTCTCCCTCAGTATGATGACATAATCAATAAAGAGTTAGATAGCTGGGCAACACCCAAAGAATTTCTCACTGTAGGCTATGGAGACTGTGAAGATTATGCGATTATCAAATATTATTCTCTCATAAAACTTGGATTTGATGAAAAGAAATTATTTATTACAATCGTCAAAGAAAATTTTCGTGGTGGAGAGCATATGGTACTTTGTTATTTCAAAACAAAAAACACAGCACCTCTCGTACTCGATAACCTTAGCTTTAAAATACTCAGTCTACAAAAACGCAAGGATTTAACAGCACAATATTTTATTAACTCCACCGGAATTTATAAAATGAAAGCCAACTTCACACTCTATAAAATTGCTCTTTTCTCTGCAAAATTTAAGACCTTACAAAAGAAGGTCAAAAACAACCACTAAAATTGTGCTAAGATTTTACTTACAACTTCAGCTGGATTCTGAGACTGATAAATTGGACGACCAACAACAATAAAATCAACACTTTCATTTTTTGCAAAAGCCACATCTGCCACACGTTTTTGATCGCCTGCATCTTCACCAAATGGTCTAATTCCTGGGGTTAATGTCATAAAATTTACATCAGTAATATTTTTGATAGACCTGCTTTCAAATGCAGAGCAAACAACACCATCAAGTCCAGCATCTTGTGCATCTTTTGCGAATTGATTTGCTTTTTGTTGGATTGAACTCTCATATACTGCTTGAAATTCATCTTCAGCAAATGATGTTAGGGCTGTGACAGCTAAAACTATTGGTCGTGACTCAAACTTTTCTAGTCTTTGCATGACAGTTTCCATTGCTCGTTTCCCTGCACTTGCATGCACATTAAACATATCAACCCCAAGCCCCATGATAGACTCAGCAGCATCCGCCATAGTATTTGGAATGTCATAGAGTTTTAAATCTAAAAATATTTTAAAATCAGGATTAATTTCTTTAATAGCTTTTAAAAACTCTTCACCATCACGGATATAGGTACGAAGTCCGACCTTTAGCCAAACATCATGAGCTTTAATTTTTTCGATTAAAACAAGGTTCTCTTCTTTTGTGGGTAAATCTAGGGCAACACATAATTCCATACTCTTCTCTCTTTTATTTGATTTTTACTTGAACGCGATTGCGTCCACTCTCTTTTGCTTCATAAAGAGCATCGTCTGCTCTCTTTAATACTTTCTCTATACTTCCTTCATTCTCAAGCTGTACAGTAGATAGACCTATACTGATAGTAAATTTTACACTCTCTTTCATACTTAATTCAAAATGGCTTTGTTCTACACTTTCTCTAAGCTCTTCTGCAACCGATTCTGCTTCTTCTATAGATGTATTAGGAAGTAAAACAACAAACTCTTCTCCACCATATCGACAAGACATATCACTTTTTCTTTGTCTACTTTTCATAATCTTCGCCAATAATTTCAGCACTTCATCACCTACTTGATGCCCATAAGTATCATTCACATTTTTAAATTTATCTATATCTATCATCATTAAAGAGAGTGGTGTTCTCTCTCGTTTGGCTAGTTCTAAGACTGTTTTAGAGCTATCTATAAAAAATCTTCTATTATAAAGTTTGGTTAAAGGATCAATAACTGACAAATATTTCAATTCCGATATAACTTCCTCTAACCTTAACTCTTTTTTGATACGTGCAAAAAGCTCTTTTGGAAAAAATGGTTTTCTAATATAATCACTCCCTCCCACATCATATGCTTTTGAAATGCTCTCTTCATCTGTTTTTGCAGTAATGAAAATGATAGGAATATTTTTTGTATCATCTTGAGATTTTATTCTGCTACAAACCTCATAGCCATCCATCTCAGGCATCATTATGTCGAGTAAAATCAAATCAATATGTTCTGTACTCAGTATTTCTAACGCATCTTTGCCATTCGTTGCATCTATTAGATCATATTCATCAAGAAGTTCCATAAGAATATCGAGATTTGAAATAGTATCATCTACTATTAAAATTGTTTTATTGTTCATCTATAAGCTCCACTATACTTTTATATCTTCGCATATTTACCATCATTTTTAAATCCTTAAAGAGTGCCTTTTCTTTAGGACTCAACTGGTATTTCACTACTTCACTTAGTAGTTCATGACAGGGTTTTGGTCGTCTTTTTAAAGCATATTCTCTAAACTCCTTCAAAAGTTTTTGTTTATGCTTAAAGTCTAACTTTTGAGTCCCTTGCATAGAATCATTATGTATCTCTATACTCTCTTTTGGACTGCTGTTTTGTAAAGAGGAAGCAACTGTTATTCCTTTTTCTAAAAAGATTTCAAAGAAAAAGCTACTCCCCTCTCCATACTCACTCTCTACCCAAATTTTACCATCCATTAGTGCTACAAGTTCTTTAGATATAGAGAGTCCCAAGCCTGTTCCACCATACTTTCTTGTTGTGCTATTATCTGCTTGAGTAAAGGCTAAAAAAAGTTTACCTGCCTGCTCTTTAGTCAGTCCAATTCCTGAATCTTTGACTTCAAAGCGAATGCTATTGTCTGCAGTTTGTGTAACTTTGAGTGTCACGTTTCCTTGTTCTGTAAACTTTATGGCATTACTTAGTAGATTAGTCAAGATTTGAGATATTCTAAGAGCATCTCCATAAAATAGATGCTCCATACTCTTGTCATACTCTAAACTTAGTGTAAGATTTTTTTCTTCTGCCTTTAAACCTACAAGATTAAAAATCTCTTGAATCATCTTTTGCATATCAAAATCTACTTTATCAAGGGAGAGTTTCCCTGCTTCTATCTTGGAAAAATCTAAAATATCGTTAATAATACGTAAAAGTGACTTTGCACTCTTTTGAATGGTTGCAAGATGCTCTTTCTGTTTTTCATTTAGCTCTGTGTCCAAAAGAAGATGGCTCATTCCTAAGATAGCTGTCATAGGTGTTCGTATCTCATGCGACATAGTTGCCAAAAAAGAGGACTTTACCTCTGTTGCTACTTCTGCTTTTTTTCTCGCTAGCTTCAAGGCTTCTTCTTTTTGTTTTATCTCTCTTAAATCAAGAAGTGCAACAATTCGTAGTGAGTGATTTAATGTTTTAATTGCAAATGGTTTCACTAAAGCAGGGATGAGTGAACCATCTTTTTTTACAATAGCAACTTCATAAGGTTTTGGATATTCAAGAAGTAAACTATTTTTAATTTGCTCATAAAAATTAGGAGCTACAAATTCAAATGGAGACTTTCCTATTAGCTCTTCTTTTGAAGAAGATAAAAGATTTAATGCTGTATCATTCAGGTCAACAGAAAGACCATCCTTAAAAACTATGATAGCCTCCATAATAGAGTTAAGAATTAGATTTATCTCGTAGTTTGAGGCTTCGAGTGCTTGTGTTCTCTGCATCACTTTGTTTTCTAACTCTTGATTAAGTTTCTCTATGTTTTCTTGTGAAACAACTAAAAGATGTTCACTCTTTTTTCGTTCTCCAATACTTTTTAAAAGAAGAATAATAATAGTGATTAAAATAGTAGTGATAAATACTGCAATCCAAATAACACTTTTATGTTGTTCATAGAAACTCATTGGTCTGTTTAAAATCAGTGCATCTTTTGGGATATTATAAGGTGAAAGCCCGTATTTTTTCAGAGCATTATAATCAAAGATGAGTTTTGTAGCACCATGTTTTAGGACAGGTATGCTACGAGCATCTGTTCCATGTAAAACTCTGAGGGCAATTTTTGACATCGCTTTACCTTGATAGTAGCCACCTATCACACTTCCTCCTACAATCCCATTACCGATGTTAAATTTCAAAAGACAAAAGACAGGAACACTTGAGTGCTCTGCTATAAGTTTGCCTATTTCTTCATATGTGAAATATTGTCCGTCTTTATCCTTAAAATAGACTCCGAGTATAACGATGGTATCATCAGAGAGCTTTTCAAGAGATTTTTGCAAGTCAGCGATTGAAAGATTTTGTGCAAACATTAGATGTGGTTTTACCCCTTGCAAATCTTTTTTAATAGTTTTTGTCCAAGCTCTTCCAGTAGTAAGATAGTCGTTGATTATTAAAACATTTTTGGTTTTTGGTTTGAGTTTGAGTGCAACTTTAAGAGTATCTTTGACATCAAATTCTTCTGCGACACCTGTAAACTTATCTAAGCCTTGTATATCTTTATCTTTAAAAAAATTGACCCCACAAAAAACGACAGGTACATCGCCAAAAAGCTTGTTTCTATTTTTTCTTAAAAAATCAAAAGCATTATTATCACTTGCCAAAATCAAGTCAAAATGTACTTTTTTATATTTAATCGCATAAAGTGTTTTAAGGTCATTGAGATATTTTTTCGTAAAGATTCTCTTTGTATCCATATACTCTCTATGAATAATATAGCCATTTTTTTGTGGTTTTAAAACATCATAAACAGCATCATCAATATTTCTCTCCCAACTCATAGAAGGATTGTAAGAGTGTAAAAGTAAGATGTGTTTTTTATGACAAGGAAGTGTTTGTGCAGATACGGAGAGTGTAAAGAGTAGAAGATACAACAACTTATACAGCATCTACACTCTCCACTATTTTTTATAGTGAAGATTATAACACATATCTATTGAATTTTAAGATGAGAGAATTGATTAACTACTGAGCGTTTACCATCTCTTCGATTTTTGCAACAACAGAAGGGTCTTCTAGTGTTGATATATCTTGAGTAATTTTTTCACCCTTCGCAATAGCACGAAGTATTCGACGCATAATTTTTCCTGAACGTGTCTTTGGAAGTCCTGAAACAAATACCATATCATCACAAAGAGCAATATTACCTATCTCTTTTTTTATAATGCCATTAATAGCTTTCATCTCTTCAAGTTCATCTGCTATTCCACTATCAGATTTGAGAACAATGTAAGCAAAAATCCCTTCACCTTTGAGTTCATGTGGTTTTCCAACAACAGCTACTTCCGCAACATTGGCATGCTTTTTAACTGCGGCTTCCACTTCAGCAGTTCCCATTCTATGCCCACTCACATTGATCACATCATCTGTACGTCCAGTAATTGTAATGTAACCATCTTCATCATAGTTTGCACCATCACCTGTAAAGTAAACTGGCTTCCCATCTTTAACTACATCACCAAAATAAGATTTTTTATAACGTTCCTCATCACCCCAAACACCACGAATCTGTGAAGGCCAAGGACGAGTAATACACATATAACCACTCTCACCTTTCCCTACTCTCTCACCCGTCTCAGGGTCTAAAATTTCACCCATAATCCCAGGAAGTGGCAAGGTCGCACATGCAGGTTTAATCGGTGTCGCCCCTGGAAGTGGTGAAACAATATGCCCACCTGTCTCAGTTTGCCAATACGTATCAACAATCGCACATTTACTTGAACCTACCTCTTCATAGTACCATTGCCAAGCAGGTGGGTCGATTGGCTCACCAACTGTTCCAAGTACTTTCAGACTTGAAAGGTCATATTTTTTCGGTGCATCTTCGCCCATTTTATGTAACACACGAATTGCAGTAGGAGCGGTATAAAACTGATTAATTCTATGTTTTTGTACCATATCCCATGGGCGACCTGCATCAGGGTATGTGATTACCCCCTCAAACATTACCGTTGTTGCACCCATGGCAAGTGGACCATATACTATATAAGTATGTCCGGTAATCCAGCCAACATCCGCTGTACACCAGTAAGTATCATTCTCTTTTACATCAAAAACCCACTCCATAGTCATCTGCGCCCAAAGAATATACCCAGCTGAGTTATGTTGTACACCCTTAGGTTTTCCTGTACTTCCAGAAGTATAGAGTAGGAAAAGTGGGTCTTCGCTCTCCATAACCTCTGCCTCGCACTCTGTTGATTTATCTCCTATAAGTTCATTATAAGAGTAATCTCGTCCCTCTTTCCATGTTACATCTTCATGGTTTCTCTGTACTACAAGTACTTTTTCAACAGGTGTTTCTCCCTCAAGTGCGGCATCAACAACAGGTTTAAGAAGATAGGGTTTACTTTTACGAAATGCACCATCAGCTGTAATCACAACTTTTGCCTCAGCATCTTCAATTCTATCTTTAAGAGCTTCGCTAGAAAATCCACCAAATACAATAGAATGTATAGCCCCAATTCTCGCACAAGCAAGCATTGCATACGCAGCTTCAGGAATCATAGGCATATAGATAACAACTCTATCACCCTTTTGTACTCCAAAATCTTCTTTGAGCAAGTTTGCAAATTTATTTACATTTTTATAAAGTTCAAGATAGGTAATCGTTTGCACATCCCCACGATCACCCTCAAAGATAATCGCTGCTTTGTT
>Ga0256829_1002955_pt1 | contig 12202 bp, 10 predicted proteins | sample 131447metaG_FD_185979 | JGI IMG/M metagenome (GOLD analysis project Ga0256829, IMG submission 185979) | Hydrothermal vent microbial communities from Lau Basin, Pacific Ocean - 131-447 | ecosystem: Environmental > Aquatic > Marine > Hydrothermal vents | place: Pacific Ocean: Lau Basin | collected... | reverse complement strand
CATCATTAAGTGCAATTTCTTCAATTCTGCCTGCAATGTCCAAGAGTCTTGAGTCAAGACCGAGTGTTTCTTTGAGCTCATCCTGAAGTTTTTTCAGTACCTGTGCACGAGGATCGAAATTTTTATAAACACGGTGTCCAAAGCCCATGAGTCTGAAATCATCATTGGGGTCTTTGGCGCGTGCAATGAAGGTATCGACGTTCTCGACAGAACCAATCATTTCCAACTGAGCAATCACAGATTCGTTCGCGCCGCCATGTGCACGCCCCCAGAGTGCGGCGATACCTGAAGCGATGGCAACGTAGGGATGGGCTCCTGTTGATGCAACATTACGTACGACAGTCGTAGAAGCATTCTGTTCATGGTCTGCATGAAGTGTGAAAATAGTGTCTAACGCCCTTACTTCTATTTCTTTAATTTCCTCATGTCCCAAAGGACCAAGATGCATTTTCCCTCCAGGGTAGGCTCTCATCATGGTTAGAAAATTTTTGGTAAAACCCAAATCAATATCGGGCTGAATAAAGGGAATACCGAGAGAATGCCTGTAAGCAAACGCAGCAAGGGTTGGCATTTTTGCAATGATGCGGTGTGCCATCTCATGGTATTCTGATTCATTGTTCATATCGAGGTGCTCCTGGTAAAAGGAGGCCAGTGCCGTTACCGAGGCAGAGAGAGTCGCCATAGGGTGTGCATTGTCCGGAAAGGCATTGAAAAGGTTGCGAAGTCCTTCATGAAGAAAAGCGCGATGGCGCAGTTCGAGATCAAAACTATGCAGTTCGCTGATACTTGGAAGATGCTCGTTCAGCAGTAAAAAACAGGTTTCAAGGTAGGAGTGCTCTTTGGCAAGTATTTCAATGGGAATACCTCTGTAACGCAACTCCCCTTTACGGCCATCAATAAACGTAATAGTAGAGCTGCAGCTTGCGGTTGAGGTATAGCCGGGATCATAAGAGAATACACCGGTATCTTTAAAAAGGTTCCGGAAGTCTACAACGGCAGGTCCCCGGGTTCCCTCAACAATAGGATATTCAATTTTTTTCCCTGTCCGGTTATCGATAAGGGTAAAGGTTTTTTTTTGCATGATTGACTCCTGTAACAGTGAATTGCAAGAATGCATATATCATAGCATATCTGTTTTGTGTTGAAACGGTGTGGAATATGATTGTCGTATATCAGAAACTCCACAAAGAGTACACACTTCTATAGTAGGATAACCATGTGAAGGCAATTGTACCCCGCCTCCTCCCTTGAAATACTGGGGTGCTTCTGCCTTCTGGATGGTTTTTCAAAAAAGTATTACAGCGTGTACCCTTCTCCCCTTGAACACGTTTATTTCTCCCTGTTTTTGAATCTGAAAAGCCATCCTCTCCTTCTAAAGAGAAAAAAGTGTAAGATGTCTTTATTCTATTTTTTGCAAGGAGCATATATGCTTTCCCAAACCATTTATTATCAGCAGGAGCGGAAATACGCGACAGACCGCTTTGTTGCATTGGCTGTTTTGATGCTTGCTGCCTTTATTATTTCCGGTATTACCAAAGGCATAGTTGCAGAAAACGCATTGCTTTCAGGATTTACGCTCTTGGTAGTGGTGCTTTTTTCTGTGGCTCATTTTTACTATATTTCTACCTATCCAAGCAAATTTGTTGAAGTGCGTAAAACAGTATTGTTGATTACCGATATTGGACTTTTGACCTTTTTTATTGCTCTTTTTGACAAAGACAGCCTGTACCTTTTGCCGCTGTATTTGTTGATTATTATACGCAGCGGCTTGAGTTTCGGGTCACTCTTTTTCAATATCAGCGTCTTTCTCTCGGCTGTGGCATGGTTTGTGCTTTATACGTATTCGGAGTACTGGAAAACACACTATGAGATACTGATTATGTTTGGTCTTACAACCATGCTTGTCGTCATTTTCTTTCAGCGGTTCATTCTGAGTCTTGACCGTGAGAATATGATGCTGACCGAAACGCTTAATGAAGTCTCCATCGATGCATCCAGTGACGAGTTGACGGGAATTGCCAACAGAAAAGAGTACAAGGAAACCATGATGGAGTTGATTCATGAGAATGAGCCGTTTGCACTCCTTTTCATTGACCTTAACAAGTTCAAGGCCATCAACGATACCCATGGACATCATGTCGGTGATGAGGTGCTTAAAGAGGTAGCCAGAAGACTTGTGGAAAATTGTGATGAAGAGGACTTTGTTGCACGTTTGGGTGGTGATGAATTTGCTATCATCACAAAGCGAAAAAAGATGTATATGGACAAATTTATCGCCAAGCTTGAACGTAATGTCATCGGACGGCATAAAGTTGGCAGTATTATCGTTCCTATTGAACTCAGCATCGGTATTGCCTACTTCCCGGATGATACCAAGACAGCAATGATGCTTGGAAAATATGCCGATGAAGCGATGTATGCTGCCAAGAAAGATGCTGATCGCTATCATTACTTCTATCATGAACTTTCTGCTGCACAGAAGGCACAGAACCTGCAGGCAAAAAAGTAAATTCTTCTCCTCCCGCCTCTGCTTGAGGCGGTACGTATTTCCCTAAAAGTAGATTTTGGCTATAATAGCGTCATTTTTAAGGCACCTTCACGTGCAACTTTCATAGCAAAAGGGTTATTTTGAGCGAAAATGTAATTGGTTACATGGATGACCAGGGCAAGATTATCGATACACAGAGTGCAGGCGAAAACTGCAATGCTGCTCCTATAGAGTATGACAACAGCGAAGAAGCACTGGAAATCATCCGGCACTCTACGGCACACCTGATGGCACAGGCGATCAAAGAGCTGTATCCGGATGCACAGTTCTTTGTCGGTCCTGTCGTTGACGAAGGGTTCTACTATGATTTCCGTGTGAGCGAGAAGATCGGTGAAGAGGATATCAAAAAGATCGAAAAGAAGATGAAAGAGCTCATCAAAAAGAAGTACAAGATCGAAAAGTACGAGATCTCCAAAGATGAAGCACTTGAAAAGTTCGCCCATGATGACCTCAAGCAGGCAGTTCTGAAAAATATCCCCGATGAGACAGTATCTATCTACAAGCAGGGCGACTTCGAAGACCTTTGCCGCGGTCCCCATGTACCGGCACTGCGTTTTCTGAACAACTTCAAGCTTACCCGTGTGGCGGGTGCCTACCTCGGTGGTGATGAGAATGCCGAGATGCTGACACGTATCTACGGGGTGGCATTTGCGACCAAAGAGGCATTGAAAGCGTATGTGACGATGCTGGAGGAGGCAAAAAAGCGTGATCATCGCAAGATTGGCACCGAGATGGAACTCTTTATGTTCAACGAAGAGTCCGGTGCCGGTCTGCCGTTCTGGATGCCCCAGGGTGCCAAACTGCGCTACAAACTGGAGCAGATACTTCACAAAGCACACCTCACACGCGGTTATGAGCCGGTACGCGGTCCTGAAATCCTCAAGGCCGATATGTGGCGAACCTCCGGACATTATGCGTGTTACGGAGAGAATATGTACCTGACCGAGATCGACGGGCAGGAGTACGGTATCAAGCCGATGAACTGTATTGGGCATATTCAGATCTTCAAGCAGACACAGAAGTCCTACCGTGACCTGCCTCTGCGCTACTACGAGTACGGTGTAGTACACCGTCACGAGAAGTCAGGCGTACTGCACGGTCTGCTGCGCGTACGTGAGTTTACACAGGATGATGCCCATATCTTCTGTACTCCCGAGCAGATCGCTCCTGAAGTACTCGATGTGGTCTCTTTTGTCGATTCGGTCATGAAACTCTTCGGGTTTGAATATACCATGGAGATCGCTACCAAGCCTGAAAAGGCTATTGGAGATGATGCGGTATGGGAGACGGCAACACAGGGCTTAAAAGAAGCACTTGAAGGCAATAACCTGCCATACACCATCGATGAGGGCGGCGGTGCCTTCTACGGTCCTAAGATCGACATTAAAATCACCGATGCCATTGGGCGTAAATGGCAGTGTGGAACCATTCAGGTAGACTTCAACCTGCCTGAACGGTTTGATGTAGAGTATGTTGCCGAAGACAACAGCCGTAAACGTCCGGTCATGCTCCACCGTGCCATTTTGGGAAGCTTTGAACGTTTCATCGGTATTTTGACAGAGCACTATGCCGGAGAGTTTCCGTTCTTCCTCGCACCGACACAGGTGATCTTCGTACCGATTTCCGATACCCATGCCGATTATGCTTTTGCGCTTAAGAAAAAGCTGCGTATGGAGGGGATTGATGCAGAGGTGTATGACAAAAACGACTCTCTCAACAAGCGTATCAGAACGGCAGAGAAGAAGCGTGTACCGTATGTTGTGATTGTCGGAGACGAAGAGGTGGCAAATAACACCGTTGCCATCCGTAACCGAAGAACGCGCCAGCAGTATAATCTTACACAAGACGAATTTATGGTAGAATTAACCAAACAACTTACAGAAGGAACAATTTGAGTAGACAAAACGATAGAAACAACAGGGGCAGAAAGAAGCCTGACAGCACCATTATGAATGATGCCATCAGAGCAAGTGAACTAAGGGTGTTGGGAGATGACGGCGAGCAGTTCGGCATCATTTCCAAAGATGAAGCACTGAAGATCGCAGAAGAGAAAGGGTTGGATCTGGTGCTTGTGTCACCGGATGCCAAACCCCCTGTTGCAAAGATCATGGACTACGGCAAGCATAAATACCAGCTTGAGAAGAAAAAGAAAGAGGCAAGAAAAAACCAGAAGAAGATTGAAGTCAAAGAGGTCAAGTTCTCCTGTAAAATTGCCGACAATGACATCGCTTACAAAGTCAAACATGCACGTGAATTCCTGGAACAGGGAAAACACGTCAAACTTCGTGTTTTCCTCCGCGGCCGTGAAATGGCCAATCCGGAGTGGGGTGTCGAAGTACTCAACCGTGTCTGGCCGATGCTTGAAGATATTGCACAGCTCGAAAGCCCTCCAAAGCAGGAAGGCCGCTACATCAACATGTACGTCACACCTTTGAAAAAATAATTTTCTCTATATCTCCAGACTGAAAATTTTGTCATCCCGCACGTGATGCGGGATCTTGATGCTGTTTAACAAATTGATATAAAGATTCCTGCCTTCGCAAGTATGGCGGAGTTTTTAAGGTTGACTTCAACCAACCCATGCAAAATCAGCACTTAGCACTTAGCACTTAGCACTTAGCACTTAGCACTTAGCACTTAGCACTTAGCACTTAGCACTTAGCACTTAGCACTTAGCACTCCTCATTCACACTGTAGTGCAGTTTCAAGCCCTCGCTCGTCATCATAAACCCAGAAATAACGATCTTGCCTTCATGTACCATCATATGGTGTTTCTTGCACAGTGGTATGAGGTTGTATTTGTGGTTTTTATGGAAGTGGTCGATGTGGCCGGTGTCGTTTGCCTGCTGCTGCTCGGCAATATGGTGAACATCTTCGACGTTTTCATCGCACAGTGCACATTTTGTCAAGTAGAGTGCTTTATTGTATTTGCTGCTCTTGCGTTTGCGAAGTTTTTTGATTTCGCTGCCGTGGTTGCCCAGACTCTCGCGTATCTCCTGTGCCATCTTGAGGAATTCGCCATCCATATGAAGCGAGCGTGCAAACTCCAGACCGTAGAGGCTGTCGCCGCGTCCAAGCTGCAGTACGCGGTTGTAGATGAGCGTGTCAGTGCTCTCATCATAGCGGATACCAAGGTGCAGGAAGATGAGGTGTCTTGCTTTTTGCAGCTGAGGTATGGTACCAAGCTGGTGCAGGTGTGTGGCAAAGATGAAAGTAGAGCGCAGCGAAAGGAGTTTGAGAATAGCCGCAGAAACGATGGCGAGTGCCGATTCAGTTTCTGTCCCCTGTGATATTTCGTCCCCAAGGACTAAAGAGCGTGCATCGGCACGGTTAAAGATATTTTTGAGCTCCTGCATCTCCACAGAGAAGGTGCTGAGACCCTTGTAGAGGTTGTCTTTGCTGACAATACGGGTGAAAAGCTTGTCGTAAAGCCCAAAACGAAGCTCGGCAGCGGGTACGAAGAAGCCTGCCTGTGCCAGGACAACGGAGAGGCCGATACTCTTCATCAGCGATGATTTCCCCGAGGAGTTGATACCGTAAAGGAGTACGCCCAGCACATCCTCACCGTCGCTTGCGTTGAGGGTGATGTGGTTGTGCACCGTGCCGTTGTTTTCCCCGAGAAAGATGTCGTTGGGCACATAGATACCCCGTTCATCGTTGGCTTCGATGATGGGGTGACGCAGCCCGACAGCTTCATAGAAGTTCCCCTCTTCAATAATGGGGCGGGTGAGGTTCATCGTCCGCGCACACTTGGCTGTGGAGATCGCGACATCAATGTTGGCAATGAAGCTGATGAGTTTGTCAAGCAGCAAAGAGAAGCGCTTTTCAAGCAGATCGAGGCTCTCGACATAGCGCTGTTTGACCAGCGATACCAGCTGTACCTGAGCCGTTTCATAGGAGCGGGTGATCTCCTCGAAGAGAGGTGCCTGTACCTTAACAGCGTTTTTGAGGTGTTTGTATCGGAAGTCCTTGAAGAAGTGGTGCTGGTTGTCGATGGTGACAAAGGAGTCCTTGAGCTGCTTTTCAATGAGAGAGAAACGGTTCTTGGTCAAGTTGATGTAGTACCCCTCGCTCTCGAGGTAGCCGACGGTGGTGTAACGGGTGCTTGAAGCGGAGAAGAGCTTGTCCTTCTCAAAGAGCGATTCGACATGCTCTGCCACCTGTTCCATCTTCTCCACTTCGTGCTGCTGTGTGGCAACAATGGTATCGATGGCAGGGTAGATACCGCTTTTGAAAATGTTGTCATTGATCTGCTCTATGCGGAAGCGTGCACAGGCATCGAGTTCGAAAGTCTCTTCGAGTACCGTCAGCATTTCACGTGCTTCATCCTTGAGGTTTTCATCAAATGCTACACCGTTTGCTTCTGCATCGTCCAGTAGTTTCAGTACTGATTCGAGGCTCATCGCTATGTAAGTCAGCTCCACAGGGTGGAGTTTGCGAAGTTTAATCCTCCGTGCGATCCGTTCGAGGTCGTAGATCTGTTTCAAATGTGTTTCGAACCGGTCAGTGTTTGGCAGCAGCTTCTCTACCAGGTCGTAGCGTGCCTCAAGCAACGCTCTGTCACAGACTGGGTTGAGCAGCCGCTCTTTCAGCAGGCGTTTGCCAAAGGCAGTAGAAGTTTTGTCTATAAGGTCAAGCAGTGTTACATCTGCCGGATCCCGGCTGATGACCGAGAGTTGTTCCATAGCGTTGTTGCCGATGTACATGTAGCGGCTGTTGCCCAGAAAGTGCGGCCGGTTCATTTTCTCGATAATGCTTTCATCGTGTTCGATAATGAAGTCGATCAGCACTGCCAGCGCTTCGGTAGTGTAAGGGTGGCGTTCGAGGTCGAGGTACTCGATGGGACTAAGAAAGGAGTTGATCTCGAAGATACGCTTGAAGAGTTCGTTTTGGTAGCCTATCTTGAAGCGCTTGTCGTTGATGGAGTAGTGGGTTGCGGCAAGTTCGAGATAATGTACCAGCCACTCTGCATCGATGGTTTTGCTCTCCAGTGTTAGGATGACCTCGGAGGTACTGTAGGTCTGCAGCAGGTTGAAGGCTTCATCCAGCGCATAGGTTTTGTCATCGCGGCTGGAGTGGATCTCGTTGCAGATGGTCTTGCCTGTTGAGACATCGATGGCGGAGTAACCGACTGAGTAGATGCCGGCATTCTCATCGACCAGCAGTGAGACAATGTTGTTCTCGGTCGGTTCGCTGAGGTATTCGAAGTTGGTACCCGGGCTGATGATGTTTGCCACATAGCGTTTGACATTGGGCATTTCACCTTTTTGCTTGACGACGATGATAGTGTATTTTTTGGTAGCGATGAGCCGTGAGAGATAGCGGTCGAGCGAGACGGCGGGCACACCGGCAAGTAGCGGATTGCTCACCGAGTTTTCCAGTACCGCCTTGCTCTTGCGGGTAAGCTGTATATTGAGGAGCTCTGCGATCTCTTTGGCTTTTCCGATCTTATGCTCGTCGTTGTTGACTTCGTAGACTTCAAAGAAGGTACCGATCTCCATCAGCACCAGTGCATCTTTGCCGTATTTTTCTTCAAAGTGCTTCTGCAGCTCGAAGTAAACTTCAGTCAGAAGCTTCTTTTTCTGTGAAAGTATTTTGGCTGCTTTATCCACGAAACGCCCTCTTTTTTAATAGGCTAAATTTTATCATAAAGGGGGTTAGAGTAGGGTGGCTTCTGTCTTTTATAAAACTTTCAAATAATCTCGGTATAATACCGTCCCATTTTATGCCGACTGTAAGACGGTATGAAAAATTCAACAGGGAGTAAGCATATGCCAAAGATGAAGAGCGTAAAAGGCGCTGTCAAGCGTTTTAAGATCAAAAAAAGCGGCAAGATCAAAAGAGGAACGGCGTATAGAAGCCACATTCTCACCAAAGTCGACGGTAAACACCACAGACAGATGAGACATCCAAAACACGTCGATCCGGTTGACGCGAAGAATATCAAAGAGATGATCGTATAAGACGATCCAACTGAAGTAAGGTTCCCCCAGAAAAAGGGGCAAGTCCGACACGGTCGGCACCTATTTCTAAACAAAGAAAACGGTAAAGGAAAACCATGAGAGTAAAAACTGGTACAGTCAGACACAGACGTCACAAAAAACTGCTTAAGCAGGCAAGAGGGTTCTACAGCGGTAGAAGAAAACACTTCAGAAAAGCGAAAGAACAACTCGAGCGTTCACTGGTATATGCTTACAGAGACAGAAGACAGAAGAAAAGAGATTTCAGAAAACTCTGGATCATCCGTATCAATGCGGCAGCAAGACTTAATGATCTTAACTACTCAAGATTTATGCACGGTCTCAAGCTTGCAAATATTGAACTTGACAGAAAAGTACTTGCCGATATGGCAATGAACAACCCTGAAGCGTTTACAAAAGTAGCTGACGCATCTAAAGCGGCACTGGCAAAGTAAGACGTACTGTCTTTAGAGAGGCTTCCCTGCCTCTCTTCCCCTTCCTTCCAATGTTATTTTACAGAGCATTACTGTCCTGGAGCAGAACTGTTGATGTCCCCATCGATTGTTTCGGAGAGTTTTTCCATATCTTTGACAAACCCCTGCATTTTTTGTGTCCACTTCTCCATAAAGTTTTGTGTCTTGTTCAGATCGATGACAATTTTGGTTTGGTTAACCTCCACACCTATCTCTTTCTCTTCAATAGCTCCCTGTTGCATCTCTTTGGCAAGTTCATCTGCTTTTGCTTTCATCTGTTTTGCAAGCTGTTCGAGGTAGCTTTTGGTCTTGTTGGTGTCAATAATGATTTTCCCGTCAGGGGTGGTAGTAACACCAAGGTGATTCAATCTGCTCTGGGGTGCAGCCGGTACAGCCTTTTTGTTTGACGGTGTCGCCTCTTTCGTGTGCTCCTTCATCAGTGTTGGGTGTGTCTGTTGCACCACTTGTGTATCGTGCTCTGCCTGGGGCACAGATTTTTCGTGTGTTTCATGTTTCTGTTCGCAGCCCGTAAGGAGTGCTGCGGCAAGGAATATGGGGAGTAGGTATTTCATACATTAGCCTTTGTATATAGATAGTGCTATTATACATACTTTTGTGAAGAAAATGTGGGAGTTTTTTGTGTAAATCCGGGGAAGCCCCGGAACGTGGGGAAGGTTTAGACTATTTGCCTCCGCATTTACCTTGGCCGCATTTGCCTTTTTTCATCTCTTTTTTTGCCTGTTCTTTGGCTTTGTCGCCGTTGCATTTACCCATCACCTTCTCTTTGGCTTTGCCTGCACCGCATTTTCCTGCCTGGCACTTCATTGTTTTGGGTGCCTCTTTGCCGCCTGCACATTTGGCGTTTGCTGCTGTCATAGTGAAGGCTGCCGCTCCGGCGAGAATAAGGCCTAATTTGATGATCTGTTTCATACTCTTTTCCTTGTATTGTGTTACTGCTCGTCACCGAAGAGAAGGTGATCGAGACTGAATTTTCCGGCTCCAAACGAAGCGAAGATGGCCAAAAACAACATATAGTAAAGCGGTATCTCAAAGCCGTTGTTTCCTGCACCGAAACCGTTGGGAAGGTGTACAGTGAGAATGGCAACGACCATCACTACCATCAGCGGTATTGAGATAAGCCGCGTAAAGAGTCCCAATGTCAGCAGTACTACCCCTGTAATCTCCGTTGTCGCTGCCATATAGGCATTGAGTGTCGGCAGTGGGTAGCCCATACTTTCAAACCATACTGAAACGGCATGGATGTCCGACCACTTTTGCATCGCCGGCTCGTAAAAACCGTAAGCAACGGCAAATCGGGCAAAGAGCAGTGCGGCATCCTGTCCGTGGCTGAGCAGCTCTCTGGCGAAAGTGTAGAAACGGTGAAACATGGGAACTCCTTTTATTACCGCACCACCCAATGCGGTAATGAGATATGCTGCATCAACGTGACTTGATACAATGGCAGTATAGCGCTATGCCTGTGCACTCTGTGTGTAGCCTTTTGGATGTAACAGCGAAAAAAGTGTGCACTCTGCTTACACAGAAAGAGGGTAGTATAATGTCATCAATAGAAAAAGGATATCGATGAGAGTAGAAAGAAGAGCCTTTTTGGCAGGAGCAGGAGTGGTCGGTGCGGCACTCTGCCTGCCGCAAAGCAGTGAAGCATACGGGAAAAGCGCCAAAGCCCTTGAAGAGGCTGCCCCGGTTATTGCCGCTGTGCAGCAGCACATGTTCCCCAAAGGCAGTAAACTGCCCGATGCCGAAACGATGTGTATGACCCGATTTCTGACAGAGACGGTATCGCATCCTACCTATGACAGGGATATCCATGCATTTGTCATAGAGGGAGCCAAAGAGCTGATGCTGCGTGAAAAGGGGAAACTGCTCGGTTATAATCATGGTGCGATGGAAGCGGCGCTGCGACGCTATGAAGCGACTGATTACGGCAGCAACTGGCTCTCGCGCATTATGATATTGTCACTCGAAGCACTGCTGGGTGACCCTGTTTACGGCAGTAATGTGGGAGAAGCGGGTTGGAGGACAGTACAGAGCTTTGGCGGACAGCCACGCCCGAAAACAAGGTACATTCAACTATGAAGTCTGAACAGTTCGATGCAGTGATCATCGGTTCAGGTGCCAGCGGAGGCGCAGTAGCCTATACGCTGTGCAAAGCCGGCTTTAAAGTGGCTGTTCTTGAAAAAGGCAGGCTTATCAAACGTGAGGAGTTCAGCAAAGACGAGATCGCCTACTGCCGCCGGGACATCGTCACTCCAAACCTCTTCAAAGAGTATCATGTTATTGAAGAGAAGGTTGACGGAAAATGGGAAGCGACACCCAGCTACGAGAGCGGATGGAGTTTCTGGAACGGCAATATTGTCGGCGGCTCGTCGAATTTCATGAGCGGTATGTTCCACCGTATGCATCCTGATGATTTTCGTCTCAGAAGCAAGTATGGTTCCATCGAGGGTGCCAATGTCGTTGATTGGCCTATTGGCTATGAAGCGCTTGAACCTTACTATGCCAAAGTTGAAACGCTGATAGGGGTCTCCGGACGTTTCCGGGCACATCCTTTCGAGCCGCCGCGCAGTACACCGGATTTTCCTCAACCGCCTACCAAAGAAAATGCCGTTGTCACACTGATTGACAAGAGCTGTCAGGCGCTGGGCATCACCCCGCTGGTAACGCCCAGAGGGGTACTCTCCCGTGACAAGGGGCACCGTAACGCCTGCTACTACTCTAATTTCTGCGGCAGCTACGGATGCAGTTCTGGAGCAAAGAGCAGTTCCAGAGAGTCGCTGCTGATCCCCGCGCTGGCAACAGGTAATCTGACATTGATGAGCAACACCTATGTCAAGTATCTGCATAGCAACAGCAAAACGCATGTCAGCCACGCCATCGCCGTTGATACGCTAACAGGCAAGGAGCGTACCATAAGCGCGAGCCTCTTTGTCGTTGCCGCACAAGCACACGAGAGTGCCAGGCTGCTGCTCAACTCTGCCAACCGCTTCCACCCCAACGGTCTTGCCAACAGCAGCGGCGAAGTGGGGAAAAACCTCATCTTCTCCGGCGGCGGTTCGGGGCAGGGGGAGCTGCATGAAGATGCGCTCAAGGAGATCAGCTTCAAGGAGCTGATGCAGACAGGCTACTTTGTCAACCGCTCCATTCTCGACTGGTACTTCATAGACGACTGGTGGGAGGGAAAGTTCAAGGGCGGCTCGAGC
>Ga0256829_1002954_pt1 | contig 12204 bp, 12 predicted proteins | sample 131447metaG_FD_185979 | JGI IMG/M metagenome (GOLD analysis project Ga0256829, IMG submission 185979) | Hydrothermal vent microbial communities from Lau Basin, Pacific Ocean - 131-447 | ecosystem: Environmental > Aquatic > Marine > Hydrothermal vents | place: Pacific Ocean: Lau Basin | collected... | reverse complement strand
GATTTTACCATCACCGATTTTACCAGTTCTTGCTGCTTCAACAATAGTAGAAGTTACCTGTTCTACCATATCTTCTGCAACAACCATCTCCATTTTGATCTTTGGTAAAAAATCAACTACATACTCAGCACCACGGTAAAGTTCGCTATGACCTTTTTGACGACCGTACCCTTTTACTTCACTTACTGTCATACCGTCAATTCCAATTTCTGCAAGTGCATCTTTCACATCTTCTAGTTTGAATGGTTTTATAACCGCTTCTACTTTTTTCATTATTATTACTCCAAAAAGTTATATTATTGTCTCAATTGTAACCATATTTCATTACAAAATCAAGAGACTAATCTCATAAAGAGATTAGTTGTTTATGTATCTTTCACCTTGAATTGACTCATCAAGGCCTATAGTTTCTTCTTCTTCAGTTACACGAGACCCGCCAGTCAATGCGGTAGCGATGTAATAAACGACGACAGTCCCTACAAGCGTGAAAAGACCAATTACAACAACAGATTCAACCTGAACTAAAAATTGTCCCATTCTATCTCCTGATTCTTTAAGTGGACCATCCCATAGAAGATCTGCATCTTTTACAGCTAACAGACCAGTTGCTAATGCACCAAAAAGACCTGCTAAGAAGTGAACACCAAAAGCATCTAAAGAATCATCGTAACCAAGTTTTTTCTTGAGTACTGTAACACCCCAGAATGCGAACAATGTTCCAACGATACCAACAATAAAAGCACCACCGACACTCACAAAACCTGCAGCAGGCGTAATAGCAACAAGACCGGCAACAGCACCTGTAGCAATTCCTAAAAGAGTTGGTTTTTTGTATACAAACCACTCAGCAAGCATCCATGTGATAGCTGCAGCAGCAGTTGCTATAGTAGTTGTAAGAAGTGCTAAACCAGCGATAGCATTTGCACCAAATGCAGAACCTGCATTAAATCCATACCAACCGAACCATAGTAATGCTGCACCAAGCGCAGTTAAAAGAACAGTAGCAGGTTTCATCGCAGATTTAGGATATCCAGTACGCTTACCAACTAAGATAGCAAGAACTAAACCAGCTAAACCACCATTCATATGAACAACAGTACCACCAGCGAAGTCTAAAGCACCCGCATCAAAAAGAAATGCACCGTCTCCACCCCATACCATGTGAGCAACAGGAGCATATACTACAAGTCCCCAGATAGCTACGAAAACCAACCAAGTTGAGAACTTGATACGTTCAATGACAGACCCGGCTGCGATTGCAACAGTAATTGCAGCAAAGGTACCTTGGAAAGCAACGAATACATATGTAGGATACGTTCCGCTCAAATCTGTCCATTTAATGCCACTTAAGAAAACATTACCGAATCCACCCATTACATTTTGAACTGCTGATGATTCCGCAGTACCAAAAGCGATAGAGTAACCAGCAACTATCCAAACAATAAAAGCAATAGTAAATGCTCCAAAAACCATTGCGTATGTATTAAGTACATTTTTACTTCTTGTCATACCTGCGTAAAAGAGCGCAAGCCCTGCCGGTGTCATAAGTAATACTAAGGCGGTAGACATCATCATCCACGCAGTATCCCCTGTATCTAATGTTGGTGCATCCTCTGCAAACACCATTGTTGGTAAAGCAAACAAGAGTGCTAATAACCATTTCTTCATGTGAATCCTTTTGTTAATCTTTTCAAAACGGAGTATGACACAAATCTTGACATTAATTATTATTATGTTGCTTAATTTTTAATCAGCTATTTTTCAATCTCTTTTCAATTCTATACAGAATAAAATTATTGTTCAAAAGTTAAGCAGCTTTAAACATTTTCTTAAGTCTTTATTAGATATTATGTACAGATTTTATTTTTAATTACTAGGGTGTTTGAATGAGCGATTTGCTAAATAACGACGATATACAGACTATTAACATTGAAGAGACGCTTCAAAACAGTTATCTTGATTACTCTATGAGTGTAATTGTAGGACGTGCTTTACCTGATGTTAGAGATGGTTTAAAACCGGTACATAGAAGAATCCTCTATGCAATGGACAAACTCAATCTTTCTCACGGAGCAAAGTACAAAAAATCAGCGCGTATAGTTGGTGATGTAATTGGTCAGTACCACCCGCATGGTGATACTGCTGTCTATGATGCACTTGTTCGTATGGCACAAGACTTCTCGATGAGAATGCAACTTGTTGATGGCCAAGGAAACTTCGGTTCAGTCGATGGAGATTCTGCTGCAGCTATGCGTTATACAGAAGCACGCATGACAAAGTATGCAGGGGAACTTCTCAAAGATTTAGACAAGAACACTGTAAACATGATAGACAACTATGATGCTACTACAAAAGAGCCGGATGTTATGCCTACACGTGTACCAAATCTTTTGATTAACGGTTCAAGCGGTATTGCAGTCGGTATGGCAACAAATATTCCACCGCACAATCCAACAGAAGTTTTAAACGGACTCAAAGCACTCCTTGCAGATCCAGACATCTCTTTAGTTGATTTGATGGAACACATCAAAGCACCGGATTTTCCAACAGGTGGCATCATCTTTGGTAAAAAAGGAATTATGGATGCGTATGAAACAGGACGCGGCCGCATTAAAGTACGTGCAAAAACACACATTGAACAAAAAGCGAAAAAAGAGGTCATCGTCATTGATGAGCTTCCATACCAAGTAAATAAAGCCCGTTTAATCGAAAATACTGCAAATCTTGTAAAAGATAAAATGATTGAGGGTGTATCTGAAATTCGTGATGAATCTGACCGTGATGGAATGCGTGTTGTTATCGAACTCAAACGCGATGCAATGAGTGAAATTGTTCTCAACAATCTTTTCAAACAAACTGCGATGCAAGTTACTTTTGGTATCATCATGCTATCTATATTAAATCAAGAACCAAGAATTTTTGGAATCATAGATATCTTAAAATATTTTATCAATCACCGTAAAACTATCATCATACGCCGTACTATTTTTGATCTTGAAAAAGCAAAAGCACGTGCACACATTTTAGAAGGTCTCAAAAAAGCCATCGATATCATTGATGAAGTTATCCGTGTTATCCGTGCTTCAGACAATGAAGAAGCGGCACGTGACAATCTTGTCAGTGAATTTGATTTCAGCCCTATTCAAGCAGCAAGTATCGTTGCTATGCGTCTTGGTCGTCTTACAGGACTTGAAATAGAAAAAATCGAGAATGAGCTTGCAGAGCTTATGAAGCTCATTGACTACCTCGAATCAATTCTAAAAAGTGAAGCGGTCCTTCACAGCATTATTTCTACAGAATTTGATGAAATTTTAGAGACATATACAACGCCAAGACGAACAGACGTTGAAGATGATTATGATGATATTGACATTGAAGACCTCATTCCAAATGAGCCGATGGTTGTTACTATCACACACAGAGGCTACATCAAGCGTGTTCCTCTTGTAAACTATGAAAAACAAAAACGAGGCGGTAAAGGAAAAACTGCCGTAACAACATATGAAGATGATTTCATTGAGAACTTCTTTACATGTAATACGCATGACACACTTCTTTTTGTAACAGACAGAGGACAACTCCACTGGCTCAAAGTTTACAGAATCCCAGAAGGAAGCAGAACAGCAAAAGGAAAAGCGGTTGTCAATCTCATCAACCTTATGGCAGATGAGAAGATTCAATCTATCATCCCTACAACGGACTTTAGTGAAGATAAATCATTAGTCTTCTTTACAAAAAAAGGTGTTGTCAAACGTACAAACCTGAGTGAATTTAGCAACATTAGAAGTAATGGAGTCCGTGCGATTGTTCTCGATGACAGCGATGAACTCATCACTGCAAAAATTGCAAATCAAGATATCAAATACCTTTTCATTGTGACACAGCTTGCACAGTGTATCAAATTTGAAATAGAAAAAACACGTGATCAGGGTCGTTCAACTCGTGGTGTTCGTGGTATCAAATTTAAACATGAAGGCGATGAAGTCGTTGATGCTAACATTATTGCCAATGATGAACAAGAGATTTTAATCGTTGCAGAAAAAGGAATCGGTAAACGTACAGATGCCGGTGAATATCGCCTTACAAATCGTGGTGGATCTGGTGTTATCGCTATGAAAATGACACCAAAAACAGGCAAACACATCGTAGGATGTTTGATGGTTGATGAAACTATGGACATGATGGCACTGACAAAAGCGGGTAAAATGATACGTGTAGATATGCAGACTATCTCAAAATCGAGCCGTAACACTTCTGGTGTTTACATCGTAAAAGGGGATGAAGTTGTCAGTATCTCACGCTGTCCTAAAGAAGAAAAAGATGAAGATGAGACTCCTGGCGACTCTTCATCATTAGAATTGGAATAGTACTTGCTAGATATGCACAATAAAACAGGAGTTTCATACTCCAACAAGGATACTTAATGAAATACTCTTTAGTATTGGTAGCACTACTCAGTGTTGCATCATTTGCAGCGGATAAGAAAGAAGAGATAAAAACAACGCAGGTTGCTCCAGCACCTTCAAATATTACAGTAGTATGTCCAACAGGAAGTTGTACAAAACCTGCAGAAGTTCAAAAAGTTGAAGTTATCAATCCTATTGAGATCGCGAAGAAACCCACTCCAAAAGAACAAGACGATGTTCTTTCAGTGAAGCAAAATCTCATCATCAGTGTTGTTGGACAAGGTGTTGCACCGGTAAACACATCATCACCGGCACAGGCATATGCACTTGCAAAACGTGCAGCAGTTGCTGATGCGTACAGACTCATTGCTGAGAAAGTAAAAGGTGTTCGTATTGATGGGCAAGACTTAATCAAAAACATGATGGTAAAACGTTCAACAGTAAGAACATCGGTGCAGGCAATGGTTAGAAATGCAAGCATCGTTGAGACAACTTTTAAAGAGGGATTATGCGAAGTAGAGATGGAAATCACTCTTTCACGTTCTCAATTTCCTCAGTAATAACCTTCTTTTTACTCTGTTCATCTGCTCTTTTTGCAGATGAATATCTTATCTCCTACAGATACTCCATCAAAAACGCGACACTCTATAATGAAACGCTTTATGTTTCAAAAGCTATGAAAAAATGTCATGGAAAAACTTATGATTCTCTCATTTTAGATCCGCAAAAATCTAATGATTTAAAAAAAATTCTTCTATCAAATAAAGAACAATTTACAAATTTTTTATATAAAATAGGTCTCAATATAAAACATGAAGAAGAGACTCTTAACAGCGTAAACCACTCGTATACCGTACTTACACTCAAAACAACATGCTTCAAAGTCGATTTTAATGATAATTCTGTTAGAATTGCACCTTTAAAATAAGGACTGTTTTTTTGAAAATTGCCATAGTCGAAGATGATATCAATATGCGTAAATCTCTTGAGATAGCTATGAGCGATTATAAAGAGTTTGAAGTAAAGACATTCAAAAATGCAAAAGATGCACTCAAAGCTCTCGATGGGAGTTTTGATCTTATCATCACTGATATCAATATGCCAGGTATGGACGGCATCGAATTTGTCAAAGAGTTAAATGGTCGATTTGAGGTCATCATCATGACTGGAAATGCAACACTCTCACGCGCGATTGAGTCCATTCAACTCGGAGTCAAAGACTTTTTACTCAAGCCTTTTGACATTGATACTCTTATTGGAGCCATTAAACGTGAAGAGACTATTCAAAAAGTCAAAAAAAGTGCTAAAAAATCGACAAAAAAAAGTGCTGATGGCTTTTTAGGCTCTTCTGAAGCGTTACAAAAATCACTTAAAATTGCTCAAAAAGCGAGTAAGACAGACGCAAGTATCTTACTACTTGGAGAGAGTGGTGTCGGAAAAGAGGTTTTTGCTTCCTATATTCACAAAAATTCTCCACGCATTAAAAAACCTTTTATCGCTATCAATATGGCAGCACTGCCTGACAATCTCATAGAGAGTGAGCTTTTTGGTTTTGAAAAAGGTGCTTTCACAGATGCAAGCGAAGCAAAAGCAGGTCAATTTGAACTTGCAAACGGCGGCACACTTTTTTTAGATGAGATAGCTGAGATGCCTTATGGTGTTCAAGCAAAACTCTTGCGTGCACTCCAAGAAAAAGAGGTACGTCGTCTTGGTTCATCAAAAACCATTAAGATAGACATTCGTGTTATCTCTGCAACAAATGCAGACCTGCATAAAAAGATAGATAATGGAGAGTTTAGAGAAGATCTCTACTACAGACTTAATACAATTCCGCTCAACATCCCGCCCCTGCGTGAGAGACGTGATGAGATTTTAGAAATAGCCAATAAAGTCTGCGAAGAAAATTGTAAAAAATATGAATTTGAAGCAAAAAGTTTCTCAAAAGAGGCACAAAGTGAATTGCAAGAGTACAATTGGCCCGGCAACATACGTGAGCTTATCTCAGTTGTAGAGCGTGCTGTAATACTCAGTGAAAACCAAGAGATACAAAAAGATGAACTCTTTTTAGACATAAGAAAATAGACAGAGGAGAAAATTTGAAAAAATATAATGTAGCAGTTGTAGGTGCAAATGGAGCAGTAGGAGAAGAGGTACTTCGTGTACTCGAAGAGATTGACTTTCCACTGGGTAAATTAGTACCTTTGGCAAGTGAAAGAAGTGCCGGTAAAAAGGTAAACTTTAATGGTCAGGAACTTACTATTTTAGAGCTCACTGATGCAGTCTTCGAAAAAGAAGATGTAGAGATTGCAATCTTTTCAGCCGGTGGCAGTGTCAGTGCAGAATTTGCACCTGCCGCTGTAAAAGCCGGTGCAGTTGTCATTGACAATACAAGTCATTTTAGAATGCAGGAAAATGTGCCTTTGGTAGTTCCTGAAGTCAATCCAGAAGATATTGCAAAATGGAGAGAGACAGGAATCATTGCCAACCCGAACTGTTCTACTATTCAGATGGTACAAACACTCAAGCCGCTTGATGATGCCTATGATTTAGTTCGTGTCGATGTTGCAACATATCAGGCAACGAGTGGTGCTGGAAAATCTGCCATGGAAGAGCTTGTCAAGCAGATGCAGGCATTTTTCGCATTTACACTTGATGAAGCGGAAATAAAAGCATTTAACCAACAAATCGCCCTCAATGTCATTCCTCAGATTGATGTTTTCACGGAAAATGGCTACACAAAAGAAGAGATGAAAATGGTCAATGAAACTACAAAGATTATGCACAAAGAGATTCCTTTGAGTGCAACCTGTGTTCGTGTTCCTGTACTTCGTGGTCACTCTGAATCTTTAACACTTACATTTGACTCAGAAGTGAGTGCAAATGAGGCAAGAGAGCTCTTAAGCAAAGCGCCAAATATTGTTGTAGTTGACGACCCAGAGAAAGCACTCTACCCTATGCCAAAAGATTGTATTGACCAAAATGAGACTTTTGTTGGAAGAATCAGAGAAGATGTCTATGCAAATAACATGCTGCATATGTTTATAGTTGCTGACAACCTCCGTGTTGGTGCTGCTACAAATGCCGTCAGAATCGCCCAAAAATGGGTTGAGATGGAAGGCTAAAGAATGCTTGAGAGAATCTTCGAAGGAGGACTGTGGGGCTCACGCTTTATAGTTATTTTAGCTGTTGTATTTGGTCTCATAGGAGCGATTACACTCTTTATTGTTGCCTCGTTTGATGTTTATGATACAGCCAAATATGTTATAGTTACCTATATAAATCATGCTCATCCTGAAGCTTTTCACGAAGATGTAGTCGGAGGCATTATCGGTGCGGTTGACTTGTACCTCATCGGTGTCGTCATGCTCCTTTTTTCTTTTGGTCTATATGAGCTGTTCATTTCAGATATAGATCCGGCAAAAGATGATGACAAAGAGAACAAAATCTTAGCGATTCACTCACTTGATCAGTTAAAAGATAAGATATCTAAAGTAATTGTCATGGTATTGGTTGTCAGCTTTTTTCAAAAAGTAGGACACACAGAGTACAAAGGTGCCTTGGATATGCTCTACTTCGCACTCTCCATTACTGCTGTGGCTGTCGGTTTGTTTTTCTTGGGTAAAGTAGGAAAACATTAAATTAAAGACTTCTTGCATAACCTAGATATATCTCAGAGGGAAGAAAAAAAGATGAAATTGTGCAAAATCTTTTTTGAAGCGTAGCCGTAGCTACGGTGAGAAAAAGTTTTGTGCAAGTTCGCTTTTTTTATCCCTCCCTTTGGGTAATTTATAGAGAGCTTTACTCTGCGTTAGATAACCTTCACCGTAGCTACGGCTACGCTGAAGAACATCTGCCTTGATTAAAACTCTCTATAAATTGCTGAGATATATCTAGGGTATACAAGAAGTCTATATTAAATAAGGGATTAGAATGGGAAAAATATTTGTAGATGCATGTTTTGGAAAAGAGACTCCGTACACTCCGGTATGGATGATGAGACAAGCTGGCCGTTACCTGCCTGAATATATGGCAGTACGTGCACAAGCCGGTGATTTTTTAAACCTCTGCCACAATCCTGAAATGGCATGTGAAGTCTCTCTCCAGCCTGTGGATATTGTTGGTGTTGATGCTGCAATTATGTTCAGTGACATCCTGGTTATTCCAGATGAGATGGGAATGGACTTGTCTTTTGTAAAAGGAGAAGGTCCTAAGTTCTCAGATCCTATCAAAGATGAAGCAGATCTTAACAGACTCATCGGTGGAGAAGAGGCTGCTAGTAAACTGACATATGTCTATGAAACTATTGAACTTATCAAGCAAAAACTTGCTGAGGACAAAGCACTCATCGGCTTTACCGGAGCACCATGGACACTTGCAACGTACATGATCGAAGGACAAGGGACAAAAACATACAATGTATGTAAAAAGATGATGTACTCAAATCCTGAACTGCTTCACAAGATTTTGAGAAAAGTGACAGATGTTGTTAAGCTTTATATGGAAAAACAGATCCAAGCCGGCATAGATGTTGTGCAGATTTTTGATTCATGGGCAGCAGCAATTGAGCCGGGTAAATATGATGAATTCTCTTGGCAATACATGGTGGAAATCGCTGAATATCTTAAAGAGAAGTACCCACACGTTCCTGTAATCATGTTCCCTAAAGGGATTCCTGCCTTTTTAGATAAAGTGTATGGAAACTTCGATGTATTTGGTGTGGATTGGTCAACGCCTATGGTTTTTGCAAAAGAGCGCCTGGGAGACAAGTATGTCCTTCAGGGAAATATGGAGCCATGCCGTCTCTACTCTAAAGAGGCTACTACAAAATGTGTAGAAGCAATTCAAGAGACTATGCAGGGTAAACGCCATATCTTCAATCTTGGTCACGGAATTCTTCCGGATGTTCCTGTAGAAAATGCGAAGCATTTCATCAATGAGTGTCACAGAGTTAGTGGAAAAAAATAACATAATCTTCGGTCCCATAAACTCACGCCGCTTTGGTGTGAGTCTAGGCATCGACCTCTCGCCTTCATCTAAACAATGTAACTTTGACTGCTTATACTGTGAGTTAGCTCCTTCTGCTACTGTAAATGTGCAAAAAGAAGTTGTATCTGTCGAAACTATTATTAACGAACTTAAAAAACATCTCCATGACAAGATAGATGTCATCACTCTCACAGCAAATGGTGAACCGACACTCTACCCTTACCTTGATGAACTCATAGATGCAATCAACAAAATAAAAGGCTCGACACAAACACTCATACTGACAAACTCTGCCACTTTAGTGGATGAAAAAGTCTACAACTCTCTTTTAAAACTAGATCAGGTAAAACTCTCTTTGGATGCAGTAAGCCCTGCTGTTTTTAAAAAAATAGACAGACCTCACGCAACAATTCATATAAAAGATATTGTTCAAAAAGTGCAAGCATTTTCCAAAGAGTACAAAGGTAAACTTTTTATAGAGATTTTATTTGTGCATGGACTCAATGACACTAAAGAAGAAGTTGCAAAACTTAATGATGTTCTGCGCTCTATAAATGCCTCAAGAATTGACTTAGGCACCATAGACAGACCACCAGCCTACCCTGTTACAGGAATAAGCTACAAAGAGCTTCATGAGCTTTCTCATCTCTTTGAGAATTCTCTGCCCATACATATAGCTTCACGCCAGCATGCAGAAGCAAATCAGACTGCCTACAATGAAGAAGAGATAATAAACACACTCGACAAACGCCCTCTCACGCAAGAAGACATTGATCTATTATTTGATGAGACGAGCAAAGAGAGACTCAATAAACTGTGCTCTGAAAACAGAATAACGCTTAAAAAACTTGATAATTTAGAATTTTTCGTACCAACACAAAATAGCACAAGAAAAAGAAAAAAGATTTAAAGTTAGCTATGCAGACAAATCAAAAACTAATTAACGAAATGATAAGTAAAGGTGTTTTGCAGACACCCAAAATTATCAATGCTTTTGAAAAAATAAACAGAAAATATTTTGTACCGAAAGAGTTTGCTGATTTAACCTATATTGACAGACCTTTGCCTATCGGGGAAAATCAAACGATATCGCAGCCAAGTACTGTAGCATTTATGCTCGAATTACTACAAGCAGATCAAGGTGATACAATCCTTGACATAGGCTCTGGTTCAGCATGGACAACAGCCATTTTATGCTATATTGTTGGAGATACCGGTACTGTTTTAGGACTTGAAAGAGTCGATACACTGGTTAAAATCGGACAAAACAATCTTGCACAATTTCATTTTGACAATCATTGTAAAATTCAAAAAGCAGATGCTGACAGCCTTGGCATCAGTGGTAAAGAGTTTGATAAAATCTTAGTATCAGCAAGCGCAGCAGAGATACCAAGTGAACTTTTTGCACAACTTAAACTCAATGGTATTTTACTCATTCCCATAAAAAATTCCATCTTTAGGTTTAAAAAAATCAGCGAAACAGAGATAAAGAGTCAAGAATTTCCAGGTTTTGTTTTTGTACCACTCATTGTAAATAGAAAAAAATAAAATATATATTTAGGCATTATAGAGATACTAAAACTAAATATTTTTTTTGAAAGTTGTATTTAAGGGAGGTAAGAAAGGTATATCCCCGGATGCTTGTTGTTTTTTTAACTCTTCGTGATTGATTAAGCTCATGTGTAAACCCTTGTAAATAATTCACTTAATTAGTTTATCAAATGAATCTAATTTTTAAGGTTTACACAGTTCTTTTTACACTCTCCCGAGCTCTTAATTTGAAAACATGCGATTGTTAATCATCCAAAAATAAATTTATTTTTACCTTTTTCTTTCGCCTGATACATAGCCATATCAGCTTTGTTAATAATATCGTTAATATCTTGAACCCCATCAGGAAATAGTTTTATGCCAATACTAGCACTTATTTGAATGTTATGTTGTTCCATATCAATAGGTTTTGATATACTTAAGAGTATTTTTTCTGTAATTTTTTTAGTATTCTCTTTTGCGATTTCTTCATTTTTATTTACATCGACTAGTATCACACAGAATTCATCACCACCAATCCTTGCTATATAATCCTCTTCCCGAATACACGATTCTAATCTTCTGCATACATTTATTAAAACACTATCGCCTATTTTATGTCCATAAGAGTCATTAACAGATTTAAATCCATCTAAATCTATAAAAAGAAAAGCATCAAAGAAATCATGCCTTTTTGCCCGTGCAAATTCTTCTTGAAATTTTTCCATTAAGGATTTTCTATTATTGACTCCTGTTAAAAAATCATGGCTTGCTTGATATTGAATTTTTTCTTGTGCCTTTTGTATATTTGAAATATCGAGGAATTGTGCTATGTAGTGTGTTGTTATATTCTTTTTATCTTTAATGGCAGTAATAGAAAGTTTTTCCATATAGATTTCACCATTTTTTCGTTTATTGTATATCTCACCACTCCATCTACCTTTTGTATGAAGTTCTAACCACATATTTTTATAAAAATCTTCAGGATGTTTAGATGATTTTAAAACCCTTGGATTTTTACCTATTACTTCATCCTCTGTATAACCGGTAATTTCGCTAAAAGCCTTATTGACTTTTATAATTATTCCATTTGGATCAGTAATTGTCATTGCTTCATGAGCATCAAAAGCATATGCTGAGACTCTTAAATCTTCCATTAGCTTTGCTTCTTTATCTATTAATTTGAGCCACTTGCAGATTCCCACAAAAGCAGCTAATTTAAATTTTCAGTAGTTAAAAAAGTTGAGATCAAATTTCAAATGCTATAATCATTTACGACAAA
>Ga0256829_1002953_pt1 | contig 12207 bp, 10 predicted proteins | sample 131447metaG_FD_185979 | JGI IMG/M metagenome (GOLD analysis project Ga0256829, IMG submission 185979) | Hydrothermal vent microbial communities from Lau Basin, Pacific Ocean - 131-447 | ecosystem: Environmental > Aquatic > Marine > Hydrothermal vents | place: Pacific Ocean: Lau Basin | collected... | reverse complement strand
CTCCCACATCGGATCAATGCCCGGTCCCTTTTCAGGATTGGTGCGTTTCAACGGCGTTTTGAAACGGTTCGGGTCATAATGGCGCATGATCGCCGCATTGCCCTTGGGACACAGACGGCCCATATTGGACGGGCTGTCCGGGTCCCCTTCTATCTTGTTAATGATACCATCATCGGTCACATGAACAATAGTGTTGCAGGAATGTATGCACATCTTGCATGAGGATTTTTTCCATGTTCCCGATTTCATGGAATTCTGGACGGGGGTTTGATCAGTCATTGCAATAGTCTCCCTGCGCATAATCCGCGCTTTTCCGTAAAATTAACATATAAATCATATTACCTGCCCCTAAAATATTTTTTACATGTATTTTTATCATTAAATTCTATAATAGAACCGGTGCATCAAATTACAAGATAAAAAAACTATTTTCTGAGTAATTTGCCATTTGCAGGCCCCCGGGCAGAAGGGGTTAAACTTGTCTGTGCTTTTCTGATAATTCAGAGTTAAAGATAAATCTTGATGTCTATGACAAAGGATCTATTGTTTTCTGATAACTTACCGGTAAATATAGACTCTGATATAACTGATAAAGGAATAGCCACATGACCAATATGCTAGAAATGATAGCCCGATATATTGACGTAAAAGAAGGCCTTGCCGTTCATAACCCGGCAGATGGCAGTCACATCGCAACCGTCAGGGACTGGCAGTCTGCCGAGGTTGAACAGGCTATTATAGCGGCAGGGGAGGCCTTTACCTCATGGTCGGCGACAACCGCAAAGGAACGCGCGGCAATTTTGCGCCGCTGGTATCAGCTGATCATGGATAATCAGGAAACGCTCGCCCGTATCGCCACGGCGGAATGTGGCAAGCCGCTGGTCGAATCCCGGGGCGAGGTCGCTTATGGCGCCGCCTTTGTCGAATGGTTTGGCGAGGAAGGCAAACGCACTTACGGTGACACCATCCCGACCCATGCCCGGGGCAAGCGGATTATCACCCTCAAGCAGCCAATCGGCGTCATGTCGGCCATTACCCCGTGGAATTTTCCAATCGCCATGATCACCCGCAAAATCGCCCCGGCCCTTGCCGCAGGCTGCACGGCGCTGGTCAAGCCTGCCGAGGCCACCCCGCTGTCAGCGCTCGCCCTTGAGCTTCTCGCCCGGCAGGCCGGTGTGCCGGACCATGTCCTGACCGTAGTCACCACAACGGACCCGGCCAAAATCGGCAAAATCCTGACCTCTCATCCGGTGATTCGCAAGCTATCCTTTACCGGGTCCACCGCAGTGGGCAAAATACTGATGCAGCAGTCGGCCACCACGGTCAAGAAAGTCTCCATGGAACTTGGCGGCAATGCCCCTTTCATCGTCTTTGATGATGCTGACCTTGACGCCGCAGTTGCCGGGGCCATGGCGTCAAAATACCGCAATGCCGGGCAGACCTGCGTCTGCACCAACCGCTTTCTCATTCAGGACGGTATTTATGACGAATTTGTCAAACGCTTTAGCGCCGAAGTGGCAAAACTCGCCACCGGGAACGGTGCCGACAGCAAGAATCAGATTGGCCCGCTGATTAATGAAGCGGCGGTGACAAAGGTTGAAAATCTGGTGTCCGGTGCAGTTTCCGACGGGGCAAATCTGATCCTCGGCGGCAAGCGCCACCCGGCAGGTGACAATTTTTACAGCCCGACCATCCTCACCGATGTCACCATGGATATGGATATCGCCAACACGGAAATCTTCGGCCCGGTTTCCTCCCTCATCCGTTTCACCGACGAGGATGAGGCCATTGCCGCCGCCAATGATACCATTTTCGGCCTCGCCGCCTATTTCTATTCCCGCGATCTGGGCCGGGTCTGGCGGGTGGCCGAAGCGCTGGAATATGGCATGGTCGGCATAAATGAAGGGATTATTTCGACCGAAGTCGCCCCGTTTGGCGGCGTCAAGCAATCCGGCATCGGGCGCGAGGGGGCCAGTTGCGGCATTGATGAATATCTGGAAATAAAATATTGCCTGATGGGCGGTCTTGAAAAATGACAGATATCATGACCGCCCTTGGTCAATCCGTTAAAAATGGCACCTGGAAGACCCTTAAAAATCCGGTGACCTATGTCGGGGCGGCAATTGTCGGCGGGGTTTCGCTGATGACCCGGGACTATAGCTGGGGCTATCTGATGCCGTTCTTCATTCCCCTGCTGGTTCAGGCGGCCATCAGGATTCTGTCCGAATATGAATATCGCGAAATGCTGGCCGGGCATGCGGCGGCCCCGGATATTGGCAGCCCTGATCTGGAAAATATTACTGATATTTCCGAGCTTGCAACAATATTCAAATCTATGAAAGACAGCGGTGACCCTCATCTTCTGATTAAGATTCAGGTCAATTCCGCCTCCGAAGTGGTTCGGTTAAATGAACCCGACGGCCTGCTGGCGGAAAATCAGATGGTCAGGATCATCGACACCATTATTCAGCGGAATTTTGAAGACGGGGTTATTGTCAAAACTTCCTTCAACGGCTTTCTGGTTATTCTGACCGGCCATTACGAGGCCCATGAGGCGCGGCTTCACAAATTCATTGACGATAATTCGCCCCTGCATATGACACTTAATGATACGCCCTATTTTCCCAAACTTCTGATCGGCATTACCCCGCTCGGGGCGCATTTCGGCGACAGCTTTTCCCGACTTGAATTTGCCTTGCACAAGGCGACCCTTACCTCCGGGCGCACCTACTGGTATATCGCTGAAGACAGCAAAAAATTTAATGAATATCGCCAGAACAGACTAGGCCTGCGCGATGTCCGCACGGCTCTGGATAATGCGGAACTCGGTCTTTTTGCCCAGCCCATTACCGCCCTTGGTACCCCTTCCCCGGGGAAAAAATATGAAATACTTCTGCGCCATTATCACACTGAAACGGAGAGAGAGCTTCCCGCCACAATATTACGCTATGCCGGGTTTAATAAAATCTCCCAGGATATTGATCTCTATGTCATCACCCTGCTATGTCAGAATTTTTACCGGCTTTATCCTGATGGCGGCAGGGAAATTGATACCATCTCGATCAATCTGACCGGCTCGTCCTTTTCCAGTCCGCGCTTTGCCGGATTAATGAATGACATCATATCAGACTATGGCGTCCCGAAAGAAAAAATCATTCTGGAAGTTACCGAAACCATCGCCAACCGGAATATTTCAGCCGCCATTAAAACCATGGATAAATTTCACGCCATGGGGTTCAAGATGGCCCTCGACGATATCGGGGTCGGGTCAAGCAATTTTGATAATCTGAGCCGCTTTCCGGTCGATTATTACAAGATTGACAGGATATATTGCGAGAAAATATTGCATAGCCCCGAAGCCCGCCGTTTTATCCAGCTGATCATCGATATTGGCAAATCAACCGGCAAAAAAATCATTGCAGAGGGTATCCCGGATCAGGAAAGCCGTAATCTGCTGACCGGGATGGGGGCAGATTTTTCCCAAAGCTTCCTGACCGGAAAACCACAGGAATTTATCCGCGCCCCCAAATTTGACAGGTCCGGAAATCAATCCTCGGCAGGCGACCATTCAAAAGGCTGAAATGATGCGTCAAGGGGCGTTCCGGCAACATGATTGGTATAATTGCTCATCACTTTATGGGACAGGCCGAGAATCACTTCGAGTATATTCTGCGGCCTATAGCCTGCCTCAAGAAATTCATTGACATCGGCTTCGCTGACCTGTCCGCGCTGAATCAGCATTTTACGGGTAAAATTCCGCAGGCTTTCAAGCTTTTTCGGCAGCGGTTTGTTTTCCCGCAGGGCGGTGGAAATTTCCGTATCAACCCCCATCATATTGGCCACCATGGTATGGGCCGGAACACAATAATGGCACTTATGTTCAACATTGATGGTCTGCCAGACAACGGTCTGTTCCTCTGCCGACAATGAGCTATTCATAAACAGGTCGGTAAGCCGCTGATAGGCTTCCAGCAGACCGGGTGACGAGGCCATAACCGCATGAAGATTTGGCACCATGCCAAAGGATTTCATCGAATTTTCAAATAACGGCAGGGAGGCTTCCGGGGCGGTATCCGCAGTATGGATGGTAAATTTTGTCATGATAAATTCCTCTGTTGACAGGTAAGATATATTTGAGCGATTGTTCAAGAAAAATAATCTACTTTATTTTGAGCATTCGTTCAACTATAATCCCGATAAATTTTTCAAAGGGATATTTATGGGCAGACAGCAACGCCACGGGCGGACGGAAACACTGGAAAAGGCGATGAATTTATTCTGGCGCAACGGGTTTTCCGGCACCTCCCTGCGCGACCTGGAAGAATGGCTGGATATGCGACCCGGCAGCATCTATAGCCGTTTTGGCAATAAAGAGCGCCTGTATGCCGAAGCCATGTCCTTTTACGCCGCCGAATCCTTTGCCGTCTTCCGGTCCCATATGGAAAAGGCACAGGACTTTATGTCCGGATTACGCCATTTTATCGAACAGCTTATTTTCACCCCCTCTGCCCCGCGCTGCTGCATGCTGGCCAAAACCCTCATTCAGACCACAGATGAAAATACGGCCCTGAAGAAAATGGCCGGCAGAATGATTGCCGATTTTGAAGACCATCTGGCCGGTCACCTGCAAAAGGCGATAAAATCTGGTGAAGTCAATAATTATTGCGACCCTCATTCTGTGGCCCGCTTTATTCAAATCCAGATTATCGGCCTGAGATCCTATGCTGAAATGGAAATAGATGACAGGCTGCTGACAGAATTACTTGATGATGTGATGGCGGCGATTGCGGCCAAAATTACAGAAGCCGGAATTACAGAAGATTAATATGATTGGCGATGCTGACGGCCTGGGTTCTGTTGCTGGCTTTCAGCGCTTTTAAAATCCCGGCAATATGTACTTTTACGGTTCCGGTGGCTATCCCAAGTTCCCGGGCAATGATTTTGTTGGGTTTGCCTTCCGCCAGCAGTCTTAATACCTCCATTTGCCGGTTGGACAGGATGGTCCGGTCATCAATATCACCCAGATATCGGCTGGCGGCGGACTGGTCGTCGTCACTTTCCACCCCGCCAATGACTTCCGGCGAGAAATATCTTCCCCCGGCAAGGACAATCTGAAAAACGGAAATGGTGATTTCTCTTTTTGTCTGCTCCCTGATATAGGCATGAATCCCCATTTCATAGGCCCGGCGCATGACCAGATAATCCTCCGAGGTGGAAAAAACAACAACATTACCCTTCAGGGGAGAAGATTTTATTTTGGCAAGCATCCCGAGGGCGCCAACATCCGGAACATCAAGATCGACAGTGATCAGGTCAAGTTCCCCCTCACCCGCCACCGCAATCCCTTCTTCAATATTCCCCGCTTCCAGGAAATCACAACTTTCATCCATCTGAAGGAAAACGTTCTTCATGCCCTCCCGGCATATATCAAACTGATCAATTACTAGAACACGCATACTATCCAATCTTTATTATATTATAATATGGTAATAGTTTATTTCTTTTTCAATATAATCTGACGCAAAATTTGCTATTCAATCAGATTATAGCTCACAAATTAGAACGCATAAAAAATCCGGTCAATATATCATATAGCCTAACCTCATTACAGCTATGCTGTATGACCTATATCAATTGCCCGGCCCTTTTCGACCCCGGCATCCGGAAAACAGGCATAAAAACAGCTTCCCTGCCCAGCCGTACTTTCCACATGGACCCGTCCCCCCTGAATCTCTGCCAGTCTCTTGACGATTGTCAGACCCAGACCAACCCCGCCGTAAACCCGGCTGAGGTCCATATCCTTCTGAACGAAAAGGTCAAAAATGGCAGTCTTGTCCTTATCGTCAAGCCCGATCCCCTGATCGCTTACCTTCATGATAAATTCATTGTCATGATAATCGAGGCTGATCCTGACAATATCGCCGGCCATGGAAAATTTAATCGCATTATCCACAAGATGGACCAGTATCTGCCGGATGTGGGCCTGATCCAGATATAATTCCGGGATATTGTCGGCAAGGCTGACCTCCAGACTGATATTCTTGTCGGCGGCCCGGGTTGACATGACCGGCATCACTATATCCAGAATCGACTCTGCCGTCATCTGGCAGGGGTGAAATTCTACTGACCCCAGTTCAAAACTCGTCACCTGCAGCATATTCTGGATCAGGGTCAACAGCTCTTTGCCGCTGTTATTGATATCGACTGCATAATCGCGGTAAAAAGGCACATTTATCTTGCCCACATGTTCTTCGGCGATCATCGTGCTGAAACCGATGATGGCATTGAGCGGCGTTCTGAGTTCGTGACTTATGGCCGCAAGGAATTGTGCCTTGGCTATGTTGGCGTCTTCTGCCCGGGCTTTGGCCGTGATCAGATCCTGCTCCCGCTGCCAGTGTTCGGTAATATCCTGAATGGTCCCGTCCATCCGGACCGCATGGCCATCCTCCAGCCGGTGAAATTCTCCCCATTGTTCGACAATTTTTTCCGTCCCGTCAGGCAGGATGATACGACAGATGATATGATAACAGGGGCTAACCTCTTTCAAGGCGTCAATAATCGCTTTCTCAACCAATTCGCGGTCTTGCGGATGTATTCGTTCCAGAAAGATTTCATAACTCAAGCTGCATTCCATCGGTGCCATGCCGAAAATATTATAGACTTCTTCTGAAAAGATGATTTCGTTAGAGGCTATTTTCCATTCCCAGTTACCAAGACGGGCAATCTTCTGCGCCCGCGCCAGACGGCTCTTGCTTTCCTGCAACGCCTTGTTGGCCCGGACGAGCGCGGTAATATTGTTGCCTTCCAGAACAATCTGCGCCGTATTTTTATGCTCCATCCAGATAAGTTTCAGGGTTATTTCCAGCGTTATCCGATGATTGTTATTATCAATCGCATGGATAACCAGCATTTCATCTTTTTCGGGCTTTACATCTGACATGGCCTCCCTAATCAGAGAGAAATCGACCTCGTCAGCCCAGAAATCACAGTCCCATATTTTCCGGCCAATATATTTTTCAGGGTCGGTATGAAATAGCTGTTCCACAGTCCTGTTAAATTCCAGTATATCACCGTTACCGTCCATCAATATGGTAGAATGATGTGAACTGTTAAAAAGGCTGCTGAGCTTGGCTTCACTTTCCCGGAGATGTTTTTCCCGTGCCACCCGGGCGCTGATATCCCGGCAAGTGGCCGTGTAACGACAGAAACTACCCTTGGGATGCTTCTGGATAGATATATCAAGCGGGATCTCCTTTCCGGCCTTCGTCAGGCCGAAAAGACCATCTCTCTCGCTCATAATACGCGATATATCACCGGATTTGTCATAGGCTTCCATATGGCTGCCATGAAGGGACCGGACATGTTCAGGCAATAAAATATCCAGCGGCCTGCCAAGAATTTCATCTTCTGTATAGCCAAATATCTTCTCAAAAGCGGCATTCACCCAGACGATATTGTGATTCTCATCGACCGAAATAACCGCATCGATCGAAAGATCAATTATCTCAGCCAGAATGGCTCTGTTTTGTGCGTTCTTTTTAGTTTGATCAGTCATAATTTACCCTGAACAACATAAACAACCCTTCGCCTGCCAGGGGTACTACAACCACCCGGCAATGACTTTGTCTGTCAAAATGCGCCATATTTTAATAATATAAAGCTGCTGTTTATTCCTGTTTTAAGTCCCTGCTTTGACCGGACACATCCTGTTGGTTTATTTATTCAGTAACATGAATCTGCCGATACCCAGCGTCACCATAATAAATAAAATCTTTCGGAATGGTTAAAATAATACGGCAATAGGCCATTTAAATCAGTTAATTACCTGTTTTTATGCCTAAAATAGGCCAAACGGCCTAGTTTGATTTACTGTCCGGTAAAATGCCCGGATTTAAGTTGTCTTTTAGACATTTTACCGGGAATTCAGCCATTTTGCCCGCTTTTGACCATCATGGAAATGACCTAATATTATTCCAGTGATTTTTTTCGGAGGCATGTTTATGAAGAATATAATCTGGTTACGACATGAAAACCGCCCGACAGAACGCCGGACACCGCTTCTGCCCCGGGGGGCGGAACTGCTCGTCAATAGCGGGTATAATGTTATTGTCGAACGGTCCGGCAAGCGCATTATCCCTGACCGGGCCTATGCGGCGGCAGGATGCCGCATGGTTGAGGGCGGCGCCTGGACAAAGGCCCCGAAAGAGGCTGTTATCCTGGGCCTGAAAGAACTGCCTGACAGACCGCCATATCTGAAAAATACCCATATCTATTTTGCCCATGCCTATAAGGAACAGGCGGGCTGGCAGACTTTGCTCCGGCGTTTCAGCGCTGGCGGCGGCAGTCTGCTTGATATAGAATATATGGTTGACCCGGACGGCAACAGGGTTGTTGCCTTTGGCTACCGGGCCGGATATACGGGCGCGGCCCTTGCGCTCATTCACTGGTATAACCGGCAGGGCGGGGGCAGGCGTTATCTTGATCATGGCCTGACACCTTTCGACACCGCCGGACTGCTCCATGACTGTATCCGCCAAAACCGCCTCCCCGGCAAAGCACCGAAAATACTGGTTATCGGCGCATCGGGTCGCTGCGGTCACGGGGCGCTGGACCTGCTCAGTCCCTATGAGGCTGACATCACCTGCTGGGGACGCCAACAGACCCGCCATATTGACCGGGCGGCCCTGCTCAACCATGACATAGTGATAAATTGTGCCTTTATCAGGGAAGATATCCCGCCATTTATCCGCAGGCAGGATCTGACAAAAGACGTGCGTCTTTCGGTGATTGCCGATATATCCTGCGATCCGTTCAGCGCCTTTAATCCTGTGCCGCTCTATCATGATGTTACGAGCTGGGACAGGCCATATGTGACGACGGGAACCGCGAAAGCTGTTGACATTATCGCAATTGACAATCTGCCGTCCCTGCTGCCCCGGGAGGCGAGCGAGGAATTTGCCGACCAGATGTTGCCGCATCTCCTGACCCTGAAGATGCGGGACCGCGCCCCGGTATGGCGCGCCGCCCGTGCAAGCTTTGACAGGGCCATCGCCGCCATGGATAATGAAAAAATTCACGCAACAGGATAAGGAAAGCCCATGACCCCACTCCCTTCCCTTCACTGGATTGGTGCCGGGCTGGCATCGGGACCGGGCATTGTTGCGCTGGCCGACAAAACTGGCCGGATTACGGTCTGGGACATGACGCCCGAACGGGCCGAGGCTTTGCAGAAACATAGTGACAAGGGGGGGCAGATAACGATCCGTCACCTTGACCTTGATCAGGCAGACTCACTGGCAAATTTCCGTTCTGCCCTGCACCCCGGCGATATTGTCATTTCCATGCTGCCCGCCGCCCTTCACGGGCAAATGGCCCGGCTGGCCCTGTCCGAAGGATGCCATATGGTGACCTCAAGCTATCTGACGGATGATATGACAAGCCTTAATGACGAGGCCGTGGCAAAGGGTCTGTCCATCGTCAACGAGGTCGGGCTGGACCCGGGCATTGATCATCTGTTCGCCCATATGCTGGTGGATGCCGCCCGGCAAGCCCGGGTGCTGAATCAGAACCGGACAGTTGATTTCATTTCCTGCTGCGGTGGTTTTCCGGCCATAAAGACTCCCTTTACCTATAAATTCAGCTGGACACCAGCCGGGGTACTGAACGCCCTGACCAACCCGGCACGGATGATCAGGGACGGCAGGGAACAGACGGTTGCCAAGGCCTGGCAGGGGGTGACGGAAATGCCCCTCGGCAGCGAAATTTTTGAAAGCTATCCCAACCGCAACAGTCTGCCTTATATTGCTGAATATGGCCTTGGGGGGGAGAAAGGCTTGAGAAATTTCATGCGCGGCACCCTGCGGCTTTCCGGCTGGAAGGAGGCATGGAAAGATATTTTCACCATACTGGACCGGGGGCCGGATGCCGCCGAGCTGAAAGCCCTGTCAGACCGGCTTATGCGGGAATACAGCTATGGTGAGGATGAACAGGACCGGGTAGTGTTATATGTGGCTCTCAGTGCCACCGCCCGGGATGGCAAGCTCTGGAAAGCTGCCCTTACCCTTGATACCACCGGCAGCGGCTGGCAGTCTGCCATGGCACGCACCGTTTCCCTGACCGTGGCACAGGCGGTGGAGGCCGTCCTCGGACGACGTCTGCCAGCCGGTGTCATCACAGCGCCCCGTGACATTGCCGAGGTCCGCATATGGCTCAGGGGCCTGCAACGGGCCGGTCTCGAAATACAGGCTCAGAATATTGATTTGACGCTATAAGGCCACTTGCCGGATTCATCGCTTGCAGTTCATGGCAAGGCAGACTATTTTGCCTGCAGAAATATCATGAATTTGAGGAGCAACACCATGTTAAGAGGATCAATTACCGCCCTTGTAACCCCGTTCAGCAACGGACAGGTTGACGAGAAGGCGTTCCGGAAACTGGTGAACTGGCAAATTGAGCAAGGTACACATGGTCTGGTGCCCTGCGGAACGACCGGCGAATCCCCGACCCTCAACCATGATGAACATCGCCGTGTGACAGAAATCTGTATCGAGGAAACCCGCAAGCGGGTGCCGGTTATTGCCGGCTGCGGATCAAATTCCACGGCAGAGGCCATAAGCCTGCTGTGCCATGCCAAAGAGGCCGGGGCCGATGCCGCCCTGATTGCCATGCCCTATTATAACAAACCGTCCCAGGAGGGGCTGTATCAGCATTTCAGGGCGCTGAATGAGGCCGCCGACCTGCCGCTGGTCATTTACAATATCCCGGGCCGGTCTGTGGTTGACATGTCGGTTGACACCATGAGCCGCTGTTTCCACGACCTGAAAAATGTCATTGCCGTCAAGGATGCGACCGGCAATCTTGCCCGTGTCCCCCTGCAACGCCGGGCAATGGGAGAGGAGTTCATCCAGCTTTCCGGTGAAGACCAGACCGCGCTCGGCTTTAATGCCCATGGTGGCGTGGGCTGTATTTCCGTGACCTCCAATGTCGCGCCGAAGCTGCTGTCGGATTTTCAAAATTTTTGTCAGGCCGGGGATTTTGCTGCCGCGCTCGCCCTTCAGGATAAGGTGACCGACCTGCATCAGGCACTGTTTGTTGAACCCAGCCCCGGACCGGTAAAATATGCGCTGGACCTGCTCGGGATTTGCCCGGCAGAAATGCGCCTGCCGATGACAGCAATCAGTGAGGAGGCCAAAGCCATGGTCAGGGCGGCACTGACCCGGGCCGGATTGCTGAGGTAACGGATGGCAAAACCAAAAGCGTCCGCCAAACCGAAAGGCCCCGGCAAAACCATCGCCTTGAACCGCAAGGCACGCTATAATTTCCAGATTGAACAGGATTTCGAGGCCGGTATCGTACTGACCGGGACCGAGGTCAAATCCCTGCGCGCCGGGGAGGCCAATATTACCGACTCCTATGCCGAGGCCAGGGCGGGTGAGATATTCCTGATCAATGCCTATATCCGGGAATATGAAATGGGCAACCGCTTCAATCACGAGGCCCGCCGCCCGAGAAAGCTGATGCTGCACAAGCGCGAGATTGCAAAAATAGCCGCCGCCATTCAGCGCAAGGGCCGGACCCTGATCCCGCTATCCCTCTATTTCAACGACAAAAACCGGGTCAAGGTCAAAATCGGTCTGGCCATCGGCAAAAAAGCCCATGATAAACGGGCGACCGAGAAAGAACGCGACTGGAACCGGGAAAAAAACCGCCTGATGAAAGAAAATTATTAATCTTCCTCTGGACGAAGCCGCCAATTTACGACAAATTAAAAAATCTTTAATTTTATCCTTCTATATATTATTTTCAGGGCCTGAAAAGTTATCCACACATAAGGATGTTTTGCATAATATGAGATATAACGTAATAACGTTATTAATAATTTTAACCGGTTTTCTGCTTCCGGTATCTCAAGCCAGCGCCATTGTTATTAAATCAATTGATCCGCCAAAAGATAATTATGAAATACATCACAGAGTCATTATCTACCAGAATTTATCAAGCTACCGCAGGTCAGGCAATCGACAGAGCTTCACGGCACAAGGCCTGATAAGTGGCCATTCCCTGGACAAATATATCCAACCTTTATCCATGAAAAATGGCAACAGTCCATCAGAATTTTCCCCCGATATTACCAATTCCATAGTCCCTTATTCCACCATGATCACACCGGGAAACAGTATTATTCCCGGGAAAGGCCAATATATCAGC
>Ga0256829_1002952_pt1 | contig 12208 bp, 16 predicted proteins | sample 131447metaG_FD_185979 | JGI IMG/M metagenome (GOLD analysis project Ga0256829, IMG submission 185979) | Hydrothermal vent microbial communities from Lau Basin, Pacific Ocean - 131-447 | ecosystem: Environmental > Aquatic > Marine > Hydrothermal vents | place: Pacific Ocean: Lau Basin | collected... | reverse complement strand
AAAAGCTTTCCATCGAGTTCAACCAGGCCGGAAATCACGGCATCGCCCCAGGGGCCGAGTTTCTTGAGCCAGAGGAGTTCGCCGTCCTCTGTAATCCTCCCCATGAAGAAGCCCCTGCTTTCTCTGTGGGAGGTCTCGCCCGCTATGAGGGTCCCGTCCCCTGCTGGCAGGATCGAGTAAACGCACTCGTTGCCGAGGATTTCCAGCTTCCTCTCCCAGAGGACTTTGAGGTTTCTGTCGAGCCTCGCTACATAGCCCTTCCAGCCCTCGCCTCCGTCGGGAGTTGCCTTCCCCTCGACGGCACCGCCGATGAGGTAGCTATCCTTGAGCTTCGCCGCACTATGTCCTTCCCAGTCGTTTTCGCCGGAGATGAACTTTACCTCCACTATCTCCTCACCTTCGAACCTCGCGAGCATTATTCTGTAATTCTTTCCGTCGTGGACACTCCCAATGAGCAGGTCGCCAGCCAGTGAAGCCGGAATCGTTTCAACGCCGAAGGAGTAGGTTTTCATCCAGAACCCTCCCGCCTGTTGATGGTTTGATGATTCTCCTTAAAGAACCATGGCAAAGGTTTTAAAATTTTTGCCGGTTAGTAGTAAATGGGTGGCAGGGATGAAGAGGAAAAACTTCACCGGGTTTCTAGTGCTTCTGCTCCTCCTAGCTCTGTTCGCTTCTTCATATTCCCTGTGGAATTGCCGGAAAGACCAGGAGAGCCTTCTAATGGTCCTTTACATAGATGGTCTGAAAGACGCCAGAGGACTCTCAGATGTCGGCGGAACCTTTGAGTACCTACTCCGCGAGAACGCTTCGGATGGTCTCATAATCTCCCATGCCTACGCGTACTCCATCAGGGTAGAACACCTTAAAGAGGCTTTCGACCTCCTCCAAGCATACACGGATGATGGGAGGTTTCAGCTAATGTTCTCGGCCACGTCCAACTACCATCTGTTTCTTCAAGTAGTTAGCTTCGGCAACTCCACGACGAGAAACGTCCTCATCGAGAAGAACCTTGAAACGCTCAAGGAACTCGACAATCTCATGAAGAACGTAACGGAATACCAGAACCCGGGCGATCTACCTGAGGAGCTCGTTGAGAAGATTTTCCAGACCTCTGAGAAGCTGGAGGTTTGATAATGAGGGTAGTCTTAATCCCCATGCGTGTCAAAACCGGGGATTTCAACGCCAACTGGGAAGAATTCGAGAGGCGCTTCAGCGAGGCCCTAGCACATAAACCTGACTTCATAGTCTTCCCCGAGTACTGCTTCACAGGCTTTGTGGAGTGGAACTTCAGCGGGGCGGGGCTTTACGATGAGATAATCGGGCGGGTGAGCAGGCTCGCGAGGGAGAAAGGTGTTTATGTCGTCTTTGGCCTTCTGGAGCCCTACAGAAACTGCGTTTATAACTCAGCCCTCCTAATCGGCAGGGACGGCGAGGTTCTCCTAAAACACCGCAAGTTTCAGGAGCCGATGAAGTTCTGCACCGGCAACACGGTCAGGACTGCAAAAACGGAGTTCGGCAAGGTCTCCCTAATCCTCTGCGGCGACCTCTACAACAAGCGCATCCTGAAGTGGGTGAGAAGGAAAAGGCCGGACTACCTCTTCGTGCCGATGGAGTACTCACCGGGTTACGGGAAGCCGGACGCGGGGGACGTTGAAGCGATGGCCAAGCGGGTTAAGCTCCTCGGCGTTAAGGCCTTCATAGTCAACAGCTACCCGCCGGGCGGGGCCTGGGTCTTCGATGCTGACGGAACCCTGCTCGCCTCGGCCGAGGGAGAGGAGGCCCTTATCTGGGAGGGACAACCCTAAAATACATTGCCGCCGAATTGTCCCCGGTGGACTCGATGGAGCTCTACGACGTTGATGAGTTCTGGAAGTTTGATTTACGGGTCGGCCTCGTGAAGAAGGCCGAGAGGCTGAAGAGAACCCGGAAGCTCATTAAGCTTGAGGTTGACTTTGGAAGTGAGGAGCGGACGATAATCAGTGGCATAGCAGACCAGTATTCACCGGAGGACTTTGAAGGGAAGAAGTTCGTCTTCGTCCTCAACCTGAAGCCCAAGAAGCTCTCCGGCGTCGAGAGCAGGGGGATGCTGATCGTTGCGGAGACGGAAGATGGGAAGGTCTATCTCCTCCCGATTCCCGACGAGGTGCCTGGTGGAACGAAGGTGTGGTGAATGTGGCCCTCGGCAAGGTTCGTCGATGACAACGTGGCCTTCTCTCGGATGCCAACGAGGAGCGAGCTGGGCAAAGTGGCTGAGGAGTTCGACGCCGTTGTTGTCCTTGTCGAGGAGTTCGAACTTCCGTATCCTTTCGAAGAATGGAAGAAGAGGGGAGTTGAGGTTCTCCACAGCCAGATAGAAGATTTTACGGCCCCAAGCCTCAGCCAGCTCCTCGAAATCCTTCGCTGGATCGATGCCAGAGTCAGGCAGGGGAAGAGGATCCTCGTTCACTGTATGGGAGGCCTAGGGAGGAGTGGGACCATCGCGGTCGCCTGGCTCATGTACTCGAAGAACCTTTCCCTGCGTGAAGCCCTCCGGAGGGTTCGCTCGCTGAGGCCCGGTGCCGTCGAGAGCGACGAACAGATGGAGGTTTTATGGGAGCTCCAAGAATTTTTGAAAAGGTGACCATATCTTTCCCGGATTTTCCACATTTTGAGGCATTCTGACAGAAAAGGTTGCGATGGGTTTATATACACCCCTCAGGGAAGGGGGGCAGGTGATACCTATGGGGAGAGGGAATCTCGGATTTGCGGGAAGTGCCTTTGGACTTGTTAACTGCAGGGTGAGCTACCGCCATCATCATCTCTTCTGACGGGACCTTTCCAGGGTTGCTGGTTAGAACCAATGTTTTTCAGGGGGTGTTCTCTTGAAAAGGACAATAGAAGACTACCTTAGGTTAGCTGAGATAAGCAACAGGCTCAGAAATGTTTTTGAGCTGTGGGGCTACCGTGAGGTGCTTTTCCCGACCATCGAGGAGTATTCCGGGGGGATCAGGAAGGGAACCAAGTTCGCGTACGACAATGGGTTCTACCTCATAAACCCTGACCCCACCTCGAGAATCATAAAGGAGTTTGCGGACAGCTCTATGAGACTGTTTTACATAACGGAGGTTCTCAACGGGGGTATACGGGGAGAATGGCAGGCAGGAGTCGAGATGATAGGCTTCGACGGCATGGAGCTCTCCGTTGAGCCGATCCTCGTGGCCATAACCGCCATGGAGGCGCTGGGAATAGAGGAGTTCTACGTCGACGTGGGGAGCCTCTCCGTGTGGAAGGAGGCCATCTCCGATATTCCAGAGTTCCAGGGAGTCGTCTTCACCGCCCTGACACGGAGAAACTTTGAGCTCGTTGAGAGGCTTCCTATAACCCGGGAGAAGAAAGACCTGCTGTGGAACCTCTTCAACTTCAGGGGGCGGGAAAGCAGCTTTGAGAAGCTCGACAGGGTCGTTAGACTAATCGGGGATGAGAGGGTTTTCATAGACCTCGGCACGGTCAGGCCGCTGCCATACTACACCGATTTGATCTTTGAAATCTATTCCCCCAAGCTTGGAAGGCCCCTCGGGGGTGGGGGGGAGTACTCGATAGGCTCCAAAAAGGCTGCCGGGTTCTACCTTGACATAGGGGCAATTTCAAAACTCTACTCCGGAAAAGAGCGGCAGAGGGCCCTTGTCGCTGCCGAGGACACATGTGAAGCGTACAGGAAGGCCAGAAAGTTCGTGAAGCTTGGAATCCCCGTGGAGGTGAGAAGATGAGGTTCGTTCTCGCAAAGGGACGCCTTTTCGGGCCCTCGTTGGAGTACCTGAGAAAAGCCGGGCTCCAGCTCTCCCCGCCGGGGGGTCGGGAGCTCGTCTCGGCGGACGGGAAGGTTCTCCTGGCCAGGGCCTTTGACGTCCCGGTCTACGTCGAACACGGCATAGACGTCGGCATAGCTGGCAGCGACGTCGTCGAGGAGAGGGGCAGCGACGTTCTGGTTCCCCTTGAGCTCCCCTTTGGGAAGTGCAGGATGAGCGTTGCAATGCCGAAGGAGAGGGTCATTGAGCCCGGCGAGATGGATGGCTTCAGGATAGCGACCAAGTACCCGAGGATAGCGCGGTCCTACTTCGAATCCCTCGGCGTCGATGTCGAAATCATAAAGCTCAACGGCAGTGTCGAGCTGTCGGTGGTGACCGGGATAGCCGATGCCATAGTGGACATAGTTGAGACCGGGAGCACGCTCAGGGCAAACGGCCTCGTGGAGGTCGAGAAAATAATGGACGTTTCAGCCCTGCTCCTCGTTAACCGCATAGCTCAGAAGGTGAGGTTTGAGGAGATAAACGACCTGGTTAAAAGGCTCAGGAGGGTTAGGGATGGATCTTGAGAGGTACGTGTCGGGGATGCTGGCCGACATAAGGGAGAGGGGCCTGGAGGCCGTCAAGGAGTACTCGGAGAGGTTCGATAGTTACGGTGGGCCCTTCCGGGTCAGCGAGGAGGAGTTTGAGGAGGCAGAAAAGCTGATCCCGGAGAGGGACATGGAGATAATAGCGAGAACAATCGAGCGCATACGGGCCTACCACGAGAGGCAGAAGCCAGAAGACGGACTCTTCATCCGGAACGGTTCCCTCTACGGCCTGATGTACCGCCCGATAAGGAGGATAGGCATCTACGTCCCCGGTGGGAAGCCGCTCCCCTCGACGCTGATGATGGTGGGGGTCCCCGCCAGGGTGGCCGGGGTCGGGGAGATAGCAGTCACAATCCCCCCGAAGGACGGAAAGGTGAACCCCTATGTCCTCTACGTGGCCAGGCTCCTCGGCATAGAGGAGGTCTACAAGCTCGGTGGAGTCCAGGCGATAGGGGCGATGGCTTACGGGATAGGCATGAAGAAGGTGGACAAGATATTCGGGCCTGGAAACAGGTTCGTCAACGAGGCCAAGAGGCAGGTGTTTGGGGTGGTGGGCATAGACAGCCTCGCCGGCCCTTCGGAGATAGCCGTCATAGCGGACGGAAGTGCGGAGAAGGAATACGTGCTCGCCGACCTCCTCAGCCAGCTGGAGCACGGGAGGGACAGCAAGGCCTGGCTCCTGACGACGTCGAAGGAGCTCGCGGCCTACTGCTCGCGCGAGGGAATAGAGGTCATGCTCTGCGAGACCCTTGAGGAGTGCGCCGAGAAGGCCAACGAGATAGCGCCGGAGCACCTTGAGATAATCACCGCCCGGCCGATGGAGCTCGTTGACCTGATCGAGAACGCGGGTGCGATTTACCTCGGCCCCTACACGCCGGTGCCGGCGGCGGATTACTTCCTCGGCGTCAACCACGTCCTTCCCACAGGGGGGACGGCGAAGTTCAGCGGTGTCCTGACGGTGAGGGACTTCATGAAGCCGATAAGCGTCGCTCAGGTGAGTAGAGGGGAGTTCCTCGCGGAGAGGGAGCTGGGCATCCGCCTGGCGGAGATAGAGGGAATGGCCTTCCACAGGGAGAGCATGGAGGTGAGGAAATGAGGAGGGAGACCCGGGAGACCAGGATAGAGGTAGAGCTCGATGCCGGTGGCGGAGTGAAGACCGGGGACGCGGTGTTCGACCACATGTTGACGGCCATGTCCTTCTACATGGGGCGGGAGATCAGGGTGAGCGCGGCCTACGACCTGAGGCACCACCTTTGGGAGGACACGGGAATAACCCTTGGGGAGGAGCTCCGCTCCAAGCTCCCGGAGAGGTTCGCCCGCTTTGGAAGCTCTGTGATGCCGATGGATGATGCCCTCGTCATCGTCGCGGTTGACATCTCCGGGAGGCCCTACGTGAACCTGGAGGTATCTCCCGCCGAATCCGAGGAGGGATTTTCCACGGCGCTCTTCCGTGAGTTCCTCTGGGGGCTGGCCCGCTCCCTGAGGGCCACTATCCACGTTAAGCAGCTGGCGGGCACCAACGCGCACCACATCATCGAAGCCGCATTCAAGGGACTTGGGGTTGCCCTAGGGGAAGCGGTGATGGAGGGGAAGGAGCTGAAAAGCACGAAGGGACTGCTGGAGGTGTGAAATTGATAGCCATTGTTGACCTGGGCATAGGCAACCTCGCCAACGTGAGGAAGGCCCTTGGGGGCGTGGTTACAAGCGACCCCTACGAGATAGAGAGGGCGGAGAAGGTAGTCCTGCCCGGTGTGGGGAACTTTGGGGCCGTCATGGGGAGGCTTGAACCGCTCAGGGACGTCATACTCGACGCCATAAACGATGGGAAGCCCTTCCTTGGGATATGCCTGGGCCTCCAGCTCCTCTTTGAGGGGAGCGAGGAGAGCCCGGGAAAGCCCGGCCTCGGGGTTTTCAGGGGGGAGGTGGTCAGGTTCAGAGGCGTTAGGACACCGCACATCGGCTGGAACCAGCTGTGGAAGAGGAGGGACTGCCCTCTCTTTGAGGACATAAAAGACGGAGCGTACTTCTACTTCGTCCACTCCTACTACGCCCTGCCGGAGAGGGAGGAGATAATCGCGGGCGTTACCGACTACGGGTCGAGGGGGAAAGAGATAATTTTCACCTCCGCGGTCTGCAGAGTCAACGTTTACGCGGTGCAGTTTCACCCGGAGAAGAGCGGGAAGAACGGGCTCAGAGTCATGGCAAACTTCAGGGGGCTCTGAGATGGAGGTCTACCCTGCCATAGACCTGATGGATGGAAGGGCCGTGAGGCTCTACAGGGGAAGGAGGGAGAGCGTTAAGGTCTACGGCGACCCCGTGATGATAGCGGAGCGCTTCGCGGAGCTGGTGAACAAGATCCACATCGTTGACTTAGATGGGGCTTTCGAGGGCTTTCCTCGGAACCTCGACGTTGTAAAGAGGATAATCGAGGAGACCGGGTTGAGAGTCCAGTTTGGCGGGGGTCTGAGGAGCTACGAGGCCGTTGCCAGGGCCTACGAAGCCGGGGTGGAGAACGTCATAATAGGCACGAAGGCGTTCGACATAGAGTTCCTCAGGGAGGTAACTGACGACTTCGAGGGAGTAACCGTCAGCCTGGACTCAAGGGGCGGAAGGGTCTCCGTCATGGGCTGGCTTGAGAGCAGGATGGACGTCAAAGAGGCCTACGAACTTTTGAGGGACTACGTGAACAGGTTCGTTTACACGTCCGTTGAAAGGGACGGGACGCTGACGGGAATAGAGGAAATCGAGCGCTTCTGGAAAAGCGAGGAGTTCATCTACGCCGGGGGAGTTTCGAGCGCCGATAATCTGAGAAGGCTCGTCGAAATAGGGTTTTCTGGAGTTATAGTTGGGAAAGCTCTGTATGAAGGCCTCGTAACCCTTGAGGAGCTTCTGGAGGTGGCGGAATGCTTGCGAAAAGGATAATCGCGGCGCTGGACATAAAGAACGGCCGGGTTGTCAAGGGCATCAGGTTTAGGAACATAAGGGACGCGGGAGACCCCGTGGAGCTCGCCAGGAGGTACGAGCGGGAGGGGATAGACGAGATAGTCTTCCTCGATATAACCGCCTCCCACGAGAGAAGGGGAATCCTCCTTGAACTTGTCAGGAAAATCGCTGGGGAAATATACGTCCCCTTCACCGTTGGAGGTGGTATAAGAACCGTGGAGGGGATAAGGGATATAATCAAGGGCGGTGCAGACAAGGTCTTCCTCAACACCGCGGCGGTGGAAAATCCCGAAGTGGTGAGAAAAGCGGCCAGTGTGGTGGGCTCTGCCAACCTCGTTGTTGCGATAGATGCCAAATGGAACGGCTCGTACTGGGAGGTGTACACCCACGGGGGCAGGAAGGCGCGGGGGATGGACGCGATTGAATGGGCCAGGAGAGTGGAGGAGCTCGGTGCCGGCGAGATACTTTTGACCAGCATGGACACGGATGGAACGAAGGAAGGCTTTGACATCCCGCTGACGAGGGCGGTCGTGGAGGAGGTTGACATCCCGGTCATAGCCTCAGGAGGAGCCGGAAAACCTGAGCACTTCTACGAGGCCTTCAAGGCGGGAGCAGAGGCCGCGCTGGCGGCTTCGATATTCCACTACGGTGAATACACCGTCGGCGAGCTGAAGAGGTTCCTGGCCGAAAGGGGTGTTCCCGTTAGACTGGACTACTGAGGTGGTACGATGAGCGTCGAGAACTTGATAGGCCAGGTTGACTGGGAGAAAGGAGGGGGGTAGTCCCCGTTGTGGTTCAGGACACTGAGGGAAACGTTCTCACCCTGGCGTACACGGATGCCGAGGCCCTTCGGAGGACCCTTGAGACCGGCTACGCCCACTACTATTCGCGCTCCCAGGGGCGGGTCAGGATGAAGGGAGAAGTGAGCGGCAACGTTCAGGTCGTCAGAGAGGTCAGGATAGACTGCGACAACGATGCCATCCTTCTCGTGGTCGAGCCGAGGGGGCCGGCCTGCCACACGGGCAACTACTCCTGCTTCTACAGGAAGCTTGGGGAGCCCGAGAGGGTGCTCCCTATGGACTACTCCCTCACGATACTCCGGGAGCTGGAGGAGCTGATACGGAAGCGGAGGGAAGAACCCGTTGAAGGCTCCTATACCTCAAAGCTGTTCGCCGAGGGGAGGGAGAGGATATACAAGAAGTTTGGAGAGGAGGCTGTCGAGGTTCTCGTGGCTGAGAGCAGGGAGGGGATAGTCTACGAGACCGCTGACATGCTCTACCACCTCCTCGTCCTTCTGGCCTACAACAACATCCCGCTTGGTGAGGTCATGGCGGAGCTGAGGAGGCGGAGGGGATGAAGATAAGGAAGGAGTTCCTTGAGTTTCCCCCATACCGGGTCGTTGAGGGGGACTACCGGATATGGCTGGATAAAAACGAGAACCCCTATGACGTTCCCGGGTGGCTCAAGGAGGAGATATTCGAGGAGCTCAGGGAGGTTCCCTTCAACCGCTACCCTCACATAACCTCGATGCCGCTCAGAGAAGCGATAGCCGAGTTCTACGGCATCGGGCCTGAGAACGTGGCGGTGGGCAACGGGGGTGACGAGCTGCTCAGCTACCTCGTGGGGCTCTTCCAGGGGGGTCACGTGGTCACGACGTCGCCGACCTTCGGGATGTATTCCTTCTACGCCCGGCTAAAAGGGATCCCGGTTCTTGATGTCCCTCTAGGGGAGGACTTCACGATCGACGGCGGTTCAATCGCGGAGAAGTCGCAGGGGGCCGCTGCGGTCTTCATAGCCTCACCCAACAACCCCACGGGAAACCTCCAGCCTGAGGAGGAGATAGTCAAAGTCCTTGAGAGCGGTGCGCCGGTGGTTCTCGACGAGGCCTACGCCGAGTTTGCAGGGAAGAGCCTGTGGAAGCTGGTGTTTGAGTACCCCAACCTGATGGTGCTGCGGACATTTTCAAAGGCCTTCAGCCTCGCGGGGGCCAGGCTGGGCTACCTGATTGCGAATGAGGAAGTTGTAGACACCCTCTACAGGATAAAGTCCCCCTTCAGCCTCAACTCCCTTTCAATGACCGCCGCCATCGTCCTCCTCAGACACTACGACCTCGTGGAAAGGACGGTGAGGCGGATAGTTGGGGAGAGGGAGAGGGTTTACTGCCGGCTCAGGGACTACTCGTACCCGAGCGACGCAAACTTTCTGCTGATAAGGCTGGATGCTCACGGCTACCTACTCTCAAAGGGAATAGTCGTGAGAAAACTGAGCGGAAGGCTTGGGGGGATGATCCGGGTCACCATCGGCAGGAGATGGGAGAACGACGCCCTGATAAACGCTCTGGAGGAGTTCGCGGATGGGGTATAAGTGGGTGGTCTTTGACGTTGATGGAGTCCTCATAGACGTACGGGAGAGCTACGATATTGCCACCAAGCTAACGGCGGAGTTTTTCCTTGGTATCCTCGGCAGAAGGGAGGTGGTATGTCTGGATCACGTCAGGAAGCTCAGGTTAAAGGGCTCCTTTGGCGACGACTTCAAGGTCAGTGAGGCCCTCGTAATCCTGGCCCTGGCAGGGGATCTTGGGAGGATAGAGAGCCTCCCGGATGGAGTAACCATTGGGGAAATACGTGATGAGTATGGGATAGGCCTTGAGACAGAGGATGTGGAGAGGGTCTTCAACACGTTCTACCTGGGGGAGCAGTTCGATGGGATGGCCTTCCCATCGCGCGGGCTGTGGAGGAAGGAAAAGCCCATAGTTAAGAGGGGTCTCCTCCGTGAGCTGGAAAAGAGGTACAAAACCGGAGTCCTGACAGGGAGGAGCAAGCTTGAACTGAAGCTTGCCGAGGAGATTATCGGGTACCGGTTTAAGCGCGCGATCACGAGGGAGCTCTACCTGAAACCGGATCCGCGGGCCCTCTGGGAGCTGGTCGGTGGCGAGTATGGGGTTTACATTGGTGACACCCGTAACGATGAGCTTCTGGTGGAGAACTACCGCAGGGAATACGGGGAGTTTGATTTCATCATGGTTGGCAGGGACGTCTCCAACGTTAATCAGGCAATTGAAGAAATTCTTGCTCTGAACAAGACTGCCGCAGGGTCGGACGTTCTGTCCGAAAACTCTCTAAGCGAACGGGGGTGAAAATTATGAGGGTAGCGGTTATAGGTGCCGGAACCATAGGGAGTGCCGTGGCCAGGGCCCTGAGTGAGGCGGGCCACGAAGTTGTGGCCACCAGGAGGAACCTGGAGAAGGTTAAATGGCTTGAGGAATACTGCGTGAGGCTCACACGGGACAACACGGAGGCGGCAGAATGGGCCGAGGCCGTTTTCCTCGCGGTTAAACCGAGTAAGGTCGGGGCAGTACTAGATGAAATTGGGGAAAAGCTCGGGGGAAAGCTTCTAATATCCCTTGCCGCGGGTGTGGGGCTGGGGTACATCAGGAGAAAGGCCCCGGATGCTAAAGCCGTCAGAGCGATGCCGAACATAGCAATCCTCGTTAAGGAGTCGTTCACTGCCTACGCGACAGACCTTGAGGGCGATGACCTGGAGACGATCAAGAGCTTTTTCTCCGCCTTCGGGCGCTGTATCCGGGTCGATGAGGAGCATATGGACGCAATAACAGGGCTAAGCGGCTCCGGACCGGCCTACGTCACGGTCTTCCTTGAGGCCATGGTCTACGGCGGACTGAGGGTTGGGCTCCCAAGGGAGACGGCAAGGCTCGCCGCCCTCCAGACCCTGCTGGGGACTGCGAAGCTCCTGATGGAGACGGATGAGCATCCGGCCGAGGTGAGGGAGTGGGTGATAACTCCCGGTGGAACGACCATAGACGGCGTCTTTGAGCTTGAGGAGGGAAGGGTAAGGACGGCCCTGATGAAGGCGGTGGACGCGGCCACCAAAAAGTCAAGGATACTCTCGAAGAAGACTTAAAATCCGTTGAAGCTTACGACCTCGTCGAGCTTCCTCCTCTCGTATTTTGGCTTTGGATCAGCCGGGTAGCCGACTGGCAGGATGGTCTGGAGCTTGTACTCTGGTGGGGCCTTCAGCAGCTCCTCGATGGGCTTCGGGTTCGGCGGCGTGTAGGTCACCGTTCCGAGGCCGAGCTCCTCAAGGGCTAGAAGCAGGTAGGCGACTGCTATCCACGTTGATTGGAGCCAGTATGGGGCCTTCGTGTGCCCGAAGACGAGGATCAGGTATGGTGCGTCACTCAGGAACGGCTTCTCCGGCCTGAACCCCTTGGCGTTCAGCCATGCCATCAGGTCACCCCTGGTCTTTGCGTAGAACTTCTCCTCTTCCGCCTCGCAGAGCCCCCTTATTTTACCCTTAAGCCAGTCGTCGTCGACCACGACAAACCGCCAGGGCTGGGCGTTCATTCCAGAAGGAGCTTCCTTCGCGGCGTTTATCGCCTTTAGAAGGTCATCTTTGGGTGGTTTGTCGGGGAGGAACTGCCTCACGGTCTTCCGCCTCTTCGCCAGCTCGAGAACGCGCATGATATCACCGTACAGAATTGGCCTTTCCCCAAAAGGCTTTTACGGTTCTTGCGAACTCACTTCGATGAGGCGGAGGTATCTCCTGTCATCTGTGCTCATCATCCTGCTCGTTGTGGGGATTGTTGAGTGGTACGGGGAGAGCAATTCCATTTTTCTCTTGAAAGCCTTGTCCTTTAGGGCGGGGATGCAGTAAACCGCCCAACGGCCCTTAAAGAGGAAAGCAAATCGTTTTAAAACCTAAGAGCCATACCATACCTTGGAATGAAGCGGACAGTAACCGTAAAACTCCAACCCTCGAAAGAACAGGAGAAAATTCTTTTCGAGTTAGCCGACACTGGAGCCAAAGCCTGGAACCGAGTGAACTATCTAAGACGACAAGAATTCTTCAAAGAGCAAATAGTGGACTTCAACA
>Ga0256829_1002951_pt1 | contig 12212 bp, 12 predicted proteins | sample 131447metaG_FD_185979 | JGI IMG/M metagenome (GOLD analysis project Ga0256829, IMG submission 185979) | Hydrothermal vent microbial communities from Lau Basin, Pacific Ocean - 131-447 | ecosystem: Environmental > Aquatic > Marine > Hydrothermal vents | place: Pacific Ocean: Lau Basin | collected... | reverse complement strand
GTACGAAGAAGAGTTTGATGGCAATGATCTTTGTGCCTCGCACGTGATCGCTTATTCCAACGGGCAGCCAATCGCGACCTTGCGGCTTCGCTGGTTTGCTGGCTTTGGTAAAATCGAGCGGGTCAGCATTTTGCCCGCCTTTCGCGGTAGCGGGGTGGTGAAAGTTATGCTCGCCGCCTCCCTGGAAATGGCGTCGCGAAAAGGCTATCGCCGGATGCTCGCGCAGATCCAGGCACGCCTGTGGCCGATGTGGTCAAAAACGCTGAATTGCCGCCTTTTGGACGATCATCCCAATTTCTTTTTCTCTGACTATGAATATTGCGAGATGGAGATCTCTGTTGGCGCTCATCCGGAGGCGATCCGCCTCAACTCTGATCCGATGACGATTATTCGCCCGGAAGGGGACTGGGATCGGCCAGGCATTCTGGAAGAATCTGCGCAGCGCGGCGGAGATGTGCATGAGGTTGCGGCCTAAATGTGCCTGCTCATACTGTGCGACATCAAAAAACGACAGGATCCATCTCGGCTCGATCAATTGCGGGCGCGGATCGACGATGCCCGTGTTTTGCAGCGGCCCGTGGCCTTTGTGCGCCAGGAAAATGGTGACGGTTTAAGCGCGCTTGGCATTCAGATTGGAAGGTATGAGCCGATCTTCAGGGCCGGGCGCGATTTGCCAGATGGGTTGATCGATTTCATTGTTTCCAGCGACGACCGGAATGTCAGCCTGTCAGGGGTTGCCGAGCCGAACCTGTTCGAGCGGATCAAATCTGTTCTGACGCGGGCAGGGGTCTCAACCGAACTCGATGCGTCCGCGATCCTGTCTCGCTGAGCGATTTTAGTGATACGGTACGGATAGAAGCGGGTCTTTGCCGATCGGATTTTGCGGGTCCAGGAAAAACCAATCCACTGGATAGTCCAGGACCTGCGCGATGACGAACAAAGTACCGGCCGAAACGCGGTTATTACCGCGCTCATATTTATGAATCTGTTGGCTGGAACAGCCTAAATACTCCCCCAGTTGGGACTGAGTCATCGAGGCATTTACGCGAGCGGTTCGGATTCTTTGTCCGATCGTCTCGTCAGCCGGGGCGTAGTCAGTCGTCATAGCGTCCATACAGCGACTAAACGCCAAATCCGTAAATCAATTATAAATTGTATTTAAGGTTCGATTTGAAGATAGCGCATCAGCATGAACAGCGCCGGTAGGATGACAAACAGGATGGCCGCAAACACCCAAAGCGGCAGGCCGCGGCGATCTTGAGATCGCGCGCCTGATGCCGCAGATCGTAATAGATTGAAGGCCTCTGGACGGTGTATTCGAAGCAAATAAACCGCTGCGAAAACAGCAGCTAAGATTGCACTCGCGAACACCAGAAACCGGTTATCCTGCAAAATCCCGACGATGAGATTGGACACGGCGAGTGCCGTCGTAGCGAGCAGAGTCAGCGGGCTACGGTTCGATTTCTCATTGGAGGTAGAGGGCGTGGTCATCGATCTCTCACAGGCTTTCAGTCGAATCGGTTTTGACTGGCTTCAACATAAGGTTGAATGTTTACCAATCGCTAACCGATCCGTTTTGGTGCTCCAATGCCTCACAATTCAACTCAAAATAGCATTTTCTTAAGGAGACTCAGCGGAGATGGGCGTTCGAAATAACCGGGAGTGTCACATGCCAACTCGCTCTTTACTGCCGCTCACTGTCTCTGCGTTTGGAGTGCTTTTGGCCGGGTGCGAAACCGCTGCTGGGGTCAGCGAAGATGCTTTGCGACTGGCGAGCTTCAATCGTATTCAAGCCACGCCATTTACCGATCGGTTCGATGCAAAAGACTGCCGTGAATCGCTGGATCAAATGTTTGGATTTCCGCGATCTTCGCTCGACGTGAAACACGGCGTGCAAATTTCCCAGGCCTATTCCTGTGATGGCAAAACCGTGCTCGCGCAGGTCACGCTCAAGAACTTAAACGATCAGCCAATGTATTGCGCCGCCTTTACAGAATCGGCTGAGACAGGGGCGTGGGTCGGCCCTCGGGGCGTCGCTATGTTTGAATATGCGTTCAACGAAACTCGAAATTATGACTGTTTTGATGAGCGCTGAACTGTAACAATTGCTGCAGTCTCGTATTTTTGTGAAAGGTCTTGACCTGCGTCGGTATCACGTCACAGTCGAGCTAAGTATGTTAACCTATTGTTAAGCGACCACGTAAAGTAGTTTACAGAGTTAGCGTGGGACACTGTAAAGAATGACACTCAAATCCAAGACTTTAGATGCGGCGATCGGTGGCCGGGTTGCAGCAGTTAGAAAGGCGCGTGAACGCCGCGCGGCGGATATGGCAGAGCAACTGAATTTGTCAGAGGCTGACTATATTGCGCGAGAAGCAGGTCATGAACGTTTTCGGTCGCGTGATCTGTCGATTCTGGCTGGGGTGCTGTCGGTCGAGATCAGTTGCTTTTTTGAGGACGCGCCCCACAATTTGGCACGGGCGGAACGCTTGAAAGGGTTTGCGCTGGTGGAATGGATAGAAGCGTCTCGCAATCGCGAGGGCCTGCGCGCGCTGTTTAAGTTTGATGATGTTTCAGTCGCCGATCCGCGAACCGAGAAAGCTGCATAGTTTCAGAATGAGAGATCAATTTGCTCCATAAAGTATCCCCCCGATCCAGTGATCGCGTCGCCGCGATTAGCGACCAGACCTGGGCGTCTATTGAGACGCATGGGGAGTTCTTCGAAGCAGGAGAGGGTGACACCATCCTTGAATTGGCCCAGACCAATCAGCACCTTCTGATTGTGCTCTCTGGGAAAGCCACATTGGTCTATTTCCAAGGCGATCAACGCCAGCCAACTGCGATTTATCGCGTGCCTGGTGAGGTGCTGCATCATGCCGGGATGCATCTGGAAATTGCCAATCCGTTTGCGATTGAAGCTGCAGACGATGAGACACGAGTTGTCCTGATCAAGCGCGAAACAGTGTATGAATTAATCGGAGCGGATACGTCTTTCGCAGAGTATCTGTTCAAGGACCTGTCGGAGCGCTTTTTCGTGGCGCTTGGGTACCTACGCGAACAGCGCCTTGAGCCACTGATTGTACGTTTGGCCAAGCGAATATTGATGATCACCGAACACCGCCCTTCGATTGAGTTTACTCAAGCGGAACTGGCTGAAATTCTTGCGGTGACCCGGATCAGCATCTCCAAAGCGATCAAGAGCCTCGAAGAGCTGGGCTTGGTTGAACGGGGTGATCGCGCGCTTATGACGGTGGAGCGTGAAAAGCTGAAAGCCTGGCTTGAAGACCAGGATTAAGCCGCGACAAGTCGCTTGAAATGCGCGGTCGAAATATGATCAAAATATTACTTTGACTAGAAAAATCCCGTTATCAATCAAGGCGGGAATTAACCATACTTTGCTAGTCCTGTTGTCCTCGATGGAGAGGCTAACAGGGTTCCATGCTCAAAAAAATATTGAAAAAACTATCGGATGATACGGGTCAGGTCGCGATTATTTTCGCGTTGTCGATCATCCCTATTTTTGCGGTTGGGGGATTCGCGATCGATTTCCAAAACACCGTCAAAAAGAAACAAAAAGTTCAGGTCATTATTGATTCTGCTGTGCTCGCGGCGGCGCGTGTGAAACAGACCGGCGCCACGGATGGGGAAGTGCGTGCCGCGCTTTCTGCGTTTCTCGATGCACAACTCGCCCCGATCGGCGGCGGCATGGCATGCGATGCGCCCAGTGTTGCTGTCGGCACGTCCGCAGAGCGCATTACCGCCTCGATTAGCTGTCGGCAGGCCACCTCACTGACGCGGGTCGTCGGGCAGGATCAAATGAACTTCAATGTCAGCGCCGTTGCGGAGTATGGGATCGACAAGATCGACGTCGCTTTCATGTTTGACGTCTCCGGCTCCATGAACAGCTCAAGTCGGCTGACAAACCTCAAATCCGCGGCGATCGAGGCGATTGATATTTTGCTGCCGCCGGATGCCAATCCGCAATTGATTGAAAATACGCGCCTCTCCATGGTCACTTACAATACGATGGTGAACGCTGGTCCGTTCTTTGAGTTGGTGACGGGCATGCCTGCCACGCGAACCTATAAGCACACAATTGGCGGCAATGGCGGAGGATCCGGCAATCGCACGGATGTTGGGGATCTGCTCGATGATCTGGAGATCAGCCTGATTGATACCAATCGCGGTTCGGTGATCACTCAAATAGGTGATGATGCGGTCATCGCGCTGTCCGATTGGGGCAACAATGATCGCACCACTCAGAGACTCAGCATTGATATCAAAGTGCCGGCAAACAATCCTGGTGCGCGCCGCTTCAGAAGCATGCGACTTGATTTGCGCGGGCGCGAATATCAGCGTCAGACGGAAAACTATTCTCCGTATGCGCTGTATGGCGACCGGCGTGGACGCTACCATGGTCGCAACTGGCGCGAAGGCGATTATCGGTTGCGCGTCAGACTGTACGATCGGCAACGCGGGCGCGGCCGGAAACTATATGATGAGGAAATCAGCTTTGAAGTCGTACGCGGAAACGGAAATGCGCCTCGCGAAGTCGAGTATACGCTGACCTCAACCTGTGTCTGGGAACGCGACGGCACTGAGAAATTCACCGACGGAGAGCCTCGCAGCGGCGCTTATCTGGCGCACCAGCAGGCCTGGTTCGAAGAGGATCCAAGACATCGTGATGGCGGGGTCTGGCATACCGGACACCCGAACCGGACCGGCCACTCTTGGTATGATGGTGATGAGTGCAGCGCCAGCGAGCCAGTTGCCCTTACCAATAAGCGCAACGATCTCATCAATCACATTAACAGCCTAAGAGCTGGCGGCGGCACAGCCGGGCATCTCGGTGTGGCGTGGTCTTGGTATTTGGTGTCTGAGCACTGGGACGGCGTTTTTACAGGCCCGTCGGCACCGCTCTCATATGCCGAGCCGGACAGTACGAAAGTGGTTATTCTTATGACGGATGGTGCGTTTAACGCCGAGATTTTCCCTGAGCAGGGCCGGTCAAATGCACAAGCGCGCAATCTTTGCGACAATATGAAAGCGAGCGGCGTGAAAGTCTACGCGGTCGCCTTGAGTGCGCCGAGTTCAGGCCGAGATGTGTTGAGCTACTGCGCTTCAGGACCGGAATTCTATTTCGAACCCGATTCAGCGGCTGAACTGACCGATGCGTATCGCAAAATCGCAACTTCGATCTCAGACCTGCGGATCTCCGGGTAAACGAAACCGTAATTCGCTCGATTGAATTTGGCGGGATTGAGAAACCACAATTACGATTGAGTTTCTCAACCCGCTGGAACTTTTTGAATAAATTATCTGTAACTAAAACAAGGTGTTGTATGGTTTCAGTATCAGGAAAGGTGGGAAGATATGAATTTTCAAAATAAGAAACCCTTAACGACTGGCTTCCTCGAAAGCGTCAATCTCATGTACGATCGTGCGGTTGATTTGCTGGATTTGCCAGGTGACGTCGCACAAACCATCAAGGCTTGTAACTCAACCTATGAGGTTCAGTTTTCGGTCCGTTTGCGCGGGAAATTGCATAGTTTCAAAGGCTATCGTTCAGTTCATTCTGAGCATATGGAGCCGGCCAAAGGCGGCATCCGTTACTCGATCGAAGTGAACAAGGATGAAGTCGAAGCGCTCGCAGCCTTGATGACTTACAAGTGCGCCCTCGTCGAAGCTCCATTTGGCGGTTCCAAAGGCGGTCTGATTATTGATCCAACTGAGTGGGAACCCCACGAGATGGAGAAAATCACACGTCGGTTCGCGTATGAACTGATCAAGCGTGACCTGATTAATCCGTCACAAAACGTTCCAGCCCCGGACATGGGCACCGGCGAGCGCGAGATGGCCTGGATGGCGGACGAGTATCGCCGCATGAACCCGACCGACATGAATGCGCGGGCCTGTGTGACAGGTAAGCCGCTCAATGCAGGCGGGATTGCGGGCCGCACGGAAGCAACCGGCCGCGGTGTCCAATACGCCCTGCAAGAGTTCTTCCGCCATGCTGATGATGTCAAAGCCGCTGGCCTTGACGGCTCGCTCGACGGTAAACGTGTCGTTGTTCAGGGGCTCGGAAATGTTGGCTACCATGCCGCGAAATTCCTTAGCGAAGAAGATGGTTCAATCATCGTCGGTGTTGTTGAGCGTGATGGCGCGGTCTTCAATCCAAAAGGGATCGATGTCGAGGCTTTGAAAGCGCACCTGGTGGCGCGTCAGCCGCTCTCGACCTTTGCCGGTGTTGAATTTGTTGAAAATGGCTCGCTGGGTCTGGAATATGATTGCGATATCCTGATCCCGGCGGCTTGTGAAAGCGTGATCACTTATTCGAACGCGCACAAGATCAAAGCCCGCCTGATTATCGAAGCGGCCAATGGTCCGATCACCGCAGACGCAAATGACATCCTGGTTGAGCGTGGACACACGATCATTCCAGATCTGTATGCCAATGCTGGCGGCGTTACCGTGTCTTATTTCGAATGGGCGAAGAATATCTCGCACATCCGTTTTGGACGCATGCAGCGTCGTCAGGAAGAAGCGCGCAGCCGCGCCTTCCTGGATCAGCTAGAGGCTGTTCTGCCGAATGGTGTCGATCCAGCGTTGAAGAAGAAGCTGGAATGCGGCGCCGGTGAGATTGATCTCGTCCGCTCTGGCCTCGATGACACAATGCGCGCAGCCTATGTCGCGATGCGCGAGGTGCGTGAGGCGCATCCAGACTGCCCGGATCTCAGAACCGCAGCTTATATGGTCGCTGTTCGCCGGATTGTCGGCGTGATGGATCACTTCACAATGTAAGCCAAAAAGGGAAGGGCCTGTCAGAAGGACGTGCCTAACCTGAAACACAAAAGCGCCGCTCGGATTTAGTCGAGCGGCGCTTTTTTGTGTGTCTTGTTTGCCGAACGGCAGGAGACGCTCTTAGCTGGGCCGAGAGCGTCTCGAAGCCGGGGTCAGTTTGGGAGGTTTCTCGAGACGCCTGCTGTCACAGCATGTCCGTGCGGCGATACATTCTCTGCCGCAATCTCAACGCGGTCGCGGCCATTGCGCTTGGCATTGTAGAGTGCAGCGTCTGCGCGTTCGAGGGAATCGTTGATGCTCGCCTCATTGAAGAGCGGCTCGGCCACACCAATGCTGACCGAAACATTGAATGGACCGGCTTCGCTCGGGAATTTGACTTGTTTGATGGCCTGGCGAATGCGGTCGGCGACCTTCGCGGCGGACATCGCATCAGAATCGACCAGCACAATCGCAAATTCTTCACCGCCGAGCCGTCCGATCAAATCTTCTTGGCGCAGAACATTTGAGGCGATGGCGACCATTTTCGACAAGACTTTGTCGCCTGTCGCATGGCCGTGGACGTCATTGACCTGTTTGAAATGGTCGATATCGAGCATCAGCGTCGACAGGCGACCATTATCCCGCTTGAAGCGGGCAAGCTCGCGCTCTGAGAAGCGCATAAAGGCGCGACGGTTCAACGCTTTGGTCAGTGGATCAATTGTCGCGAGTTCGAACAGGTCGCATTTTTCATGCTCCAGTTCGATCAAATCGCGGATCGCATATCGCGCGGCGCTTTTCACGCAAATATCGTTGCTGATCAGTTTGCCGAAACTCGACAGAATATTGAGCTCGGTTTCAGAGAGCTGACGTGTCTTCCGGTCGCCAATACAGAGCGTGCCAAAGCGCTTGCCATTTGGATCGGTCAAAGGAACCCCGGCGAGCGATTGAAACTTTGGCATTTTCAATCCGTCCGTATGGTTCAGGAAAAATTCCTCTTCTCTGATGTCGGCAACTTCGAACCGCGATTGCGACAAGTGCATCCGCGCGAAATAGGTTTGCAAATCGTCGGCGGAATAAGCACCGAGCCCGTGCGCGCAATGATACCAAGTGCGATAGCGATTGGTGAGGGCGACCATAACAAAAGGGGTGTCCAGAGCGAGCGCGACGGAGTCGGCAAATGATTTCGCGCTGACAGCATGATCGTCGTAGAGAATTTGATATCGCTGCATAATTTCCGACTTTTGTTCTTCGAACTTTGGCGGTGGGTACGAAATCATTTTCTCTCTCTCCGGGGGTATTTTTTGTTTTAGGTGTGTAGGGGTATTTTTTGTTCTAGGGGTATTCCCTTATATTCTAGTAGAGGTTGTAAAACAGTTTACATTCCCGACGTGTCAGGAAATTGATCCACAAAAATCGGTTTTTAGCGGAGAACTTAAAAAGAAACCCGCGCCAGGGCGGCGCGGGTTAGTTCATAATGGAGATTAGGAAACGGGCGTTTCCATAGTCTCTACGTCTCAAGAAGCGAAATCGTTCCAAAATTTTCCAAAAAAGTTTCAGTCTGCAACAAAATCGCTGCTAGGCGGCAGGGCGGACGAGTGCATCGACCCGGCCAAACACGTCTTGCAGACCCAAAAATGTGATCGAGTCGTCGGCATGCTCAGCCGCGTCATCATCGGGCATTGCGAGGCGGGCTTGTAGCTTCTCGCGAGATCGATTGATCCGGCTTTTCACGGTGCCGACGGAGCAATTGAGAATGCTGGCGGCCTCTTCATAGGAATAGCCTGCGGCAACAACCAGAATGAAGACATCCCGTTGATCTGGATTGAGTGCGAACAGTTCTTTAATGGCGTCCGAGCAAGCGGCTCGGGTCGACATTTGGCAATCTTGAGTGAGCCAGTCTTCGAAATCAGTTGGCGCGTGAACGTCCATGCGCTTGTGCTTTCGCATGTGCTGAAGGAATTCGTTGCGCGTGATCACGAACATCCAGGCTTTCAGAGATCCTTTGCGCGGATCGAAGCTATCCTGCGCTTTCCAAGCCTTCAAACAGGCGTTCTGAACGATGTCGTCGGACAGGTCGCGGTCCATGCACAGCATGCGTGCGTAGGCGCGGATTTCAGGCAAGAGTTTTTCAAGTTCATCAGCAAACATGTAACGGCCCCTCGTTGACCAAAACATGTCCGTGGCGTTGGTTAATTAAACGTAAATAGTGTTAATAACTTAGAAACGGATCGCTCATTCCAAATTCTCCCAAATCAAAATTTTAATTCCGGTGTTTTCACGGCGAACCAATATTCTACTTACTTGGGTGGGGCTCGGGTCGCGCTGCAATGCATTGAATAATATGTGAAAATACAACCTGAGTCAGGTGAGAGAGCTTCAAATGAGCGCTTTCGTGCGTGCGGACACCAAGACAAAGGGCGTCCGATACCGGTATTTTTAGAAACTAAGTATTAGCTAACGAAAACTATCGTGAGTAGAAACGAAGAGAATTCGCGATGTTTTCTGAAGCGCTAGAAAAGCACCTTCCCCACCTCCGAGCCTACGCTCGAGTGCTCTGCGGCGATACTGTCCGGGCGGACGATATTGTTCAAACCGCATGCCTTAAGGCCTGGGAAAAGCGCGATACGTTTGATCCTGAGAAAGGCGCCTTACGCGCCTGGTTGTTTCGGATTGTCCGAAACGAATATTACCAGCAAAAGCGCGCCGACCAAGTTCGAGACATCGACCAGGAAGCATCCGTCGAGCTGCACCTCGTCGCCGAGTGCGGCTTGCGGCAGCGCTCAGAGCTCAATCGAATGCTGCAGGCGATCGAGACTTTAAAACAAACCCAGCGCGATGCTTTCTTGCTGGTTGCAGCCGCAGGCTTCACCTACCAGGAAGCCGCGGAAGTCTTGGGATGTTCAGAAGGCACCGTGAAGAGCCGCGTCAACCGGGCGCGTGAAATGGCGCTTGGGAAGTTTCATTCTGATCAATGGTTTGAGGACAAGCAGAGCCAGTCTGCTTCGCCGATCGAGCAATTGCACGAGGCGCTGAACCGAATTCACGCGTTTGCCCGCGCGGCTTAGCCCCATCTGATCCATCTAAAGCAGCCGGCTTTCTTCCAGGAGGTCCGGCAGATCATTCTCGTACAGAACCACGTCTTGCTCAGATGCGATTTGGCTGACCAAGCGCCGCGCATCAGCGAATGACGCGCGGGTGTGGAATTCTGTTGCGTCTGTATTTACCGCTGAGACGAAACTTTCGATCCGCGATGGATTGATCGCGACGACCGTGTCGCATTGTTCGCCTGCGAACTCCCCGAGACGCGTATGAACGCGGTCATGCTCAAGTCCAAGTTCGGCAACGCCGGGCGTTACTAAGATCGCTTTTCCGCCGCGCTGATCTGCAAGCTTACGCAAGACTTTGACCGCGTTTTTGAAGCCAATCTCGTTCGAATTATAGGCATCATCCAAGATGAGCGGCTGACCTGGATTATCGATTTTCTGAAGCCGGTGCTGAACCTGCTCGACGTCCTTCGAGAAGGCGGCAATCCGGCTCGCCGTTTGCGGGCTGACCAAATAGGTCAGGACGACTGACAGCGCCGAGTTTAGGATATTGTGATCACCAAGCAGCGGCAGCGTGTAGTGAATCGGCGCGGCGCCCGGTTCATTGTTCGGCTGGATCTCAATCGCCCAATTGCTGTCTTCCAAGACGGCCTTGGTGATCTGGAAATCCGCGTTGCTTTCATGCCCTACTGTTTTGACGAGATCGGGATGCGCCTCTTTCAAGTCAGCGAACGGTTGAAACGCCAATATCTCGACCGGGATGACGGAAGCGCCGCCGCGCACGCAGACATGTTCGACCAGCTCCGACTTCGCGCGTGCGATGTTCTCAATGCTGCCAAACCGCTCAGTATGGGCGTCGCCAATCGCCGTGACGATCGCAACCTCAGGGTCGCAGAAATCACAGAGGCGTTTGATCGACCCAATCCCATAGGCGCCCATTTCAGCGATGAAGTATTTGTGGCCGCGTTGCAGTTTCTCGCGAATGTTTCGGGTCAGGCCGAGAACCGTGTTGATACTGCCCGGGCTGTAGAAAACAGGGCCTGCAGATTCCAGAACTTCAGCGAGGATATGTTTGGTCGTCGTCTTGCCGAAAGAGCCTGTGATTCCAATCGTAACCGGTTGAAACGCTTCAAGCTTCTCGGTGGCTTGGTCCACAAAGCCTTGATTGATCTGCTCTTGCATCGGACGCAGTAAGCGATTGGCGAGCATGATGAAGAGCGGCGCGGCCTGAAGAATGACAAACACTGAATAGGGATGAACAAGCACCAGCCCGATGCTGAGCAAATAGAACCCGCGCGCCAGCCAACGAATACGCTTCAGCCGCTCTGTCGCCACCAGCTTCTTCTTATACGAATAGCCGCGTTCGCGCAGAGCAATGAGCGCGAGCAATCCGGCTGCAATGAGCCAGAGATAAGGCCCGAGATCGATAAAACGCTGCGCCGCGAAGAGGATGATCAAGCCGAGCGTGGCCAGCACATCATACAAGCGCACCCGAAACACAGCCCCGAGAAAGCGTGAGCTGTCATACTCTTCTTGTTGGAAATAGGTGAGGATGGTGTTGATCCTGACCATTCCAAACCCAGCCAGGCTGACGATAAACAGCGAAAAGAATAGAGACGTCAGCATGATTACGCGGCCTCCAACTGTTCTTTGATGCTGAGCGCGATTTGGTGACGCCCACGATCCAGGATCGAGATGTGGTCATAATGCGGACAGACCACGAGGGTCGCATTCGGGATGCCAGCGACGATTTTCTCGCCGATTTCAACCGGGGTCTCGAAATCCTGGCCGCCATAGATCGCCGTGGTGGGGCAGGTGATTTGGTTCAGCGAACCGGTCTGATCTTCATTGACGGTGCGGACGAAAATGTCCCTCATTCCGATCTCGCGGCTATGCACATAATCGAGACTGCCATACTGTTTCTCGAGCGCTTCCAAAGCCTCAGGCGATTTGGCCATCGATTTCTTGAATTTAAATTCCCAGCTTTTGCGTTTGCCGCGCAGTTTTTGCCAACTCGACCGGGTTCGCGGCACACCGGCGGAAGCGACTAGGACCAAGTGTTTGATTGTGCCAGGGTGTTTTGCGGCGATCCGCATGCCGACCCGGCCGCCAAAGGAATGGCCGACCCAGACATACTCACTCAAGCCATACTCATCGCGCAAAAACGCGACCATATGGTCTGCATAGTCCTCAGTACCCCAAGCCTCATCGGGGCGTGGGCTGTCTCCAAAGCCTGGAAAATCGACCAAATAGCTGCAGGCGACCGGTGCGAGCGCCTCGGCGACCGGGATGAAATCATTATAGGTTCGTCCCCAGCCATGTCCGAATATGATGGCCGGCTTCGCCGCGTCCCCAATTTGAACCAAATTTGGCTTCAATGCAGTGCTC
>Ga0256829_1002950_pt1 | contig 12216 bp, 10 predicted proteins | sample 131447metaG_FD_185979 | JGI IMG/M metagenome (GOLD analysis project Ga0256829, IMG submission 185979) | Hydrothermal vent microbial communities from Lau Basin, Pacific Ocean - 131-447 | ecosystem: Environmental > Aquatic > Marine > Hydrothermal vents | place: Pacific Ocean: Lau Basin | collected... | reverse complement strand
GCTCTTTCAAGTTTTTTGAAATCATGAACCGATCCAAATCGAAGTTCATTCCGGCACTGATCTATAAAAAGTCCAACGATATCCTTAAAGATATGAATACGGTTACCGGACTGTATGCTGCACAGGAATCAAAATAAAGGAGATAAGATGAAACGCGAATGGATAAAAAAAACAGGTTTGATAACAGTTTCAGTGATGGTCATGGGTAGCTTGGGCGTGTTGCATGCGGCAGAATCGACACCTGTAGCACCAAAGGAAAATACGCAGGTTATGCATAAGACTTCGGTTGCCGATATGGTCAAACTGATTGATGTGGCAGGGAAACAGCGTATGCTCTCCCAAAGAATTGCCAAAGACTACCTCTATGCAGGTGAAAAAGTAGCCGTCTCCAAAGCGAAAAAGCAGATGAAAGCATCGATGAAAGAGATGGAAGCAATACACAAGCAGCTTGTAGAGTCCATCAATGATCCGGAGATCCAGAATTTGCTGGCATTCGTCCAGTTGAGTATCGAGGATTTCAAATCGACAGCAAACGAACCCTACAGTCTGGATAACGCCCAACTGATCATCGACTTGAGTGAATCAATGCTTGAAGGAAGCCAGTATGTGGTCAATTCACTTAAAAAGAAAGCGAAAGTCAAAGAGTCGGAAACGGTAGAGATGGCCGGAAAACAGCGTATGCTGGCACAGCGTATTGCCAAATACTACATTGCCTATCAGGCAGGCATTAAAGACAAAAACACTGTTGATCAGATGAAAGCAGCAGTCAAAGCCTTCAGTGAGGCACACAAAGCCTTGATGGCAAACCCGGAGAACACACCGGAAATCAACCGTAAACTGCACGATATCGACAGACTGTGGAAGATCGTCTACAAGTTCTATCTCAATATCGAAAAAGGTGGACTGCCGCTGATCGTATTTAACACGACTGACGATATTACCAGGAAGATGAACCAGGTTACTGAAATGTATGTGAAACTTGCCAAATAGAAAGGAGCCACAATGAAAAAGGTTCTTTATGCTGTGCTGTTATTTTCTATGGTTTATACAGGTGCTGTTCAGGCATCACAGTCACACAGGTTAAAAAAAAGCAGTATGGAAAGTACCAAAGTGACACGGGGAAATGTACAGATCATAGAAGCGACAGAAAACATACGTTACCTCAGTCAAAAGCTCGGGAAAGAGTATCTTTTCTTTTTCCTGAACCCTGAAAATGAAAAAACACATAAAGATCTTTATGCATCATTGGAGATGCTGGGAAAGAGTTTACGGGATATTTCCATGGTGACAAAAGATGAAGATACGCAGGATGTTTTGGAGTTCCTCGCTTACAGCAAAGAGGAAATATCGGCTTTTCTGAAGAAGAAACCGACAAGAGACACTGCTGCGTTGATGCTTGATTACAGCGAAACACTCCTTGAAGGGGCAGATTCGATAGGAAAAACCTATGCCTATGACTTTTCCAAAGAGGAGAAAATGCTGGTTGCATCCAAAAATATCAAATATCTGCTGGAGCGTATGGGAAAGTACTATATGGCTTTACAATTGGGGTTTGATACGGAGAACAACAAAGCAGATCTCAAACAGGCGATCAGGGATATTCGTGTGGAATTCGCACGGTTCAATGTCTATCCGTATCCTGAAAAGCTGAAAAAGACAGAATTGCTTTTGGCCAATATCCTCTCTTCCGATATGAATATTGTTGAGCAGGAAAATAAATACTTTATTCCGTCTTTGCTGCTTGACTCTATCTCCTTTTTTGAAGAAAAGGCAGATGTTCTGGCACTGTACCATAGTAAAAACCTGTAGAAGGAGTACAGTATAATGAAAAGAATTTTTAATAATAAAACGATTTTTTATATTCTGTTTTTGGTTGTATTTATCGGATTGGCTGTTTCATCATGGTATGCGTACAGAGCATACCGTGAATACCGTGCAGCACAGGCAAAAGAGAAAGAAGTTGTTTTTGTCAGGAAAATTGCCAACCTTGAAAACGGGCTGATTGATGAAGTACTTGCCACTGTGCAGATGATGGGAAACAGTAGCAAAAACGGAGCAGAACTCAAGGTTAAACGGAATGTTGTATTGGGACAGATTTCTGATTTCAGTTCCTGGATTGAAAAAAACCGGAAATTAGAAGAAAAAAGTATCTATTTGGCCGATATGCGTAAAAACCTTGGTTTCCTGCATAGCAAAATCGATACAGTCGCCAATAATTATGCCAATATTTTTTTCAATGAATATGGTGAAAATATTTTTGAACCGTTAACACAGATGTATGAAAATGCAAGCATACCGATGAAAGTCTTTCCCACTTTCGTACGTCTGGAAAAGTTGAGGTACCGTCTTGCGCTGGAAGAGGCATTCTTGGAAGCGACTGTCAAAGACAGAATGCCTATGACAGCCAAAGCGCTTACTGCCTGGGACAGGATACATACAAAAAATGTATTTCCCCTCTATAATGAGAAAATCATCAAACTGCCATTTTCGGTTGATGCATTTGACCGGTTGGGTGTGGATGAAACAGCGATCATACTGATGGGGGCAAAAAATGGGAAATATACTGTCGGCAGCGAAAATATACATCAGGTTTTTGAAAAAAAGCGTACATTGCTTGAGGGTGTTTTAACAAGTATGCTTTCAAAAATGCAGCGACAGTTTACAGCACAGACAGAAGTGCAGCGACAGAAAATGGAACAGTATCTGTATGTATCGCTTTTCTTTGCGGCCATTGCACTATTCCTGCTGTATCTTTTCCGGATTATGTATAAAGAAAAAAAGCTTTTGGAAAACACGCTTAAAAGCATAGAGATAGGGCTTACCCCGGAAAAGAGCAAAGAGCTTAAACAGATTATCGCTTCAAGGGATACAGGTAAGATCTATGCTTTCCTGGCGCAGACCATCAACGAAGCGAATGAAGCGAACAAAGAAACTTTCCTTGCCAATATGTCCCATGAGATCAGAACACCGCTTAACGGTATCATCGGCTTTACAGATCTGCTCAAGGAAACACCGCTGAATGTAGAGCAGAAAGAGTTTGTTGATATTATCCATACCAGTTCCAACCATCTTGTCGGGATCATTAACGACATTTTGGACTACTCGAAAATGGGGTCAGGCAAATTTGAGATAGAGTCGATCCCGTTCAATGCCTATGAGGTCTTTGAAGCAGCGGTAGAGTCCTATGCGGCAAAAGCCTTCTCCAAAGATATTGAGCTGGGTATCTACATTGACCCTACCATCCCGCAAACCCTGGTCGGTGATCCGACCAAAGTGTCACAGGTGATCATCAACCTGATCAGCAATGCAACGAAGTTTACTGAAGTGCATGGTGCGATCAATGTCATTATCAGTAACGTAGGAGAGACAGAAGATGAGATAAAACTGCACTTTTCTATTTCCGATACGGGTATCGGGATTTCCGAAGAGCAGAAAGCGAAGATTTTTGAAGCTTTTTCACAGGCAGACACCTCCACCAGCCGTAAATACGGCGGTACCGGGCTTGGACTCTCCATTTCAAGCAGGATTGTCTCTTACATGGGTGGAAAACTGGATGTCGACAGTACGCCGGGAGAGGGGTCAACTTTCTTCTTTGATATCAGCTTCAAAAAAGCAAAAGATGTTGAACAGATCAATTATGCACACCGTTTTAAAGGCTTGAGTGTGGGTATGGTGTTGCCGTCAGAAGATATCTACAGACAAGTCGATATCAACCTGATCGCATATTTTGATTACCTTGGTGTGTCGTTAACGGTCTATTACGGTACTGAGATATTTGAAGCTGATGAAGCATCACTTCCGGATGTAATCTTCTTCTTCCAGTCCTATACCCGCCATAAAGGGGAACTTGAACGCTACTTTACACTGGGAAGAAAACTGGTACTGGTAACAACGGGTGAACTCCAGAGAGATTTCAATGTCCCTTCGGACAAAGTGACAAAGATCATCTACAAACCTGTCAACTTTACCAAACTGGTTACGGCGCTGGAAGTGTGTGAAAAAGATGAGGAGCCAACAGAAACAGAGGCGGTTGAAAAAGACTACTATATGTTTGAAGGTATCCATGCACTGGTGGCTGAAGATAATGTGATCAACCAAAAACTGATCAGAAGGGTGCTTGAAGGATTTGGCTTGACAATCACCGTTGCCAATAACGGAGAAGAGGCATTCAACCTGCGTAAACAGAATGACTATGATCTGATCTTTATGGATATTCAAATGCCGGTGATGGGCGGGATTGAAGCGACAGCCGAGATTTTGCGTTATGAGAAGTTGAACCGTTTGAAACATATTCCCATTATTGCTTTGACTGCCAATGCCCTGCAGGGAGATAAAGAGAAGTATCTTGAAGCAGGGATGGACAACTACCTTTCCAAACCGATCGACCTTGACCGGCTCAATACAGTGTTGTATGAGTATTTCCCGGCAAAAGCCTCCAAAAAGAACAAGGAACAGCGTATTTCCGAGGAGGTAAAAGAGAAGTATGATAATGCAGCCGATGTAAAAGCACTGAAAGAAGAAAGTTCTCATCAGTACGGTGCGGAAGAAGCCAAAGTGCAGCAAGAAGATGAAGCTGAAGTGTCCAATGTCCCTGAAGAAGATATTGTAGACATGAAGCAGCCTTTGAAAGAGGCTGAATCCGATATTTTGCTGTACCACTCTTTGGGTATGGTCGGTAATCTGTATGAAAAAATGCTGAATAACCTTGGCTATACGGTAGAGAAGGTGAATTCGGAAGATGCATTGATGGATCAGATTGTACAGAAACAATACAGATATGTGCTGTTTGACGGACGCCCTTTTGTGAGGGTGGGATGTCTAATTTCCGATACCATCAAGGACAGCGGTGCGATACCGATCGTGATCCGCGCACCGCATCAAAAAATGGATTTTTGCTGTGAAGAGATCATTGAGGGTATACATGTTTCAGAAGTGAAACAAAAATTACAGCAGTATCAATAATATATCTTTGCCAGATACAGCCCGGCAGCAGGTGCAAGCCGGGTAATGCTTTTGCATTCGCCGGAAAGTTGTTGCATCAGCGTTTCTTTGGAAAGCATACCGAGTGCATACTGCATACTGCTCTCTACCATCATTCTTACCTGTGATCTTAAAAATCCGTTTGCCTCAAAAGTCATGACATGGAGATGGTGTTTTGTGTAATGGCGGGCAGCAAAAAGGGTGCGTACTGTCGAGTGCGGCTTGGAGCCTGTCTTGTGAAAGTAGCGGAAGTCATGTTCTCCTTCAAACAGGCTAAGCGCTTCATGAAGTTTAGGTACGTCAAACCCGGATGGATAATATGAGAGATATTTCCGTTCAAATACAGTCGGGAGTTGTGTTTTGAAAAGATAGCGGTATAAACGTTTTTTGGCATCAAAGCGTGCATGAAAACTATCGGGTACTTTTTTCAGGGAGCGAAACCGGACAGCCTCAAGTCGTCTGTTGAAAATGCTTTGGAGTTTTTCAAGATCCTGCCAGTATTCGGGCAGGTCAAAATGGATCACCTGTCCGGTGGCATGGACGCCGCGGTCGGTTCGTCCGCTGCCGACGACCTGCGTATCTATATGCAGTTGTTTTAACACCGCTTCTATGTGTCCGGTAACGGTCTGCGGTGTGCTTGTTTGACGCTGAAACCCATAAAAAGCACTGCCGTCATAGGCAATGGTAGCCTTGACGCGCATTAAAAGTACCTCGCTACCCGTTTTTGAAAGAGTATATACCCTACGGCAACTGTCAAAATTACGGCTGCAACAAGCAGGAGTGGTGAGCCCCACTTTTCAAGAGATGAAGCGGTAAGATAGAGGAGCAGTGTGGTACCGAAAATGATTGTAAAGGCATGGTTTTCCTGATACCTCGGGTTGATCATCGCAAAGGCTGAAACCATATAGAGTGCCAATATCGGAATGAGGCTGACATAGAGAAAAAAGAAGAGACGGTGCATAATACGGCTGTCTCCTGTCGCCTTTTTCCAGTAGGCAATAATATTTTCAAAATGAAAACTTTGCGTTTTAACACTGTCGAATGCCTCCAGTGTCCTGTACTCGGCCTGTTGGAGGTGATCTTTGCTGTAGGTGTAGCCAAAACCGTTATAGAGGAGGAGGGATGTCTGTCCATTGTTTTTGTTCATTTTTCCTTTTTTTGCTGCAAAAAACTGTTCATTTTTCATATCGGTCCGGTTGTAGATGACGAGGTCATGAAAAAGACCGTTGTCTTCCTTTTCTTTGACATATACATAAAAATCACCGAATTTCTGTCCCAGTTTTCCCGGAATGATGTTCAGTTTGGCCTCCGCTTTTTTTTCATCTTTGAACGACTTGTAGAGCTGTTTGCTCATGGGCATTGCCAAAAAGGAAATGGTTAGCAGCAGCAGTGAAAAGAGCAGGGCAATGAGCCAAATGCCGTGCAGTATCTTTTTTGCAGGCATCCCCAGTGCATAAAGGGCAATGAGTTCGTTGTCGGAAGAGAGGCGCAGCAGGGTATTGGCCAATGCGGCAATAAAAGAGAGTGGCAGGGTATAGAAAATAATATCGGGTATGGAGTAGCTGAAAAGCTGCAGCAGCTCACCAAAGCTGATCTGTATCTGTGCAGTTAGCGCAGAGATTTTGACCAGATAGATCAGTGAAATGATGAAAAAAAAGGGTAGGAAGATCGTCATGAACGATTTGGTAAAGTTTGTTGAGATATACCCCCTGATACTAACCATAGATCAACTTCTCCAGCAGTTGTGTCGCCTGGGTATCGTAAAGGTAGACGATAAAGGTTGCCATGGCAAGGAACGGCACAAAAGGGACACCGCTGTCACGCTTGATGAGTGCGGGGATCATTGCCAAAATCGCTGAGAGAAAGATGGCTACAAAAAAGTTGGGAAAGCCAAGCAGAGCACCCATTGTACCTGCAACAATGACATCGGCACCGCCCATCGCTTCACGCCGTGCTATCAGGGAGGAGAGAAGACCGATGAGGTAGAGTCCGCCTGCGGCGATGGCTGCATACATCGCAGCATGCAGGAAGTCCGGCTGCACAAGGGCAAAGGCAAGTGCCGTGAAATTGACACTGTCGGGCACAGCCATGTATTTGAAGTCTATCATCACCAGCGCAAAGAGTGCGGCAAAGGATCCGGCCACAAAAGGGAGATACCAGACCAGCCCCAGCTTGAAGTAGAGTGCAGTGAAGATGAGACCGGTAAGCAATTCGACTATCGGGTACTGCTTTGCAATGGGCTCACCGCAAAAGGCACACTTCCCTTTTAAAAAGAGCCAGGAGAGAATGGGGATGTTGTGGTACCACTTCAGCGGTGTCTGGCAGCTTTGGCATTTGGAAGCGGGAAAGACGATGCTCTCTCCTTTTGGGATGCGGTAGATCACCACGTTCAAAAATGAGCCGATCATTGTTCCAAAAACAAATACAGCCAGTGCAATCAAAAGTGTCATGCTCATTTCAATCCTCCAAAGCGTCGGTTGCGCTGTTCGTAGTCGGTTATGATCTCATCGAGTTCCTGCGTCGTGAAATCGGGCCAGAGTGTTTCACTAAAGTAGAACTCCGCATAGGAGATCTGCCAGAGCAGAAAGTTGGAGACACGCTCTTCTCCGCTGGTACGGATGAGCAGGTCGATATCACTGTAGGGAGTCTGCAGCGCAGAAGAGATATCGGCTTCGGTAATTTCTGTTTTGCCTTCTGCAAGCAGTCTGTTTACTGCGTTCACGATCTCCGCACGACCGCCGTAGTTGAGTGCGAGAATATGGGTGAGGTCACTGTTGTTTCTGGTTGCCTCTTCTGTAATGCGAATGCGCTCCTGCAGTTTTTTTGAAAAGGCACTGATGTCACCGATGGCAAGAAAGCGGACATTGTTTTTCTGGTAGGTTTCCAGTTCGTTTTGAAGGTAGCGGTCAAGCAGTCGCATCAGAAAATCGACTTCAAGTTTTGGGCGTTTCCAGTTTTCGGTACTGAAAGCGTAGAAGGTGACAGTTTCGATGGTAGGATGTTTCGCACAGCAGGTGGTGATGTCACGGATGACCTCCGCACCCTTTTCGTGTCCCTTGGTACGGTTGAGCCCGTGCTGTGCTGCCCAGCGCCCGTTGCCGTCCATTATGATGGCAAGGTTTTTCAACGGTGTATCAGTCATTGGCAAGCACTTTCGCTTCATCGAGGATCTTCTGTGCCAGTGTCAGCTTGTCGGCTCTGCCAAGCGGCACAGCTTTTTCTTTGGTAATGAAGGTGATTTCGTTCTCGTCGCTGCCGAAGCTGCTGCTGTCCTGAAGCAGGTTGTAGCAGACGGCATCGACCTCTTTTTTGTCAAGCAGCGCTTTGGCATTCTCCAAACCGTTCTGGGCGTCCATCTCCGCTTTGAAGGCGACGGTACTGATGCCGTCTTTGTTCAAAGACGCCAAGATATCGGGTGTTTCGGTCAGTTCAAGGCTCCACTCTTTGCCAAGCGTCTCTTTTTTGAGTTTGCCTTTTTGCGGAAACTTCGGTTTGTAGTCGCTTACTGCAGCGGCCATGAAGAGAAAAGGGCGTTTCTGGATGAGCATGCGTGGATCTGAGGAATTCATACTCGCCTTGCTCATGATCCCCTTTTTTGCCACACGCACGGCATCCTGCGTGTAGTCGAGCATCTCTTCAGCATCTTCGACAGGTATGGTGTAGATCGACTGCGGCAGGGCATCGGTATCGGTTGTGGTCAGGTAGCAGACATCCGCACCGCGCAGGTAGAGTGCGGTAGCCATCGCTTTGGCCATCTTGCCCGAGGAGTAGTTGCTTAAGAAACGTACTTCATCGATCTTTTCACGGGTACCGCCACCGGTGACGACCACCCGTCTGTCGGTCCAGAAGGGTTCACGCAGCAGAGCACGCGCGGTTTGAAAGAAGATCTCTTCCGGTTCTGCCAGCGCGCCGCTGCCGGTGTCACCACAGGCGAGCAGTTTGTTTTGCGGTTCGATGATCTCGATGTCGTTGACCTTGAGCATCTTTATCGACCCTTCGGTGTAGTGGTTCTTGAGCATCTGTGTGTTGGCTGCAGGCGCGACCAGCAGCGGCCCTTTGAAGGCCAGTGCGGTCTGCAGCAGAATGTTGTCGGCAATCCCTTTGGAGAGTTTGTTGATACTGTTCGCCGTTGCAGGGGCGATGACAAAGACTTCACACTGCTTGGCAAGGTCGATGTGGTTGAGTGTACCGCTCCAGCTTTCACTCTTTTCTGTCAGCACCGGGTTTCGGGTAAGCGCTTCGAAGGTCAGCGCCGAGACGAAACGCTCCGCAGAGGGGGTCATGACCACATGGACATCGGCTCCAGCCTTGACAAAGAGGCGCGCCGCATCACACGCTTTGTAGGCAGAGATGCTGCCTGTAACACCAAGAAGGACTTTTCTGCCCGTAAGATCGATCTGCATCATTTCGCTCCGAAAAATTTGTAGAAGAAGCCTTTTACAAGCTTTAGAGGGCTTCTTGAGATGGCAAGTGCACCCTGCTGGATATCTTTGTTCACGGTCGTTCCCGCAGCGATAATGACATCATCTTCAACGGTTACGGGAGCGACAAGCTGGGTATCGGAGCCCACAAAGACATTTTTGCCAATGCGGGTAGGGTATTTCTTTTTTCCGTCGTAGTTGCAGGTGATGACCCCCGCACCGATGTTGCTTCCCTCATCGATCGTCGCATCGCCAAGGTAGGCAAGGTGCCCGGCCTTGACTCCGGTAAGGGTCGACTTCTTCACTTCCACGAAGTTTCCTATGTGGGTATTCTTGAGTACAGAGCCCGGTCTGATGCGTCCCATGGGGCCAACATCGGAGTGCTCGATGTGAGAATCTTCTACCACCGAGCCGGCTTTGATATGCGCCTGGATGAGGGTAGCCTCTCCAATGACGCTCACTCCGTTTTCAAGGATACACTCTCCTTCGAATCTGGCGCGGCAGTCGATGTAGATGGTCTCAGGCAGTCGCATGATGACGCCCTGCATCATCAGTGCCTCCCTGATGCGCCGCTGCATGATCTCTTCGGCACGGGCGAGGTCGAGCTTGGAGTTGACCCCCTTGAACTCCTCTTCGGCGACAAAGACGGGGTGTACATGTTTTCCCTCCTCGACGGCCATCTTGACAATGTCGGTAAGGTAGTACTCTTTCTGGGCATTGTTGTTGTCAAGCTGCGGGATGTAGCGCTCCAGCAGGTCGGTGTTGACCGCGTAGATACCGGCATTGACCGTTTTGACCTCAAGCTGCTGCGGGGTACAGTCCTTCTGTTCGACGATCTCTCTGACCTCTCCGTTTTCAATGATGACCCTGCCGTAGCCGCTTGGGTCGTTCAGTTCGATGACGGACATGTTGATGTCCGCGTCACCGTCAGTCAGTGCATGCAGCGAGGCTTCGGTAATGAGCGGCATGTCACCGTTGAGGATGAGGGTACGGCTGTGTTTTGGGTGTACTCCTTTCATCGCACCCCCGGTACCCGGAAACTGTGCGGCATCCTGAAGATGGAAGCGGATAGTGTCGTAGTGGGCGTTGATCTCCGCTTCGATGCGCTCTGCCTGGTGGTACAGTACGACGGTGACGTCGTCTGAGACGGCAACAGCGGCATCGATGGCGTGAAAGAGCATCGGTTTGCCGCTGATTTCATGGAGGACTTTGGGTTTGTAGGATTTCATTCTCGTTCCCTGCCCCGCGGCAAGGATGACAACGCTGATGGACATTTTTGTACCCTTCTGATAGAATTGCATGCAAATTAAGTGATATCGTGATTATATCGAATTGACATTAAGGGTCTGAAAAATGGAGTGTAAACATTTCGGAAGCTGCGGGTCGTGCAGTCTGTATGCCATGGACTATGCCGCACAGCTGGCGCAGAAAGAGGAGAGGGTGGCTGCACTGCTTGAGCCGTTTTACAAAGGTGAACTTGCGGTGTTCGACTCTCCTGATGCCCACTACCGGGCACGGGCGGAATTTCGTATCTGGCATGAGGGTGAGGTGTGCCATTACGCCATGGGGAACATCACCAAAGACGGGGCGGTCAACATCGAGGAGTGTCCCAAGGTCATCGAACCCATTGAGAAGCGGATGTGGAAGCTGCTTGAGGCTGTCAACGCTTCGCAGGAGGTGCTCAAGAAAAAACTCTTTGCCGTGGAGTTTCTGGCAACGACGACAGACGAGTGTCTTGTGACGATGCTCTACCACCGAAAGCTCGATGAAACATGGAGTGAAGCGGCCAAAGCACTTGAGACGCAACTAAACTGTCACATTATGGGGCGCAGCCGAAAACAGAAAGTGGTACTCTCCAGAGAGTATGTCACCGAATCGCTCCATATCGACGGTGCAACCTACCGCTATGTGGAGTATGAGAGCGGTTTTACACAGCCAAACCCCTACGTCAATGTCAAGATGATCGAGTGGGCGATAGCGCAGGCCAAAAAAGTGCAAGGTGGCGACCTGCTTGAAGCCTACTGCGGGCTGGGCAACTTCACCCTGCCGCTTTCACGCCACTTCGATAAGGTACTGGCAACCGAGATCAGCAAACGCTCCATTCATGCGGCGCTGGAGAACTGTGCACTCAACGACATCGACAACATCACCTTCGTGCGGCTTGCTTCCGAAGAGCTGACCGAAGCGCTGAGCGGCAAGCGGGAGTTCAACCGTCTCAAGGGGGTAGATCTGGCAGCCTACGACTTTTCGACTGTACTGGTAGATCCGCCAAGAGCGGGGCTGGATGCGGGGACTGCAGCGCTTATAGGTGATATCGAGCACATCATCTACATCTCCTGCAATCCGCAGACCCTTGCGCGTGACCTGGAGATGCTGACACAGACACACGAGGTGGTGGAGGCGGCTATCTTCGACCAGTTCCCCCACACAGACCACATCGAGAGCGGTGTCTTTCTCAATCGTCGTGCATAACGCTTAGGTGATCAGCAGTATCCAGGCGGTACCAATGGTAAGGAAGACAACGGTGTTGAGCAGTGTGATGAGCCCGCCCACACGGTAGATCTCTCCGGCTTCAAGATAGCCGCTTCCGACATAGATGACGTTTGCCGAAGAGCCCTGTGGGGTGATGACGGCATTGAAGTTGGTGGCAAAGAGAAGCATGAATGCCATCAGCTCCACCGGTACACCCGCCTTGACGGCGACCCCTAAAAAGACGGAGAAGAGTGCCAGCATCTGTGCGGTTTGCGAGACGAAGAAGTAGTGTATGAGCACATAGGCGACAATGAGGATGACATACGCCACCGGCCAGCTCATT
>Ga0256829_1002949_pt1 | contig 12217 bp, 12 predicted proteins | sample 131447metaG_FD_185979 | JGI IMG/M metagenome (GOLD analysis project Ga0256829, IMG submission 185979) | Hydrothermal vent microbial communities from Lau Basin, Pacific Ocean - 131-447 | ecosystem: Environmental > Aquatic > Marine > Hydrothermal vents | place: Pacific Ocean: Lau Basin | collected... | reverse complement strand
TCTTCATCAAGATATAAAACAAAGACTTCCTCTTGATTGTATTCGTAGCCAATATACCAATCCTTACCTTTTCTAGCATAGACACAGACTTCATCCTTTGGGTCTATTTCATCCAAATAATCTTTAAGTTCATCTATGTTTTGCCAGAAGTCGTTTAATGCGATATTGTTGACATAACTCATTCTTCCATCAAAATACTCACATTCATCAGTATCCTGACAAACACCATCCCCATGTATCAGATGATAATCACCGTTCCAGCGATCACCGTCTGCATATCTTGTGAATGTCATCATATCATCAAGATACTCCGGGTACGGTTCGTCAAGTAATAACTCATCACCATAAATGGTATATCCTTCAAATCTCAAGAGATCTTCTATCATCTCTTTTTGATCTTTTAAGGATGCTGAGTATTTTGAGATAGGGAAGTATCCGACTATCTCTGGATATGTTACATAGATATCTATCTCTGTAACACCCTTAAGCCCAGAGCCAATCAACTCTTTTAAGTTGAATTGCTCTTGGGCTGTTTTAGCATCTTCAAATTGAAAATACTTTTTCTCATCCCCAATATAAAGCCATATATTTTTGATATACAACTGTTCCCAGTCGTATTCTTCTATGGCTTTTTTAACCTGTTTTATAGAATCAGGACTTGATGGGTTTGCCCATAGTCCTATAGCAAGATGATCAGCTTTAAAAAGCTCTACACCTTTGCCTCTAACACCTTTGCCAACTCTATAGCCACAATTCTCAATATTTCTTATGGCTATCTCCTTGCTCTTTCTCATTCTGTCTCCTTTTAATTTTTTATCTTTGAAACTCAAAGATTTATAATCTTATTATAAAACAACAATATAAGCATCATTTTTCGCATTCCACAATCAACATAAATCCAAGAAACACTCTCATCCCAGGATGACCCAAATGAAAACCAAAGAAAATCTTAACCTCATCAAAACTTTATTATTCAAACCTTATTCAATATAACCCATTATCCCCTTATACCTCCCCACCGCCAGCCTCTTGTGCTTTCAAAAACCCCCCTGTTTTACAGGATTTTTTGAATTTTTTGAATTTTTTGAATTGGGTGAATTGCGAATGGGAAGCAGGATTTAGGGAGGAGGTGGAAGGGTAGGAGAAGGTTATATTGAATAAGGTTTGAATAGTGTTGCGGAAAGATTGGATTTATTGTATAATTATGGAAAATGTTTTCTATGGAGCAAAGGAGTAGAATGATTTTCAATTATTTATTACTGGCTTTGGGATTGCTGTTTTTGACTATTTTAATATTGTTTTATAATAGGCGAAAGCGTTCTCAAAAAGTTTTTGAGGAGAATGGGTGGTTTGTAGATTTGACCCCGAAATATATAAATAAAAAAGGATATAAATATGGCTCCAAGAATAGGAAGACAGGTAGAGCATAGCTGTTTTGTAGATCAAAACAGTATTACCGCTGATTTTAGCGAAGATATGGTTTACAGATACACTCTTAAAATGGATTTTATAGAAAATGGCAACAGGGATAAAACAGTTGCGGTTATATTGAAAAATCCAAGTTCAGCTGATGAAAAAAAGGCGGATAATACAATTAGAAGAGTAGAAGAGTATGTGTACTCCAATTTCAAGGGTGTAAAAACAATATATATTCTTAACCTTTTTGCAATAAGAGCCACAGATGCAAAAGATGTAGCCAAATTGTGTAAAGAGAGGGGAATGAACTATATTAACGGTCCAAAAAATGATGAATATCATAAACAGATTATTTCCAAAGCTGATTATATCATTACCGCATGGGGCGGAAACAGTACAATTCCTAAAGAGTGTTATAATCAAAGGATTATGAAAGAGATGGAAATAATCAAAGGTGGCAAGAAAAATAATGCGGGCTTATTCAGGGTAAATAGTAAAAAAGGCAGTAGCTTTTATCCGTTTCATGCTTGTTTTTGGTCCAATAAATTTGATTTGATTAGAGAGGATTGATAAAAAATGATTAAAGAATTGGAAGAGAGAATAGAATTCATAACATATTTGTTGCCGGCAGCTGACAAACAGGACAGAAAAAAGATGAGGTTGGTGATCGCCAAGCTTCAAAATGAAATCAAAATGTTAAAATACAGGCAAACAAATGAAAGCAGCATAAAAAGATGGTTAGAAGCGGTAGATGAGTTTTTGTCTCCTCAGTATCTTGAGAATAAATATCTAAACAAAACACTAAAAAAACAAGTTGCACAGATACAATAAAAAATGGCAAAAAAGAGAAATAAAAAAACCAATATTCAAGAAAAAAGGCAAAGAATTACAATACATGCGGCCTTCGGTTTTTTTGTTACTATTATGAATAAAAACAAAGATATCGAACTCACGGAGGATTTTAAAAGAATTTTTCGCAAGTTGACACTGTTGACAGATGCGTTAAAAAAATATTTAGTGGAGGATTTAAAAGCAGTGAATAAAATAATAACCGAACTTGAAAAAGAACGCACCGCACAAGGCAAATCGAAAAAAGAGCTTGAAATAGACTATATTTTAGCAAGTGTAACAATGGTTGCAAATTATTATGAATTCACTAAAGGACAGAAGAGATATTTCTCTCCTATGAGTTATGAACAAATTTTAATAATTCAAGATGAAGCTATCGAAATGATTACGGAACAAGGTCAAGAGTATCTCATTAATCAAACTTTTGATTATACTGAGCAGTTAATTAAGAGAATATTTGAAATCAAATAAGGAGCTGTGTTTTGCAAGACAGAGACAAACAAAAACAATTTTTAATACAAAAAATTGGACAGACAAGGCAGGGCAGGAAAATACCAAAATTAGATGAATTCCCTCTTGAGGCTATTCAAGAAATTTATGATGCAAGAGTGAAAAATTTTGAGCTTTCTCCTGAGGAATTCAACAAGTGGATACTCTCAAAAAGCTTTTATGTCAATGGTGCAAATTTGGCTATAATTGCTTATGTATTAAATATTACAACCGAGAGAGTAAGGCAAATAGAAACAAAAGCGATCAAAAAGATAAACCATCCTCTTATAGGCAGGAAGCTAAGAAAATACATGGAAATATCAGTTCATAATGAGATATAGAAAGAAAAAGTCAATGTCAAATAACTTTTGTTCAAATTTGAGCAAACACTATTTGACAAAATAATTTTTTTATGGTAGGAGAAAAAATGTTCACAAAATCAAAAGCCATCATCGTATTAGCATGTTTTACAACAACCATTTTTGCTTGTGAGAGCAACTGCGTCGCTTGCCACCCAAAACTTATACAAAAAAATGGTAAAATGGATAATAATCACAAAATATTAAGAACCTGCATAAAGTGTCATACAAAAAAGCAGATGAAAAAGGTTAATATGGGTATAACAAGCTGCGGCGAAGATTGTTGGAAATGTCATGATATAAAAAAAGTGTCCAAAATAAATATAAAAGAGCATAAAGCGTTAAACAACTGTATAAAATGCCACAAAAAAAATAAAAAAATATTCAATTTTGATGGCAACGGAAAAAATATTGCGGACCATAAAAATCTGATAGATATCTTAAATTAAGGAATAAAACAAATGGCAAAAATAAAAATGAGTATCACCTCATCAAAAAGATTATTAGGCAAAGCGGGATTAATTGTTGAATATGATAGAAAGGGCAAACCAATTCTAAAAAATTCCAAAAAACCGCCAACAAAAAGACAAAAACAACTAAAGAAGAAAAAATGACAAAAGAAGAAAAAAGGTTAATTGAATTAGGGTGGAAGAAAGAAAAAGGTCATAAGGAAGATTGGGTCAAAGAGTGTACACTTTTTCCAGTAATGTATACTCGCTTCGCCGCTTTCACTCAACTATGTATAGGGGTATTTTTGTATGATGATTTCTTAAATGAACTTCATCTTATTCATTTCACCGACCCAAAATTCTTTGAATTAACTGATTGTGTTGTCACACGCTCAAATAGTAATTCTGTTGAATATTTGTTTTACAGTTGTGGCAAAAAAATAGAGGAAGAAACTTTTAAAGTTAAAGATTTATACCAAGACGATAACTTTTTTAAACATAGATTTGGTGATACAATTTATGTCCTGCACGAAGGAGATACAATACGAAATAATCGTATGAGCTACGAAGCCTTTTTTTTAAACCCAGATTTGAAAGATCCAGAAAAATATGTTTTTGATGATATGGTTGGGTATTTTAGCTTTACAACCATGATGCAACTTTCTCAGGATGAGGTAGTATATAAAAAATTCAAATTAAACAAAAATGCAAATACATAAAGTTTACAGCAAGGAAGCACATGACAAATAAAAATCTAGCTTACAGAGCATACGCTAAAGAAAACCTTATTACTGTAACATTAGCAACCTCTACAAACGACAATCAAATAAAAGAGTGCTATGCCTTTATAAGATTTTCCAAGGGATTTAACGATACAAACAAAAGATCCTACAACACCAAGCAGGCCATTGTCGTAAAATTCAATTTATTGGAGTTTGCTGCATTGGGAGAAGCTTTTAGGTATGCCGCAAATAATAAGGGGGATTCAACTTATGTTAAATATGCTAATCCTCAATTGTCAAAAGATACAGAAGATGAGCAAAGAAAAAAGGTAACACTAAAATCTCAATATTTAAATGCTTCAAGTGGAAATGTTTTAATAGGAACAAAATTTACAAGATATGAGATGCAAGCAATAGCTAATGATATTGAGCAAATGGTGGAAATTGCAAACAAGGAGCTTTGGAATGGGTAGATTTAAAAAAGAGTTGACTGCATTGTCTAACGAAGAATATAAACAGATTTTAAAGGTGCTGGAACTTTACGGAGCGGAGCATGTACAAATTGATGAATTGCACAATGTATATGTTATTTCTTCTGAAGGTATGAGCAAACTGTTAAAAATGAAAAATAGTTTTGGAGGAAGACTTAAAAAACTTGATATTCCTGCACCAAGAAAAGACCCCTACTACTATGTAGCAAAATTTATCAACCCAAAAGAGGTTGCTATTGCATATCACTTTACTACAGTAAAAAAATATATTTATGTAAAGGATAAAGAGTCTATAAAAAGAAATATGCCGGCAAAATGGAGTATTTGGGAAAATAAACAAAAACTTCTTGTTAAAAAAGCATTAGAAGAAAACAGTGATCCAAAATTTCATATAAAAGTCAAAGAGGAACTTGAACAAAAGTTAAAAAAAGCAAAACAGGAGTATGATTATTTATATGAGCATATAGATGATGATAATATAAAGGCACTTTGGACAACTTATGAAATTGCAAAAGAATATCCTACAATTAATTATAAAATGGATAAAAAATCATACCAGAACTCATATCTGAGAAAATATGTTCCAAACATACTACAATATGAGAAAAAAACAAGATCTATAAGATTGGACAATGAAGTAGAAGAGTTTATTAAAAATTCAACCAATGCTTTTGATTTTTTTTATTATAAAATTGAGAACAAATGACAGATTCATTTGTAGCTAAAAACTTTATCAAGAGCACTTATATATTTATAGTGGTTTTGTTTTTGGTAAAAGCAGTATTTTCCAACATTATATACGATACTTACACTATTGATAGAATATTGGTAACTATGTATATGTCAATATTTATTGCTTACACCGTAATAACTGTTAAAGAACCGATGGTGAATAATATTTTTAAAAATCCATTTTTTTATTTTGGACTATATTGTATTGCACAAGCTTTCGTCTCTCCATATATAAAAGGAAATTTTGAAGAACATCAGCAAATTTTGATTGGTTCATTAATTGTTTTGTTTATATATTTTACAAATTTATCCATAAGCAGCTATTTTAGAGAAAAAGATTTTGCAGCCTTAGTATTGTTCTCTTCAGCTCTTATTGCCCTTTTGCTTTCCCTCGATTCGATCTATTTTACTATTGCTTCTACTAAAAACTATACCATGTATCAATCTATTATCAAATATTTCAAAAATATAAGAGTGTTAAATCATTTACAAATTTTTATTATACCTATTTTGTTTATCTTCTTTGTAACAGGGAAAAAAAATATTAAAATCCTCGCATCAATACTTACTATATTCAACGGTTATCTTATTGCATATACAGGTGCAAGGGGATTGTTTATTACTTTGTTAATAGTATCGGCTGTATTCTATGGTACCGTTAGCAATAAAACCATCAAAAAAAACTTTCATATATTTTCAACTATGATAATTGCCGGAATGTTTTTATGTTTTTTGCAGATAATAATAATGCACAATAATATAGGCAATGTGTATAACTTTGTAAATCATACTACATCCGGGAGGATGGAAATATATAAAACAATTTTACCTTATATTATAAATATAAAATATTTTCTACCTGCTATAGGATTTTCCTCTCAAGATATTGCTGTCACACATTTGCTGCATCCTCACAATCTATTTTTATATGTGTTTTTGGGAGCAGGAACATTAGGAATGATATATTTTCTTTTTATAGCCGTTTCGACATTGGTAATATTGGGAAGAGAATATTTAAGTACACAATCTTGGAGTACAAAGATTATGTACTTAAATATATTGTCTTTTTTTATTTACTCGATGGTAAGTGGTGTTTATATTACTCCTCTAACATATTTTTATGTTGCTTTAAATATATTGTCCATTGCGGAGAAAAATAAAGTTCGCTTCAGTAGTATGCATTATATAGTAGCAAAATTTGTATCTATCGTTACAATATTGATATCTTTGTTTTTTTTGCTTTCTGCTATCAGTGATTCACAACGATATAATGAAATAAATAGAACCTCGCATAAAACCACAATATATCATATAGGAGTTATATTAAGTCCCGATTCGATATATAATTGACATATCCTCTCCACCGTTAGAACAGTATATAGTGATGATGTTGTTGGCGAAATAACATCATCACTTATTTTACCTCATCGCTTCTACGCTTTTTTTAATTTTTTCATCTTCAAGATGAATGTATCTTCTAGTTGTTTGAGGATCGCTATGCCCTAATCTTTCTTGAAGTAAAACCGGATCTTTTGTTCTTGAATAAAAATAAGTAGCGTGAGTATGCCTAAGTAGATGCATTCCCATCTTTTCCTTTTTAATCCCTATTTGCAACAAATACTGTTTTAAAATTTTGTCTGGTGTATATCTGTGTAAGCATTTGCCTTTTCCATCACAAAACAAATACCCTTTACACTCTTTTTTGCAAATCCTATAGTTCATGTAATCATCTAACTCTTTTTTAATAGCAAGTTTGCCAATAGAGTAGGGGACAACAACCATTCGGCTTTTATTCCCTTTAGCATTTAAAACTCGTATAGTTATAATATCTTCTTCTTGATTAACCTCAAGCTCTTTTGTTTTTAAATTGACAAGTTCGCTTACCCTTAATCCAGACGCAAGAGCTAATTTAAACATTAATCTGTAAAGAGCGGTTTTGTTTTTGTCAATTTCCTCTTTCTTCGGAACTTTAACAATAAAACTATCTAAGTTTTCCAAAAATTTATTGACCTCATCGCTTGTTAAAAATGCTGGCGGTTTTTGTAAAGCATTTTTGATATTTTTCTGCCATTTTGACAGATCTATATCAAAATAGTATTTATCTTTATTGTGCTTTGAAAGATAATTAAAGAAATCTTGCAAAGCTGTTTTGTATGTTTTTTTAGTAGCTTCTGATTTTGATGAAGTTGCTACGGATAGCCACTGCATTAAAACCTCTTCGTCTATATCTTTTAAAGATATAAAATCAGGGTTGTTCGCATTTTCTTTAGACCATAACCAAACTGGATAGAACAGGGTATATACCCCTACACCGGCTTTGTTGATTTCTCTAGCTATTTCTAACAAGGCATCAAAGCTTTGTGGAGTAGGGCGTGTTTTATCTAATGCAAACTGTAATGCTTTTTTATCAGCTTTTGTATTGTTAAGCGTAATAGTTTTATATATTAGGTATCTTGTAAGCCAAAATAGCAGGCTTTCTTTTATATTATCTGCGATGTTGAGGTTGAATTTAGCCATAGAGATTTCCCTTCTTATATTTTTTGATTAACACCATACTTGCTGGTAAATAAATTTTTTGGAAGTCACATCCTCCTCCCAAAATACTATTCTTACACTACACTTGTTTTTTAGCGAACTCACATATATCACACCTGTCTTGTTGAACCTCAAAATTGCTCTTGTTCTCCATTTTTGCACTTTTTTATTCCTATATTACACATGTTCTTTCTCAACTATTTTCTAAACTTCCACAACCGATAGTCGCCGTCAGGCTTCCTACATTACACCTGTCCTTCTTCAACGATGGGCGATCAAAACACAATGCGAGAATTTATGCACTTCTTACATTACACCTGTCCTTCTTCAACGGGGGGAGTTGCGGAAGCTCTCAACCCAGCACGGCTTCTTATATCACACCTGTCCTTCTTCAACCTAAGAAACTTTCAACAATACCAAATTAAACAACCCAAGCAAAACCCTAAAAACAAGGTATTTGCTATAAAATTTTCCAACCAAAAGCAATTTTTCCAAAGTCCCGCAATACAGGGATATGATGCATTTCGATTGGAAAAATTACTTTTTATCCTTTTACCTCTACTCCATATTCTTCTAAAAAATCTCTAAAAACATTATATCTTTTATTGTTGATTCTTGGATCTCCAATTACGATAAAAGCCTTATCTTTTTCACTTCTTATTGCTCTCCCTATTCCTTGTCTAAAAGTTAAAAGAGCATTTTTCCTCATATCTTCTTGAATACTAAACTCTCCAACTTTAAAAGTTGTAAAATAACTGCCTTTAGGCTCTATAGGCAATTTTCCAATAAAAAGAGTTTGGAGATATTTGCCGTGTAAATCTAACCCTGTATAAAAATTTAAACCACCTATTAATATTGCTTTTTTGCCTTCATCAATGCTCTTTTTATATTCGGCTACTACTTTTCTCATATTACTGCCAAATGTGCTAATATATATTTCATATTTTTGTTTTATTTTATCGTTTTCTAACAAAAAATCTCTTATAAGCTCTATGTTTTCAAAACTACTCATCAGTATAAGAGTATTGCCACATATAGTCTCTTCTGCAAGTTCTGAAAGGTTCTTTACCCACTGTCTATAAAGCTCAATCGCACTTTCTTGATTGTTTTTATAATTAACCGGTTTAAATTTTTCATCTGTTGCAATATAATACATTGCCTGTTTTTTTGAAAAAATACGAGGATATACTGAAAATTTGGCATTTAATATTTTCATGTTAAAAAATGCTTCATTGTCATTTTTAATATTTTTATAACTATAAAAACCTACCCTTTGAAAACTCCACCTATTGCTTGAGAGAGATGAATCTATTGTAACTCTTAATGTCCCGCTTATGCCAATAAAATTACCGTGATGATTAGTTAGAATGTTCCTCAATATAGAAACCGGATTTTCCATAAAAATTTCAAATTTAGGATATTTTTTTATCGGACTAAAGCTTACTGTCGCATGTGTTCTTTTTGCAAGCACTGATTTTGCTTCATAAAGTTCTTGAATTGCTTTTTTTGCAATTATGTCTTTCTTTTTTAATGTATTTAATATCTCTATTGCTTCTTTAGTTATTTCATTTTCAAATAAGCTTTCTAAGATTGAAAAAAGATTACTATAGTCTGCCTTGTTACTATTAGAATATGATCTTGATACTTCTAAAAAAGAATCAACAATATCTACAAATCTTGATAGTTTATTTTTATTTTTCTTGGAAACTTTGCTCTCAAAAGCTATTTTTTTTGTAAAATACCAAAGCCTATATGGCGAAAATGACACTTTATAAAGCATTCGCGCAGTATTATTTAACAAATGCACCTCATCAACAATTATATTAAGATTATAAAAATTTTCATTGTTTGCATATTTTAAAAGTGCTAAGAGATAGTAGTGGTTTGTAACATATATACCGGGATTTTCAACTATTTCGTTTGCTATTTTTTTTATACTTCTATTATCTTCTTCATCTAAAAAACTATCTTGTGTATATAATATATCCTCTGCTTCTTTTGGTAGAGAAAAATATTCAACAAAGAAAGTATTAAGAGGGTAGTTTTTATTCTTCTCAAGCCACTCTTCTACATCTTCTTTTCGCAAGTTAAATTCAGATAGAAATTCATCATCAAGGACTATTTTTTTATTTATATAATTGTCTTTTCCAATGGCAATATGTATCTTTTCCTTATTAATATTAAACTTTTCAGCTTCTTGCAAATATTCTAAAACTAAATAGTTATTTGAAGTTGAAACTATAATAGACTTCCCTTTTGATAAAGCTTCTTTAGCAGTATCAAGTGTTATTTTTGTTTTCCCTGTTCCTGTAGGAATTTCTGCAAATAATAAACTATTTTTGTTGTTTAATACCTTTGTAAAATTTTCAAGAGTATTTTTTTGTATTTCATCTCTTTTGTTCATTTTATTACCTCCTTTAAAAAGTATTTTATACTACACATGTCCCTCCTTAACTTGCAACATATTTTTTTATTTGTATAGACAATGATATGACTTCCCACATCACATATGTTTTTATCAAACAAAATATTTGAAAAAAATAGCTTTAGATGCTACTGCCTCTTCCCAAATCACACATGCCTTTCCCTAACCTGAACAAACACTAAATATACAATTATACTCAATAACTTCCTACATCACACATGTTTTTATTAATACTACACTTGTTCTTATCAACCAATACAGAGCAAATATTTTAAATACCATAAAACAATCTATTCTTTCTATACTACACTTGTTCTTATCAACCTATTTCTCTTTATTAATCGGGACTATATATAGAATTAATAATTGAATTATAAAGAATCCCTATAAACAGCAATAAATATTAATTCAATTTATAAACTTAAAATTGAAATCATACATGAATTAATATTTTTTGGAAATAATTCACATAATCATACTCCATATTAAAACAAATTTCAATTACTCTCATCTAATTTAAAAACATATCATTACCATAAATAGTAATTTTTTAGTTAGTATAAATTTTAAAGAATATTTCATTAGTAAAAAAGTAAAAATTATACAGATTTTATTCATAAAAATTTTAAATATTTAAGAATTTAATAAGATTTAAAAGTTTTACATATAAGCAGTTCAAAAATATTTTTTTTGAGTATTGCTTATATGCTCTAGAATTATTTAAAATGCACTTGATAATTGGTGCAAAGCGAATTAAATATCGTGTTGCTGACTAATAAACAGTGATTATATACTCACTTGCATCACTAGAGATAATGCTGAGTTATTCACAACTGGATCCTCAGGATATATAAAAATTAGTCTTATATCTTATTGAGCAGTGCCTTGGTTGATTATAAATAACTCAAAACACCATATACAAGTATGCTGGCGATAAAATCGCTCATAAAACACCTCCTATATTATGGTATCTAAATATGATTATACCTAAATATCAAGTTAAATTCAATATTTAGTAGAATATTTCTTATCAATAGAGATTGAATAGTATTTTATCTAAAATAGTTATTTAACCAATCAAATAAAAGTCTTAAATATCAGTGGATAAGACTAATTGGCATATATTTTATAAAGATTCATGCTTCAGCATTATCAACGATCTTTTGTAAAGACAATTTTCATATCTTTATATCTAAAAATATTATCCTTTATTTTGATTATATTTTTATTTTCTTCTAAATTTATTGTTTTGCCTTTTGCAATATAGAGTATCTTTCTTATCGAAAATAGTTTTTTAATTTCTGCGGTAGATTTAACACCACATTCATATAATAATTCCATTTTTAACAAGTCACCCAACTCTTCACTATCTGTGCTTTGGCGATACAAAGCGTAGTCATTGAGTTTTTGGTAAACTTTTTCCAAACGACTCTCAGTGATACTTTTGTTTTCCCAATACTTGCATTTGATAAAATTAATATACTTTGAAGAACACGATAAAGTAATCATATCAACACTCTTATGAGCATTCTCTAAAAAACTATAGATTACGAAGTCGCCTTTTTCTTCAAATTTCTCTCCTATATACTGCTTATACTCTTTCTTGTAGTCTGTATCTTCATAGTTTTCCTCTTCATCTTCTTTATAATCCTCGCTGTCATCATAATAATCACTATCGTCATCATCGTTGTCTTCATAAATATCATAATCATCATATCTGTCTTTTTTAGAATCATTCTTTTTTATATAT
>Ga0256829_1002948_pt1 | contig 12224 bp, 8 predicted proteins | sample 131447metaG_FD_185979 | JGI IMG/M metagenome (GOLD analysis project Ga0256829, IMG submission 185979) | Hydrothermal vent microbial communities from Lau Basin, Pacific Ocean - 131-447 | ecosystem: Environmental > Aquatic > Marine > Hydrothermal vents | place: Pacific Ocean: Lau Basin | collected... | reverse complement strand
CCGTTTGGGGCTGAAAAACATGGTTACCGTGCCTCTTCCCATTGATCCGGAATATTTCCATCCTTTGCCTGATCACCCCGAAGTGCCCGGACGGATTGTATTTACCGGCACGATGAATCATCCGCCTAACGTGGACGCTGCAATCTATTTTGCGCGTGAGGTTTTCCCGAGGGTGCGACAGGCTTTCCCCCAGGCAGAGTTTTGGGTCGTGGGCCGCGATCCAACGCCCGAGGTTTGGGCTTTGGACGACCTGCCTGGCGTGGTGGTGACGGGCTTTGTGCCTGACATCCGTACCTACCTCGCAGCAGCCGATGTGGTGGTCGTGCCTTTGCGGTACGGGGCGGGGATGCGCAATAAAATCCTGGAAGCCTGGGGAATGACCAAGTGTGTCATTTCCACTTCGTTGGGAGCCGAGGGACTGCATTACCGTGAGGGAGAACATTTGCTCATTGCAGACACCGCTGAAGAGATGGTGGCTCAAATTTCCCGGGTGTTCCGGCACCCAGAGTTGAAAGAACGCATTAAAATGCAGGGGCGTCAGTTGGTTTTCCGCGAGCATCACCCCGTGGTCATCGCCAACCAATATGCGCAGGCCATTCGTCAGGCTTACCAGCGTGGCCGTGCCCGCCGTGCTCGCCCTCGGCGCTTTGTGTTTGATTTGCACTGGATGTATCCAGGGGTGGCGGGGGGCATCGAAAATTTGACGCGCGCTTTCCTGGCTGAATTGATGGCTTTGGACCGCGACTCCCGGTATGTGCTTGTTGGCCCCCGTGTGTTGCGCTACACTTTAGATCTGCGCTACTCTCCCAATTTTTCCTTTTATTCCTTAGAGACCACTCACCGTGAAAAGATGTTGGCCTGGCTGAAGCAAGCCGCTGCTCGCGTAGGGGCACCGATATGGCGCACGGAGGCAGTGCGTACCCTTTTTCGTTTACGAGATTTAGATGGGGTCGTTTCTTATTCCCCTTCGGGATATGTACATCCCCTGCTGCGGCCTTTGCGTAATGTGGTACTCGTGCCGGATATTCAACATGAATATTACCCCGAATTCTTTACGCCTGAACAATTAGCCGTCCGCCGCCGCGTGTACAAAGAGGCTGTGGAGCGCGCGGCTCACGTTTGTGCTATCTCGGAATTTACCCGCCAGTCACTCATTGAGCGTTACGGGGTGCCTCCCGAAAAGGTAACGACCACTTATTTGGCGGCCGACTCCCTTTATCATCGCCCTCTGGACCCCCAAGTGGCCCGCCGGGTGGTAGAAAAGTATCACCTCCCCCCAGGGGGGTATCTTTATTACCCGGCCAACACCTGGCACCACAAAAACCACGTCACCCTTTTGCAAGCGCTGATTTTGTTACGCGAGCGCCATCGTTTGCGCCCGCTGTTAGTGCTGACCGGTGCACCCAAGGAAGCCCATGAAGAATTGATGCGCTTTATTCAGGAACACGGATTGGAGAAACAGGTGTGCTTTTTGGGGTACCTTCCTGGGGAGGACCTCCCTGCCTTGTATGCTCAGGCGCTCATGTTGGTTTATCCTTCACTGTTTGAGGGGTTTGGTATGCCCGTTTTGGAGGCTATGTGGTCGGGAATTCCTGTAGTGGCCAGCCAGGTCAGCAGCATCCCCGAGGTAGCTGGCGAAGCGGCTATTTTGCTGCCTCCGAAGAAGCCAGAGGCCTGGGCTGAGGCTATCTTTCAGGTGGCCACTGACTCGGCTTTGCGCCAGGAATTGATTGCTCGGGGGCGAATTCAGGCCCGCCGATTTTCCTGGCAACGCTTCACGGTCCAAACCCTTAGCATTTTGAATCGGGTATATGACGAGGAGTGATGGGTATGGAAGACAAACACTGGCCGCGCATAACCATTGTAACTCCCTCATTCAATCAGGGAAAGTATATTGCGGAAACCATTGAGAGCGTGCTTTCCCAGAACTATCCGAACCTTGAATATATTATTGTGGACGGAGGGTCCACAGATGAGACGCTGGAAGTGCTTGCACACTACCGCGACGTTCCTTTTGTCACGATGATCTCCGAGCCGGATCGGGGACACGCTGACGCGGTGAACAAAGGCTTTCGTATAGCAACGGGTGAGATCTTTGGCTTCCTTAACTCCGATGACACACTTCTCCCGGGCGCGCTGAAACGAGTGGCAGAGGAAATTGACCCTGCGCGAGGGCGTCATGTGGTGATGGGACGGTGCAAATTTATCGACGAGGAAGGCCGTGGCCTGGGAATCGAGCATCCCAGCGCCTTTGAAAGTCATCGCCGGGTGCTGGAAATCTGGAAGGATCACACCATTCCCCAACCGGCCACTTTTTGGACCAGGGAAGCGTGGGAAAAAGTGGGTGGGATGCGCATCGGCGTGCGCTATGATGACTATGACCTGTTCTGTCGGATGTCGCGCTATTACCGCTTTTACCCCATTGATCAGGTGTTGGCCACCTATCGTTTGCACCCTACCTCGATCACCCAAAGTTGGAGCCCGCAGGAACGTCTGGAGGAAAGCATTGCCCTCAGCAGGCAATATTGGGGGCCAAAGTATCTGCCAAAATACTGGCTGTTGGCCTGGTCACTTTGGCGCTACCGCTTTCAGCGCCCTCAGCGAGGGTTTCGTCTGCTTCACGAGGCAGGGACAGCATGGTATCAAGGCCACCGCCTGGCGGCGGCTGGGAAGGCGGCTGTCGGCGCTTTGCTCGCTCCGGAGGTTTTTTTCTGGAAGAGTCTTTACCCCCGCCTTGGAAGATATGGGAAGGCTCTTATCCATCGTTTGTCTCGATCGTTGGGGCTTCAGCGCGTTCCTCCCCAAACTCAAGCCCTTTTGTCACGCACTGAGAGGTGGCCTGATGGTTGGGTGGGGCCCACATGGCGGCATCCTCTCACCCCTGAAGAGGCTTCGGCTTCCGTGTTACGGATTGTTGCATCTACAGACCCCTTTTTGGTGCGGGAAGGGCTGCGGTTGAAGGTAGCGGTGAACAAGAAACCAGTTACTACTGTGTCTGTGCAGCAAACCCAGTTTTTCTTTGAGATTCCTTTGGGTGTTGTCACCGAACCGCGAGAGATTCTTGTGCGGGCTAATCGGTTTTTTGTGCCGCATTGGTTTTATCATAATGGGGACTATCGTCCGTTGAGTTGGCGCATTGTGGTGATGGAATCAGGAACAGACCAGGAGCGGCTGTCTTCGGATGGTGAGGAAAGCAATGGAGCGGAATAAGTGCTGGTGTGGCAATCAGGAGTTGGAGCCTTTTTCGCCGGATTACAGGTACTGCAAGATTTGTGGCACCCTGGTGCGTCGGGAATGGCCTGACCTTTCACCGGCTGATGAGCGCGAGGGATATGAAAAATACTGGGCTGGCGACGAGAAAGTGCGGGCCATGGTGGAGGAGCAGATCTTGCCCGTGCTGGAGGAGCGTGCCAGGACCTATCTGGTGGAGCGAGGCCCCTATTGGCTGCGCACGCTGTTGCATTATCGTTTGCCCCCTGCAAAGATTTTGGAGATTGGCAGTGGACCGGGTGCTTTTGTGGGTCTGATGCAAGCCGCTGGTTTTGACGCGTTGGGATTGGAGGTTCAGCCCTGGAGTGTAGATCTTTCCAGCCGTTGGTTCCAGGTGCCGGTGCTTTATGGCCCTATTGAGGAGCAGCACCTTTCCACGGCTTCGCTGGATGGTGTGGTGATGATGGATGTGCTGGAGCATCTAACCGAGCCTGAGGATACGCTTCGCCGTGTGACTCGTTTGGTGAGGCCCGAAGGATTCGTGCTTGTGCAAACTCCCGAATTTCCTGAGAACTTGAGTTATGCAGAGATGCAGGCACAACAACATCCCTTCCTGGCAATGTTTATTCCAGAGCACCGCTTCCTGTTTAGCCGACGGGCCGCTCAACGCCTGTTCCAGCGTGTAGGCTTACCTTGGGTCCAGTTTGAGGAAGCCTTCTTTGCACATTATGACATGTTTTTCGTGGCGGCGGTGCGCCCTTTGCAACGCTATACTCCAGAAGAAATTAGGAGTGCTTTGGAGGGGCATTTGAAGGGGCGCGTGGTGTACGCTCTTCTGGATCTGTGGGAGCAGCACCGTGAGCGGAAGAGGCGGAACGCCCACTTGCAACAGGCCTTGCAGGAAACCCAGGCTAAAGTACAACACTTGCAGCACACCCACACAGATTTGGAGCACACCCTGGCGAGTTTGCAGCGCGCCCTTGCGGATTGCGAGGCTCAGGAGGCGCATTGGCGTGTTGAGACCCACCGCCGCGCTGCCCAGGCCGGGGAAATGCTCGAGGGCTTACAGCAAAGCAGGGCTTTTCGCCTCTTACGGCGTTTTGGGCGATGGCAGAGGATAGAAGATCTCCTGAAGCATGTGGCTGCTTGGAACGAGGAGTCATTAGAGGAGTAATATCTATGAAGGCAACATCTGCGCTTACTTTGGATTTTGAAACCTGGTGGCGTACTTTTCTGGAAGTGGAACGGCTGTATCCTCATGTGTTACCGTTGACGCTGTGGCGCGCCTGGGAACTGGCACTGTATCGCCGCTATACTTTGCCCGAAACGGTTTTAGATTTAGGATGCGGTGATGGGCGTTTTTTCCGCCAGATCTGGCGCCGGCCGCCGTTGGCCGATGGAGTGGATTTTGATGAGGAAGTGACCCATCACGCCCGATGGGTGGGAATTTACCGCCATGTAGTCGCTGGCGCTGCCCAGGCCCTCCCTTTTGCGGATCAAAGTTATGCGGCTGTTTTTTCTAATTGTGCCTTTGAACACATGTCGGATATTGACCGTGTGCTTTCAGAGGCCGCTCGTGTACTCCGCCCTGGGGGAGTATTTCTTTTCAGCGTTATGACGGACAAAACCGTAGCCTGGGAAATGATGAAGCCCCTCACTCAGATGTTGGGGGTGCCAGAACGGGGAAGCACACTATGGCATCTCTATGAAGCCTTTCATCATTTGGTCAACCCTTTACCTAAGGAAACCTGGCTGGCCAAACTGGAGGCAGCGGGCTTTGCCGTCGTGGATGCGTGGCCTATTCTCCCCGAACCTTTTGCCCGTGTGTTCATGTTGTTAGATGAGCTGTGGCACCTCCCCGACAAAGATGAGCAGGAGTGGGGGAATACTTTGCATACCTCTTTCCAACAGTGGCCGCATTACGCTGAGGCGTTGCGCCCCATATTCCAGGGGCTTTGGGCGCTTTCTCCCCCTCATTCTTCTGAGGAAGGTGCAGGACTGGTGGTGTACGCCCGCCGTAAGCCGGTAGCAGTGGGGAGCAAGCACATGGCTCCGTCTTCCCGTCGGTGTTGGTGTGGGTCTCACGACTTGGTTCCTGCCTCGGCAGTGTATGATCGCTGTTTGAATTGCGGCACGTTGGTGGCGCGGGCCCCTATAGTCGCGCTGGAGTCGCCCTCTTCCGAGGAAGAACGCGACAATCGTTCGACGCCAGTGTTGCAGGCGGTGGATTTGGCCCTCGCTCATCGTCCTCCGCCGGCTCAGGCGCTTCTGATAGGTCTCAACAGTGGAACGCTTTTGGAACGCCTGCTTACGGGCGTGGGCTACACAGTGCGCGCTGTGCCTGCTTTAGAGGCTTCCTCTCTTGCTCAAGAAGAGGCCGATGTGGTGGTTTTGGCGCATACTGTTGAGTATGCGCCGGATCCTGTGACCTATGTCCGCCGCGCTGCCCAATTGCTCCGCCCCCAAGGTGTATTGCTGATCCAGGCTTTTTGCAGAGATGAGCCTTCGGGGTGGGATGACCTCCCCACGCCGGCGAAACCCCGCTTTGTGTTTACCCCCAAGGCATTGGAGCGTTTGTTGGCCCGCCTTTCTGGGCAGAGTGCCTTAGGGGTCACTCCGTGCTGGCGCGATACGGTGTGGGGATGGGCGGCGCGGCCTTCGGTGGAAGAAGCCGCTTCTCCCGTGTCTTCTGAGTCGGCGGTGCCGCAGCATCGTGCCGATGTGCTCTCGCTTCTGAGCGCGCACCTCCAACGCCGTGAGGCTGAGGTGCGCCATCTGGAGTCTGTTGTGGGTCATTACGAGGAAGTGTTGCGCCAATGGCAGACTTGCACCAAAGAAGTTGCGCGCCGACAGACGGCTATTGACCAGTGCATGGCAGAGTTGGACGGCTGCGCCCAGACTTTAGCGAAGAGTACCGAAGACCAACGTCGTTGCCAACAAGAGCGCGAGCATTGTCAGGCAGAGCTTGAGCGCTCTCAGGCAGAGCTTGAGCGCTCTCACGCAGAGCTTGAGCATTGTCAGGCAGAGCTTGAGCGCTCTCAGGCAGAGCTTGAGCGCTCTCACGCAGAGCTTGAGCATTGTCAGGCAGAGCTTGAGCGCTCTCAGGCAGAGCGAGAGGTTCTTGTGCAAACACTAAGTCATACCCGGGGGCAGATCCGTGTGCTGGCTGCCGCCTTACAGGATAGCGTGGTTTATCGGCTGCTGCGCCGCGCCGGACGATGGGAAGGGATTGAGCAGATATTGAGGGAACTATCCCGCTCTTGGGGACAGTAATACTCGCTTCGTTACAGCGAACCTTACTGGGCGTACTCGCTTGTGCGTGGGTAGGGCTTTATTTTCTGCTTCAACCGTTAGATGATTGGCCTTGCCGGTAGGAGGACAATGCCATTGTGTCCCAAATGGTAGTGTCGGTGATCACCCCTGTTTATAACCGGGCGAGGCTCATCGCTCAGACGGTGGAAAGCGTCTTGGCGCAGGCCGGCCCGGCTGTGGAGCATATTGTTGTGGACGGCGGCTCCACAGACGGCACCCTGGAGGTGCTGGCCCGCTATCCGCATCTGCGGGTGGTCAGCCGCCCCGATGAAGGGATGTATTTTGCCCTCAACGATGGCCTGCGCCTGGCCCGAGGGGAGGTGATCGGCTTTCTGAACAGCGACGATCTGTACCGCCCCGACGTGTTGGCTGCGGTCGTGGCGCGCCTGGAGCAAGAAAAAGAAACCGATGCCGTGGCGGGCCGTGCGGTGTATTTTGTGGAAGAGAGGGGAGCGCGCCGGTTTTTCCGCCCTACCCGCCTTTTGACGCCGGAGAACCTTTGGCGCGAGTTGACTTATGGCGACCCGGCCTTCAACGCCTGGTTTTTCCGCCGCCGGGTGTTTGAGCGCCTGGGCCCCCTGGACACCACTTATCGGATTGCCGGCGATCGGGACTTTCTCTTACGCTTCGCCCTGGCCGGGCTGCGGCTCTCCCCCTTGGATCAGATCGTGTACGCTTATCGGGTGCATCCGGCTTCGCTTTCGTTAAGCACCGACTGGCGACGTTTCCTCGCCGTGGCCGAGGAGAACCTGCGTTTGGCGGAGGCTTATCTCCTCCACCTGCCGCCTGAAGGGCAGCACTGGATGGGGCTGGCCCAGGTGCGTGACACGATCACCGCGGCTTCGCGCAGCCTGCGCAGTGGCCGGTGGGCGGATTTTCGCCGTTTTGCGCGGGCGGGCTGGGGATATCATTGGGCCTGGCCTGCGCTGTTTGTTTGGCGCTTGCTCACAGGGCCGTTTCGGATGTTGGGCCGGCGTTTGGGGTTACGGCCCCTTTTGTGAGTGTGCGGCAGCCGCTAAAAGGGGGGAGGTTAAGGACGGCCGTGAGCTTCTACAAGCGTGGTGTAGAGTGGGAGCAGCGCCTGTGCCGCGCGCTCCCACCCCCAGACTTCGTGAGCGTATCTGGCCAGCCGCTGCCCCAGTTGTGCTCGCAGTCGGGGCCGCTGGATCAGATCCAGCAGGCCCTCGGCCAGGGCTGTCTCATCCCCCGGCGAGACGAAGAACGCCTCTTCCTCGTGGCGCAGGGTCTCCCCCAGCGTGCCTACCGGGGTGGCAAGCACCGGCGCTTCCAGGGCCGCCGCCACGGCCAGCACGCTGCTTTGGGTTCCGTGCCGATAAGGCAGGGCGACGATTCCTGCCTGGGCGAAGCGCCGGGCGGCTTCTTCGTCGGGGATGAAGCGATTGTGGAGTTCAGCCCGCCCTTGCCGGATTAAGCCTTCCAGTATAGGTTGGGTTTTGGGGGGAATTCGGCCTCGGCCGGCGATGATGAGCCGCCAACGGGGCGCTTGAGGCGCGATGCGGGCGAAGGCCTGGATGAGTAAATCTACCCCTTTGTTGAGACGCAATTCGCCGAAGAAGAGCACCTCGGGGCGGCGTGTCGGCAGCGGGGAAGGGGCCAGGTAACGGTAGTAGGTATAGGGGCCAAGGGGGTGAATGGCGACGCGTGGAGGATCCACCCCGCGGTGGTGCTGGAGGAGCAGTGCTTTCATCCCCGGGCTGTGCACCACCCATCCTTGAGCCTGGCGCACCATATCCCGAAGCAGAAAATTGTTCAAAGGGGTGCGGTAATCTATGTGGTTGATAGGATCGTGCACCGTGTTCACCAGGGGGATGGGGCGCGCCATACGGGCCAGCACGCTTTCCCAGAGCCCAAAGCCCTGAACGTGGAGTATATCGGCGCCAAAGGCTCTTACCTTACGAGCCAGCCGGTACATTTCCAGGAATCCCCACACATGCCGGCGGCGGGGACGACGATACGGTAGCACCGTAATTGAAGGGTGAAGCCATTTCTGGAAGCGGGGGATTTGCCGCCGAGCCAGAGCCAGCCCCACGGCGAGATCCTCGGCCAGCACGTTGGCCAGGTGAAAGGTGTACTCATCGAAGCAAGGTCCTGGGTGTAGCACGATTCTCAGGCTCATCAGTAGGCTCCCCGGCCGCGAAGCACGCTCCAGAAAGTTTTGATCAGGATCTGGATATCCAGCAAGATGGAGTAATGCTGGATGTAGTACAGATCGTCCTCGGTATGGAGATGCATGGGTTTGTCGCTGCGCCCGTGGATCTGCCACCAGCCGGTGATGCCCTGGGGGACGGCGAAGCGCTTGCGCTGCCAGGGTTCGTATTTCTCCACTAAGTAAGGCATTTCGGGGCGGGGGCCTACCAGGCTCATCGTGCCGCGAAGCACGTTGAACAGTTGCGGAAGTTCGTCCAGGCTCCACCGGCGTAAAAAGCGGCCCACCCGCGTTATCCTGGGGTCGTTGGGGTGTTTGTGCAAGATGTGCCCGTTTTCGTCCACCCGCTCTACCAGATGGCGTAGTTTTTCTGCGTCTTTGACCATGGTGCGAAATTTGTACATGATGAAGATGTGCCCGTTTTCGCCCACTCGTTTCTGGCGGAAAAGCACTGGCGGTCCGTCGTCTAAGAGAATGGCCAGGGAGATGAGGCCCATCAGGGGAAGCGCGGGAATCAACAGCAATGAGGTGACGACAAGGTCAAACAGGCGCTTGGGTAGCCGCTGATACTCGGTAAGGGCCGGTGCCCGAATGTTGAGCATGGGGATGCCGCTAAAATCTTCCACTTCGGCGTGGTGCAGGGTCCACTGAAAGTAATCGGGTACGATCCAAACCTGAACGGGAAGGTCAAAGAGCGCCCAGATGAGTTTTTCCATGCGTTTATGCGCCCACAAGGGAAGCGCGAAGACCACGCCGGTGACGCGATGTTTGGAGATCACCCGACGGATGGCGTTCAGGTTGCCCAAAATGTCGGGGTGTTGGGCCTGCTTTTGAGGGTCGTCGTCAAGGAAACCTACGATCTGAATGTGATCGGGGTATTGGCGCAGGGTTGCTTCCACCTCACGGCCCACTTCTCCGGCGCCCACAATGAGGATGCGGTGGAAATGCCCCAGACGGCGGCGGCGGTGGCGGTACCACAGGCGCAATGGAATCCGCCAGCCGATGAGTAGACCGTAAGTCAGGGCGACAAAGGTGAGGAACCACCCGCGCGAGAGCGTGCGATATGAGAGATACAGCACCCCCGCCAGCGCCACGCTGGCCATCATGGCGCTCAGGGTCAGGCTGGTGAATTCGTCTACCACTCGCAGGTTCTTCCGCCCATCGTATACTGCGAAAAAGAACATGATCCCGATCCAGATAATGGGGAAAAGCATATAAAGCGCCCAGGGGACGGCCACGGGAGTGAATAACGGGCGGAAGAGCACACCGTCGGGCCAGCGGGACAAAAGGGGGCGGATCTGGGCTGCGCCTTGCATACCCAGAAGCACGCTGAGCGTGTCGAGGAGCAGGGCCAGGACGGCGAAATTGGTGGAGAAACGTCGGATCATAGGATCACTTGCGTCGTTGGTGGCACAACTGGTGGCCGGCCAGCCAGAGAAAGCGAGGGTTATGCCATAGGTAGCGGTGTAACAGGCGACGAGGCTCGGTCAATAGGCGGAACAGCCATTCCAGGCCCAGGCGTTGCATCCAGCGGGGAGCCTGGGGCTTGGTGCCTGCCAGAAAGTCGAAGGCCGCCCCCACACCGATCATGGGCAGCCTGAGTTCCCCCTTTTGGAAGGCCATCCAGCGCTCCTGCTTGGGGCATCCCAGAGCCACAAAGAGCAAGCGTACCTCGGCTGTGTGGATTTGTTCCTGAATGGCTTGTTCTTCGTCGGGCGTCAGGGGGCGGAAAGGTGGGCTATAGGCATAAGCCACTTGTAGAGCCGGAAAGCGTTCCTTGAGCCGTTGTTGAAGCTTTTCCAGGGTGTGAGGGGTGCTTCCGTACAGCCCGACAGGGAGATGCCGCTCGGCCGCGGCCTCGCATAACCGTAACATGAGATCCGGGCCGTAGACCCGGGGTTGATCGGGATGCCCCAGCCGCCTGAGCATCCACACCAGGGGCATCCCGTCGGGAACTACCAGATCGGCCTGGTTAATCACCTCACGGAAAGCGGGATCGTCGTGAGCTTCCATGACCATGTGCACGTTGGCTACGCACACATACCGGCTTTCGCCTGCCAATGCCCAGGCCAGAATGCGTCGGGTGGCTTCTGGGGATGTGATGGGGTCCACGCCGATGCTGACCACCGTACGGCGGAATGGAAGGGTGTAAGGGAGCGTCATGGCGTGGCTTTCTCCTGACGGTGTAGTTCCTGCGCCCGGCGATAGACGGCCATAAGGTGGCGGTAGCCCTCGGCGGCGGTGTAGCGACGCTCATAGGCTTGGCGGGCTTGAGCACCTATGCGGCGCAAGGCGGCGCGGTTGCCCAACACCTGATCTAGGCGCTGGGCCAAGTCTTCTACGTCATCGCGCCGAAAGCGCCATCCCGTATGGCCGGGTTCCACCAGTTCGGCCAGCGCCCCGTGGTCGGCCACCAACACGGGCGTGCCGGTGGCATAGGCCTCCACCACCACCCGCCCAAAAGTTTCGTAAAGTCGGGAAGGGACAACCAGCAGCAATGCCTGACGCAGGTAGTTCAGCACTTCCGCGTGATGGCGCCATCCCAGAAAGCGTACCGTCAGCCCTTGGGCCTGCTCCCGCAGTGTGGGCCCCAGTGGCCCTTCGCCGATGAATAAAAGGGGCACCTGAGGGCGAAGGCGCAGCCAGGCCCGAAGGAGTAAATCGGCCCCTTTGGCGGCTTCCAGGCGGCCGATGAAGAGCACGAAGCGCCGTTTTTCTTCCCCTGTGCCTGGATCAGGGTGGACGAAGTGCGGCGCAACCATCAGGCGGTCGGCGGGCAGGCCGCCCTGGATGAGCTTCTGGCGGGCGAAGTGGGTAAAGGTCATGAACAGATCCACCTGCCGCCGCCAGGTGTGTAGCAGACGATGCAAAGTGAGCATGGCAGCCACGGTAAGCGACCCTGGCAGGCTCTGTTGGTAGCACCGATGGAGGACGCCGGGATAGGGCCAACGGTGGTGCATACAGGCTTCGCAGGGCTGCCCCTCACGAAGTAAATAGCCGTTGAGGCACAACAGCCGATAGTTATGCAGCGTTTGAACCACCGGCACACCGGCCGCGTGGGTGGCGTATAGCACGGCTGGCGAAGCCAGGGGAAAGAAGTTGTGGACGTGCACGACGTCGTAGGGGTGGGCCTGCAAAACGCGGCGGGCACGGCGGTAGGATGAGGAGGACCACAGGGTGTCCATAGCCGTGCGCCAAAGGGAGCGCTGAAGCACAGTCTGGTTGTCCCAAAGCAAGAGATCTACCTGGTGCCCGTGCGCTTGTAACAGGGCGATCTCATCTTCTACTGTAGTGTCCTCGCCGCCCCGTTGCAGGTATCGGTTGTGAACCATTAAGATATGCATGTTGGACTCAGAATGAGAGATGTTGCTATATTATACTCGTTCTGCGTTAGTGGGTTCAAAGGCGCCGCGTTCTGTCATCTAAAATGTTACCGGGGTAAGATGAACCTCCAAAAGAAAATGTTACTGGAGGCACCCATGAACCCCGAGGAACCCATGAGCATTGACGAACGCCGTAAATACCTGCACAAAAT
>Ga0256829_1002947_pt1 | contig 12228 bp, 11 predicted proteins | sample 131447metaG_FD_185979 | JGI IMG/M metagenome (GOLD analysis project Ga0256829, IMG submission 185979) | Hydrothermal vent microbial communities from Lau Basin, Pacific Ocean - 131-447 | ecosystem: Environmental > Aquatic > Marine > Hydrothermal vents | place: Pacific Ocean: Lau Basin | collected... | reverse complement strand
GCAAAAATCTTCAAAATCGGCTATCATGGTGGTGTCCTCCAAAGTAGGGTGGGTGTGAGCTCCTTAACTCTACTTCGGAGGACAAAATTTTTCCACTCGCTGCTACTGTGGAACTAGCATAAGACCCGAGTTAAGATTTTTAGGAGAGTGGAAATGAAGACGAAGAAACAGCCCAGGTTTTCCCGAGCCCAAATGCGGAAAAACATGCGTCAGGAGGTGCTCTATTCGATCCCAATGCTGTTGGGGTTGACCATTATCGTGCTGTTCCCTACAATGTGGGGGGTAGCGTGTGGAGGCTTTGTTGGCGGCTTTACGGGCATCATCATCATGCGCCAGCGGAATGCTTCAAGCGCCTTCGTGACGATAAAGGGAACCCCTGCAGTGATTATCGGCGCCCTTGTTGTGGCTTTTTTGTGGGGCATGGCATTGTTAAGTGTCTTGGCTTACCTGTTCCATTGGTAGGCTGAAGTACTGATGGCCCCAGATGAGCGCGATATCGGGCAAAGAGGGATGCTGACCACCTCAGCGTCCCTGTCATGCCAGCCTGCGGCCGGACTGTGGGCTTGGACAGACACGTCGCGCAGCGGTACACCCTCCATTCCTTCCCGGCCCACACACTCCCCAGGCATGGTTCCCCACACACATCACCTGCAAACCGATCTTTGCTAACAAAAACCCCACCCTGCCATACACCCCAGGGTGGGGGAAAACTGTCGGGGCGGGCGGATTTGAACCGCCGACCTCACGGACCCGAACCGTGCGCTCTTCCGGGCTGAGCCACGCCCCGATAGCGGGGCGGATTATAACCCAATCCCCTTGATTTGACAATCCTCACCCGAGGGCTTATACTTAGACCACCTTCCCGATTTGGAGAATGCCCCGCCATGCGAGTTCCCGCTTCTCCCCACTGTTGAGCCGTGAGTCACAGGCACGCCCGCGCGTGCCTGTGTTTTTATCCCTCGAAAGGAGCGACTTATGGATTCTGGAATGGTTCGGAAAATAGAAAAGGCCAAACGCTATGCGCAGGAGCGCAACCGCCTGCGCTTTGACGGCCTCAAGGTTACTTTCCAGGGCGCAAACAACCCCCACGTGGTGACTTTCGAGAACGGGCAGTGGCATTGCGATTGCGATTTCTTCCAACTTCGCGGGCGGTGCAGCCATACCATGGCGCTGGAATACATTTTTGAAGCCTGCCGCCTGAACCTCGCGGATGAGGCCTGACCCTCCCCCTTCACAGGAAACCCAACAAGGCAGCCGCTCGGCTGCCTTGTGCTTTTTCTGGCGGAGAGGGTGGGATTCGAACCCACGGTGGCCACAAAGACCACAGCGGTTTTCGAGACCGCCCCGTTCGTCCACTCCGGCACCTCTCCGTAAAGCGCTCCGAGGGCCTGGGCTGCCCCGGGCAGCCCGAATTATACCAGAATTTCGCCCGCTTTCCCCGTTTCCAGCGCCGCCCGCACGTCCCGTTCCACCGCCAGGGCTTCCCGTTCCAGGTCAATGCCGCGCCGCGGGTCGTGGGTGCCCACCCCCTCGCGGCGGGTGCGGAAGTATTCCCGCACATAGCGCCACAGAAAACCCCACGCCCCCAACTGCTGCCACTGGCGGATGTGCACCGCCTCGTGAGCCAGCAGGGCAGCCTGCCCGGCCGGGCCGAGACGGGCAAAATAGGCTGCCTCGGGCACAAAAACCGTGCGCCCCAGGGTCACGGCGGCGGGCGGCGCATCCCAAAGGCGCATGAAGAGGCCCACCACCCGCGCCCGCGGCGTGCCGATCGCCAGCCGGGCGTTTTCGGGCCATGCAAAGCCCGCCGCGCGCAGCAGCGCCAGCGCGGGGAAGGCCGCTTTCATCCTTCCTCCGCCTCACTGCCCGGAAAGCCGCGCGCCAGCCAGCGGGAAGCCACCGCCGGAAGCCGGTGCATCGGCCCCTGGTGGCGGGTGCACGGCGGCAGGGAATCCAGAAACAGTTGGCCATAGCGGCGGCTGAGCAGGCGCCTGTCTAACACCACCACCACGCCGCGGTCGGTTTTGGTGCGAATCAGCCGCCCAAAACCCTGGCGGAAGGCCAGTATGGCTTCCGGCAGTTGATATTCGTGGAAAGGATTTTCAAAAGTCTCGGCGCGGGCAGCCACCAGCGGGTCGCTGGGCACGGCAAAGGGCAGTTTCACAATCACCAGCACCGAAAGCGCCTCGCCGGGGATGTCCACGCCTTCCCAAAAGGCGCGGGTGCCCAGAAGCACCGCGCCGTCGCTGGTGCGGAAGTCTTCCAGCAGCGCCTGGGGCGACGCGCCGCCGCCCTGCTCATACACCGCCAGCCCGGCCTCTTCCAGCGCCGGGCGGATGGCGCGCGCGGTGCGCTGCAACTGGGCGTAGGAAGTAAACAGCGCCATCATCCGCCCGCGGGCGGCTTTGGCGAGGTCGGTCAGGGTGCGTTCCACCGCCTGCTGATAGCCGGGGCGGTTGGGTTCGGGGATGTCGTTGACGACATACAGCAGCGCAGCGTGTTCGTAGTCAAAGGGCGAGCCGAGGATGAGTTCATCGGCGTGGTCGGCAGCCAGCCGGCGGCGCAGGTAGTCCATCTCGCCGCCCGTCGTCAGGGTGGCCGAGGTCAGCACCACGGTTTCTTTCTTTTCCCAGATGTGCCTGCGGATGCCTTCGCCGACTTCCAGCGGTGCGCCGTGCAAGGCCAGCCACCGCCCCCGGGGGCGCAGTTCTGCCCAATACACCATGTTGTCTTCCGGCTCGGCAATCAGGGCCTGCAGCAGCCGCCCGCCTTCTTCCAGCCGCTGGCGGAGGTTGGCCAGTTCGTTGGCCAGGTCCAGCGTCTTTTCGTCGGCAGGCACCCGGCCGGAAGCCAGCATTTCGCGCAGCCCCCGCAGGGCGCGGCCGAGGCCGAAGAGGGCCCGGGCGGCATCGTCCCAGGCGATTTCCACCGCCTCCCAGAAGGGCTGGGTGCGCACCGCGGGGGTAATCCGCACCTGCTGGGCGTACTGCCCCAACGGACGGCCTTCGCGGGCTTCTTCCATGAAGTCGGTGAGGGCGCGAAAAGTGTCGTTGAGGGCTTCCTGCAGCACAAAGGCGCGGCTGGTGAGGTCGTCAATGCCTGCTTCCACTTCACTGCGCACTTCGGCCGGCCAGCCGCGCGCCTGGGAAGCCAGCGCGCCCAGCAGGCCGGCGCGCGGGCCGCCGAGTTCCGAGAGCAGGCGGCGCAGGTCTTCGCGGGTGATTTCAAAGCCCAGGGCGTTGGTGAGGGCGCTTTCCAGATGATGGGCTTCGTCCACGATGAGGTAGTTGTATTCGGGCAAGATGCGACTGCCGGTGGCGGCGTCGCTGAGCAGCAGGGCGTGGTTGACCACGAGCAGGTGGGCGTGCTCGGCGGCGGTGCGCGCCCGCTGGAAGGGGCACTGCCCGCTGCTGTAGCGCATACAGTTATCGGCCGTGCAGGCCGGGGCGTCGGCCGAAATGCGCTGCCAGACGGCGTTTTCGGCGGCGCCGCGCAGGTTGATTTCGGCGCGGTCGCCGCGGCCGCCCCGGTGCAGCCACACCAGCACTTTGGCGAGCACGCGGGCCTCGTCGGGTGTCTTCTTGCGCTTGTTCAGCAGCGCGTTCAGGCGATGCGGGCAGAGGTAGTTGGCGCGCCCTTTCAGCACTGCGGCCTGCAACGGCCTGCCGAGCACTTCCCGCACCAGCGGAATGTCTTTCTGGATGAGTTGGTCTTGCAAATTTTTGGTGTTGGTGGAAATCACGACGCGGGTGTTGTGCTGCAGGGCAAAAGCGGCCGCGGGCAGCAGATAGGCCAGCGACTTGCCTGTGCCGGTACCGGCTTCCACAATCAGGTGGCGGCGGCGGTCAAACGCCTCGCCCACAGCCTGCGCCATCTGCACCTGATGCTGCCGGTGCTCAAACTGGGGGAAACGCCGCTCCAACGCCCCGCCCGGCTCCAGCAGCGCCGTCACCGCTTCCACTTCCAGCCGGCCCTCGGTGGCCGGCTCGCGCAGGCCCTTTTCTATCTGCAACGGCTCCACATGCCAGGGAGAGGCGGCGTGCTTCGGCGGGCGTTCACCGGCTTTCACCCGGCGCATCAGCACCTGCTGAAACGGCCACGTGCCCGGCCAGGCGGCATCTACACCCATCTCCACAATGCTTGCTACCAGCGGCAGGGGCAGGTCGTCAATCATTTCCGCCAGGCGCAGGTAAAGGTGCGCGTTGACGCGGGCATCATCCAGTGCCCGATGGGTCGCCTGAAAGGGAATGCCCAGTGCGTGCCCTAACGCCCCCAGGCCGTAGCGGCTGGCCGAAGGCAGAAGCACCGAGGCCAGGTCGTAGGTATCCACCACTTCGTTGGTAAAGGTCATGCCCGCGGCTTCCAGAAAGCCCAGGTCAAAGCGGATGTTGTGGCCGACAATGACCGCGTTGCCGAGGAAGGCGGCCAGGCTGTCAAGCACCTCTTCCAGGCGGGGGGCGCGCGCCACCATCGTCTCACTGATGCCGGTCAGGCGGGTGATGAAGCCGGAAATGCGGCCGCGCGGCCGCACAAGGGTGGCGAATTCATCTTCAATGCGGTGTTCCGTAAAGCGCACCGCGCCGATGTCTATAATTTCGTCTTCGCGGTCGTCAAGGCCGGTGGTTTCCAGGTCAAGGGCAACAAAAGTGGTCATCAAAGCATCTCACTGGGCAGGGAAAGGAAGCAGGCGCCCGCAAGCGCCTCGTGAGAGGGAAGCCGCGTGCCCCTACGTCACTTCTTTCGCAATGCGCTCGCCAAACGCCAGCAGCGCCTTGACCATTTCGGGCGAGCGGCCTTCGGCATACACCCGCAGCACCGGTTCGGTGCCCGAGGGGCGAATCAGCAGCCAGGAATCATCGGCCAGGATGTATTTGCAGCCGTCCAGCGTGCCGACCTCCGTCACGGCTTCCCCGCCGATGGCCTGAGGGGCGTTTTCGGCCAGGCGCTGCGTCATGCGGCTTTTGGAAACCGGATGCCGCAGCCGCAGGTCGGTGCGGGCGTAGTGCGCCGGGCCGACTTCTGCCAGCAAGTCTTCCACCAGCGCCGAGAGCGGCTCGCGGTAGTAGGCCAGCATTTCCAGCATCAGCAGCCCCATCAGCACGCCGTCGCCTTCGGGAATGTGCCCCTGGAAGGCAATGCCGCCGGATTCCTCGCCGCCGATGAGGACGTTTTCCCGCAGCATGTGGTCGGCGATGTGATTGAAGCCCACCGGCGTTTCGTGCACCGGCACGCCGTATCGGGCCGCCAGACGGTCAATCATGCGGGTGGTGGAAACCGTACGCACCGCCGCGCCGCGCAGGCCGTGCACTTCGGCCAAATAGCGCAGGCTGAGGGCCATGATTTTGTGCGGATCCACGAAGTTGCCACGCTCGTCCATCGCGCCAATGCGGTCGGCGTCGCCGTCGGTGGCCAGGCCCACCTCGCCGCGGCCGCTGGCGATGGCCGTGGCCAGCGCGCCGAGGTAGCGGGCGATGGGTTCCGGGTGCACGCCGCCGAAGCCCGGGTTCATTTCGGCGCGGATTTCGTGCACTTCCACGCCTGTGCCTTGCAGGAAGGCGCGCATCACGCCCCGCCCCGAGCCGTACATGGAATCCACCACGGCGCGCAGTTTGCCCTCGGCGATGCGGTCGGCATCAATGAGGGTGTGCAGGTGGGCGAAGTAGTCGGGCAGGGGGTTGAAGCGTTCCAGCAGGCCGAGTTTGCGGGCTTTGTCGTAATCCATCAGGTTGGGGCCGCGGCCGCGTTCCTCGTTGTCGTTGAGGTAAACCTCCACGCGGCGCGCCTGTTCGGGCGGCGCGGAGCCGCCGTAAGCGGCCTTGAGTTTGACGCCGTTGTAGCGGGGCGCGTTGTGGGAAGCCGTAATCATCACCCCCGCGGCGGCGCCCTTGTGCTTCACCGCGTAGGAAACCGCCGGGGTGGGGGCGTCGGCCTGCGCCAGCCATACCTTGATGCCGTTGGCAGCGAGGACGCGCGCCACTTCGCGGGCATAGCGGTCGGAAAGAAAGCGGGTATCAAAGCCGACCACGGCGGTCAGGTCGGCCGCCTCGCCGTTGGTATCGGCCTGCATGGCGTCGGCGATGGCCTGCGCGACTAAGCGCAGGTTGTGGAAGGTGAAGGTGTCGGAGATGACGGCGCGCCAGCCGTCAGTGCCAAAGTGAATGGGCATGGGGAGCCTCGGGATCAGGGAATTGGGGGATGGGGGATCAGGGGATTGGGGTATTGGCTACCTGGTGTCATCTTTGCGCTCTTTGCCTTCTTTGCGCCTTTGCGTCCTTTGCCTACTTTGCGTCTTTGCGTTAACCTCTCCGCGCCTCGGCGTTACGAAAAGGCCGAAGTGGAAAAGTCTTCGTCATTCTGGTGCTCTTCCTGCCACACGGCCAGGCTTTGGGAAAGCGCAGCAAGAGGCACAAGTACCGCGCTGTCGTCGGTCGCTTCAATGTAAGGAGCAATAGCATCTTGAATTTCCTGCACCAGGTCCCGTGTCAGGCCGCGCAATTGTACCTTATTGACAAGGCCGGTTTTGACCTCTGCCGGCAGGGGCGCGTTTTGGAGCAAGGTGATGACGTCTTCCGGCGAAGGTTCAATCAGGCGGTCAAAGCGGCGGCGGAACCATTGGGTAACGTCGCGTTCGCTCAGCCAGCTGCTGACCACGAAAACGCCCATGAACCAGCCCATCCACATGGCGAAGTCGACAAGGATGCTTGCAATGTAAGCCCATTCAGGCCAGCGCCACAGCAGCGCCTGGAAGCCCACGGTGATGGCGTGGGTGAGCACGATGGGCAAACCCACCGCCACGGCGAAAGCGCCGCCGACAAGGAAGGTGAGGATGGCATGGAACACCCAGCGGCGCACCTCAGCGGCTGCGGGCACCGTGGGCGGCAAAGGATGCTGGCAAAGGTCCAACGCCGCGTCCAGCACCATGACCGCCGCCCCCAGCAGGAACGCCCCGGCAAACCACACCCACCCCACGCCGAGGAATTTCCCCGGTGCAACATGCCACACCAGCGCCACGAGGGCGATGCCCGCCAGCAGGCCGATAACAAGAGACCCCAGGAACAACCGCCGCAGAATCTGCCACATGGGATACCTCCCGACCGTTACCCCGCGGCGCTGTCGGAATGTTCCAGAATTTCCCGCGCCAGGCCGAGCAAAGCCTCCCGTTCTTCGCCTTCCACGCCGCGGGCAAGCAGATATTTTTCCAGCAGTTCCAGGTGCGTCAGACGCTCCAGCGGCTCATCGCCGAGGCGGGCGCGGGCTTCCACCTGCGGGCGCTTAATGAGGTGAAATTCCAGCGCTTCGTCTGCGTGCGCGCGCAGGGCAGCATCTTCTATAGAGGCTTCCAGCGCCTGCGGGTAATGCACCACCAGGCGCACCACGGCCCCTTTGAGATTTTTGCGCGGCCCCAGCGCGTCAATCAGCCGCTGGGTGGGGCTGACCTCATTGGTGAGGGTAACACGGCGGTCAATGACCGGCCGCACAGGCAGTTTGTGCCAGGCTACCGTGGTGGGCTTTCCTTTTTCTATGGTCGCGATGACGAAGCACTTGTCTTCATGCGCCTCGCCGAAATCCACCCGCTCAATGGAGCCGGGGTAAACCACGGGCGGCTGGCTGCCTTCGTTCAGGTCTTGGGCCTTGTGGATGTGGCCGAGGGCCACATACGCCCAGCGGGGGTTTTTGACCAGCGAAGCAGGCAGCACCAGGTCGTGCCCCAGCATCACCAGCCGCTCCGCACCGTATTTCGCTCCCTGCACCGAAGCATGGGCGGCGAGCACCAGCGGCAGGCTGGCGTCGGCCTGCTGCATCAACTGCCGCACACCCTCGGTCATCAGGTCGGCCATGCGTTCGTACAGGTCTTCCGCCGAGAGGCCGCCCGCGGCTTCGCCCAGGAAAGCCACCAACCCGCTGCGGGAAACCCACGGCAGGGCGATGATTTGCAGCGGCAGGCCGTCCAGGTCGGCGGGGGTCAGCAGGCCGGGCTTTTCCACCACCCTCACGTGCGGCACCTCAAAGGTGCTCAGCGGGTCAAGGGCGTGGGCGCGCCCCAGGGCGGGCGAAAGGTCGTGGTTTCCCACCAGCAGCACGGTGGGAATGCCTGCCCGCGAAAGCCGCATGATGCGCTTTCCCCATTCGCGGATGAAGGTGGGCGCGGGCGAGCGGTCTTTGAAGGCGTCGCCGGCAAACAGCACCAGGTCCACTTTTTCTTCAACGGCCGTATCCACAATCACATCCAGCGAGCGCAGGAAATCCATCACCCGCACAGGCAGGCCGGTTTCGGGGTCATGCCGCCCGCGGTTGAGCATATCAATGTGGGCATCGGCAAAATGCAAGATGCGCATCAATAGCCTCGCTCGGGGTGAAAGCGGTTGAACAGCGGCTGCCCCTTCAGGTAACGGGCCAGGTTCGCGGCGAAGAGCGCCATGGCGCGGGCGTTATAGTGCGGGGTGCTGCCGGCAATGTGCGGCGAAAGGAGGACGTTGGGCATTTCCCAAAGCGGGCTTTCGGGGGGCAGCGGTTCCTGCGGGAAGACATCCAGCGCGGCTCCGGCCAGATGGCCGCTTTCCAGGGCTGCGACCAGCGCCTCGTGGTCCACCACCCCGCCCCGCGAAATATCTACCAGAAAAGCGCCTTGCTTCATCGCGGCGAAAACTTCCGCATTCACCATGCCGCGCGTCTCGGGCGTGAGAGGCACCGTGACCACCACAAAGTCGCATTCCCGCACCATGCTGCGCAGGGCCTGGGGCGGGTACAGGCGGCGGACCAACTCGCCGCGCGGGTCGCCGTGCCCTGCGGGCGTGTAGCCGTGGTCTTCCGGGCGCCTGACATCCCGCTTGGTGGCCAGCACCGTGGCTCCGAAAACGTGCAGCAGGCGGGCAATTTCCCGCCCCAGGCTGCCGTAACCCACAATGCCCACCGTGCTGGTGTTCAGCTCCAGCGGCATGAAGCGCTGCCAGCGGTCTTTGGGCCATTCCTTGCGGCGCTGGGAAGCCCTCAACGCGGGCAGGCGGTGCCCCAGCGCCAGCAGCATCATCAGGACATACTCGCCCATCTGCGGCACGGCAGCGCCGCTCATGGTCGTCACGGCCACCTTCCCGCTGCGGATGAGGGGATGTGCCGCCACGTGGTCTATGCCCGCCAGGTGAAACTGAATCCACTTCAGGTTGGGGGCGGCCTCGGCTTCCGGCAGCACGCCCAAGGTGTAAAGAATGTGCGCCCGCGCCCAAAGCGCCGCGGGAACTTCTTGCGCTTTACGTGCCGGATGAACGACAATTTCGGCTTCCGGCGCAGCAGCCCTGACCGGCTGCAGGTCGGCTTCCTCAAGAGGAAGGGTGATCAAAACGAGAGGGTTTTCCATGGCTACACCGTTAGAATGAGCGCATTAGCGAGGGCGAATAAAACCAGCAGGATGATTTCGGCGGTGCGGGCGTCGGCCTGTGCAGCAGGGTAAAGCGCCGCCGCGCTGCCCAACATCAGCACCAGCGCCGTGGTGTGGAAAGCCAATTTGCGGTTCGTCCGCCGGGGAAGGTCGTGCATGGTGGCCTCCGAAGAAATTGTACCGCTACCACAGCCCCAACGCCAGCGCGCCTGCCGTCAGCACGCTGACCAGCGTTACCAGCACGAGGATGTATTTGCCCAGCGCTGCCATCACATCGCCTTCCCGCCCGGCCATGCCGGTGGTGCTTGCGCCGACGACGACTTTGGTGGGGGCAAACACCGAAGCCAGCGCGCCGCCGCTGCTCTGCGCTGCCAGGATCACAGCCGCGCTGTAACCCAGCAGGTCGGCAGTGCGCTGCTGCAGGGCGGCAAAGACCACATTGGAATTGGTGTTGCTGCCGGTCATGAACGCGCCCAGCGCGCCCACCCACGCCGCCACCGGCGGGTAAGCGCGCCCCACGGCAGCGGCCAGGCCGCGGGCCAGGGTTTCGGTCATTCCGGCGTGCTGCATCACCATCGCCATCGCCACCATGGAAGCAATGCCCACGCTGGAACTCATCACCCGCTGCACCGTGCCGCTCACAATGCGCCGCGCTGCGCCGGGCCTGTACCAGCCCGCCTGCCGGTAGAACAGATACCCCACCAGGGAGGAGTACGTCAGCACCGCGCCCGCGTGGCGGAAAAGGGGCAGTTTGCGCCCCATCGCGGCAGGCGTAACAAAGCCGCGCGCCGTTGCCACAGCGGGGAAAGGCACCTGAATCACCGCCAGGCCTTCCAGGAACGCCCGCACAGGGTGCACCAGCTGCACGGTGAGGGTAATGACCACTAAGGCAAGGTAGCCGGAAAGGGCAATCACGATGGCGCGGGCGGTGGGGCGGGCAACTTCACCCGCCTCCCCCTCCCCTCCCTTGCTAAGGTTCAAAGGCGGACAGGGGTCTACCAGACCCCTGTTCTCCCCCTTCCAAAGGCAGAACCAGCGAAATGTTGCTTTTTCGGTGCTCCTAGAGCTGCATGGCGAAGAGAGATGATGAGCGAAATTCGCTTTTTTATCGCTAAAACAAGTCCTTTCGGAGGATGTTCTTTTGGAGTGCGGCGACTTGTCGCCGCTTTCCAAAGCGGTGCCGAGGCACCGCACTCCAAAAAATGGCGTTTTCAAAGGCAGGTGTCCGCCCCTGAACTTGCTAAGGGAGGGGAGGGGGCTGGGGGGTGGGGAGAGATCACGCTTTTGCCGCACGGCAAGCAACACCCCCACCACCAGCCCTGCGAGGCCGCCGCCCAGGGCGCCGATGTTCCAGAGGCGGTGGGTCGCCAGCAGGTATTGCGTGCCGCCCATCGCCGCCCCCATCACCAGCACCGTGAGCCAGAGCCGCCGGACGGCTTTCCAGCCGCCGGCCGCATGGGCCACCATCAGGCCGACCACCAGGCCGGAAAGCCCCAAAAAGGTGGCCGTAGGCGGCGCAAGCACTTCGCCGGCGAGGTCGGTGGCGGCCATGAGCGCCTGGAAGGAGGTTGCTAACGAGCCGAAACTGACCGCCCAGGCGTGCCCCACCGAAGGCGCGACCACCGCAGTAAGGGGCGAAAAGCCCAGCCCCACCAGCAGCGGCGCGGTAACGGCCACGGGCACGCCAAAGCCGCCCACCCCCTGCAAAAAGGAAGCAAACGCCCACGCCAGCAGCAGCGCCTGCATCCCGCGGTCGGCGGTCAGGCCGGGCAGCGCCTGGCCAATGGTTTCAATCGCGCCCGCTTCATCGGCCACCCGATAGAGCAAAAACGCCGCCCAGACGATGAACAGCACATCCAGGGTGAGGAAAAGGGCTTTGGCGTGGGCATACGCCAGCAGGCGCGGCCCGGCGCCGAAATAGCCCACGGCCACGACCAGCGCGGTGAGGTAGCCGGCCCCGCCCGCGCGGGAAGCCCCCCACCGCTTCCCGATCATCAGCCCCAAAATGACCAGAACAGGCAACGACGCCAGCCAAAAAGCCATGCTGCGCCTCAGGCAGTGCCGAACTGCCGGTCGCCGGCGTCGCCGAGGCCGGGCAGAATGTAGCCGTTGTCGTTCAGCCGCTCGTCAATGGCCGCCAGATGAATAGGCACGTCGGGATGGCGTTCCTGCATATGAGCAATGCCTTCCGGCGCGCCGATGATGCCCACGAACTTGATGCGCTTCACCCCCCAGCGCTTGAGAATATCCACCGTGGCCACGGCCGAGCCGCCGGTTGCCAGCATCGGGTCAAGCACCAGGCACAGGGTTACGGTGGGGGCGACGGGCAGTTTGTTGTAGTATTCCACCGGCCGCAGGGTGCGCTCATCGCGATAGAGGCCGATGTGCCACACCTGCGCGCCGGGGAGCAGGTTCCAGACGCCTTCCACCATGCCCAGCCCGGCGCGCAAAATCGGCACCAGCCCGATGGTGTCGCTGACTTCAGCGCCGGTCATCGCGGCAAGGGGCGTTTCCACCGGTTTGGGGCGGGTGGGCAGGTCGGCGGTGGCTTCGTAGGTCAGCAGGGTGGCAAGTTCGCGCACCAGGTCGCGAAAGGTTTGGGGGTCGGTGCGTTTGTCGCGCAGCAGGGTGAGTTTATGCGCCACCAGCGGGTGGGGGGAAGGGAAAACGTTATCCATGGCACGCTCCGGGAGGGAAAGGTGCCTTCATTATAGCCCAGACTTGGTAACTCACGTTACGCAGCAGTGATTGACAGACAGCAATTTCACCCTATGAAACCGTTGAACATTCGGCTTTTTCGCCCTCACCACTCCCCCTTCGCGGCGGCTCAGCCCCCTCTCCTCTCCCAGTGGGAG
>Ga0256829_1002946_pt1 | contig 12235 bp, 12 predicted proteins | sample 131447metaG_FD_185979 | JGI IMG/M metagenome (GOLD analysis project Ga0256829, IMG submission 185979) | Hydrothermal vent microbial communities from Lau Basin, Pacific Ocean - 131-447 | ecosystem: Environmental > Aquatic > Marine > Hydrothermal vents | place: Pacific Ocean: Lau Basin | collected... | reverse complement strand
TGGCAGCAAAAAAGACAACGCCGTGAAAAGCTGAATGCCGGAAGGGCGTTCGGCTCCCTGCAGGGCTGGGAAAAATGGCCGGAAACCCGATCACGCGTGGGTTATCGTCAAAGGCCTCTCCGCGTGACAGTGATGCAGGCTAATCAGTCGCGCTCAGGCGCACGCAAATCGGGAACCACAACGTTGCGTTCCAATTGAAATATTGTGGCTGAGACGTCCTGTCCGTCAGGGAGAAGGACGATTCAAGGTGCGGTGGAGATTACGGTTATCCACAGTATGAACAGGGAGAGGGAAAAAGTATCAGGGAGTGGAAAAATTATCCTGGGGGAGCGGGAATATTATAGGAGGGAGCGGAAAAATTAAACGGGGAACGGTAATAATAGTGTTATTTGTAACTCAATGATAATAAAGTGAAATATCAAGCACATTGTTTCACTATTATTTGATTCTTTTATTTTTTGTTCAAATTATACAATTGCCGCACGCGGCGGGGGGTTCTCACCAAAAAAATACCCACAGGTTCCTCCCACTTGCTATGCAAAGCTATGTACGGTAACGTACATAACGGCCGGTACTTAAATCTAACCTCCTAGTAAGAAACAGGAAGTATGGAAACATCGAAAAGAAAGTACGGTGACGTACAGCTTGTAGACGTCGAACGTTTTAGTCTCGATTCATCACGGAATCGACCGATCCCGGCAACGCTCTGGCTTGCCGCGGAGGAGGGGACACTGCCGCCACTCTATGCACAGTTTGAAAATAACAGTTATCACATTACGGCAGGGCATGAAATCTGGCGGGCTGCCCAGCTCGCGCAGCGGCACAAGATACCGGTTTTAAGCGGGCGTACTGAAGCCTCGGTCAGTAGTCACCTGAGCTATGAACAAGACCCTGTCACAGAAGCCAATGCGTTGGCTATTTTGAAGGAGACGCATGGGCTGACGGACGCGCAGCTTGGCGAGCGCCTGGGTTGGTCTCGCAAGCGTGTTGCCGATTACCGTCGTTTGTTGCGACTTGATCCTGGCGTGCAAGCCCTGGTCAAAAAAGGTCGCCTACCGTATACCCTGGCTGTCGAACTGGTGTCGATCCCGGAGAATCGTCAGCGCGAGATTGCAGAACACGCGGTCACACTGCAATGGTCGCTGGCCGATGTCCGATCACGGGCGCGTCGTTGGAAAGTCCACCGGTTACGTGCCTCGCCGGATACCCAGACACCGCCCATGGAGGCGCAGGAGGCCTTCATCGAGTCGGCAGATCCGGATATTCGACGTATCGAACGCGCGCTATCTGACAGTCTGGGCTGCCCGGTTCGCCTCGACGCCAGGCGAGGCGCTTTGACCATCAACTATGCAGATCTTGATGCGCTGGATGGTGTCCTGGAAAAATTGGGCGTAGCAATTTAATCGGCGAACGTTGTCCGGTATCAGTATCTTGACGGCGAAAACGTTCTTGTGTAGGTTTAGCCGCAACGTAGCTCGCGTTTTAAAAAAACGAGCAAGGTAACCGGGTTCCCGGCACCTCCGACTTTCACCCCAGGTGAACCATAGGGTTCGTGCGCCTGTTCATTCTGCCACGTTGTCTTGGGGCGGAATTGCCTTGTACGGCCAGTGTGCAAGGCAATTCCCCTCCCTTGGGAATAACGTGGTAGCTGGCCACACGAAAAGAACCAGCATGGCCCCCGCTTTTTTGGGGTGGTATCACGGGCCCATCAGGCCCTACACGCAGGAGGTAATCATGCGTGGTGTAAACAAGGTAATACTTGTTGGCAACCTTGGTGCTGATCCGGATGTGAAGTACATGCCGAATGGTAATGCGGTGACCAATGTCACTCTTGCCACCAGTGAAACCTGGAAGGACAAAGCATCCGGCCAGGCCAAGGAGAAGACGGAGTGGCACCGTGTGGTGTTCTTTCGTCGGCTGGCGGAGATCGCTGGTGAATTCCTGAAGAAGGGTACGCAGGTCTATATCGAAGGCAAACTGCAGACCCGGAAATGGCAGGACAAGAATGGCAATGACCGTTTTACGACGGAAGTCGTTGCCAATGAGATGCTGATGCTCGGTGTTGGTGGACGTCATGGCGCAACCAGCAGCCAATCCACACAAAGCGCGCCCGCGCGAACGCGGGCCACAGCACCGCAGCCGGCACCTGCAGGGGATTTCGAGGACTTCGACGACGATATACCGTTCTAGAGGTCTGCGAAACCCCTAAAGACCTAACTGAAACACAACCCGGTGCGCGGGACAGACGGTCCCGCTGAGGGGTTCGTGTGTCTTGCCTCCGGGAAGGAGGTGAAATGACCAGTCAATCGTTGACTCCGGTGACAGAGGTGCAGCTGGAGAAACTGTCACCCGACGAAAAGGAGGCACTGCTCGCCGCTCAATCGCATTTCCGCGTTGTAGCGACGCGGTTCAACCTGGATTGGAAGAGTGAGATGCTCTTCGCGGCGCAATCCTTGCTCGAGAATGACTACTTGAGTGAGTACGCGAAAGGCAATCCTGTCTCGCTGACGATGGCGATGATGAATGTCGCCAGTATCGGCATCACGCTGAACCCTGCACGGGGTCAGGCATTTCTGGTGCCCCGGGACGGCAAGGTCATGCTGGATGTGTCGTACCGCGGCCTCATCCAGCTGGCGGTCGATGACGGCGCCATCAGTTGGGCAGCCGCCGAAATCGTGCGCGAGAAGGATCTCGCCAATTTTCGCTGGAAAGGTCCGACAGCAGTACCCGACCATGATTTCAACCCGTTCGACTCGGACAGGGGAGACATCGTCGGGGTGTACTGTATCGCTGAAATTCCCGGTGGGCAGATTTTGTCGCAGGCGATGTCTGTCGACGAGGTACACCGTGTCAGGAACCTGTCCAGGGCCTGGCAACAAGAGAAGGGGCCGTGGGTCGATTTCGAAGACCAGATGTCCAAGAAGGTGGTCTTAAAACGGGCGGCGAATACCTGGCCGCGACCCAGCGCCCGGATGGCGCAAACGGTGCAGTACCTGAACCAGGAACTTGGTGAGGGGCTAGCCTCGTTGGCGCCGCCGGACAAGGACGTCATTCCGCTCGACGAGCAGGTCCCCGAAAAGGTCCAGCAATGGACCCGGCGTGTGGTACAGCGCGCTTTGGAAACGGGCGCCTGGAATACAGCCGATGACCTGCTTTCCGAGCGTTTATCCGATGTCTGGTTGTTGTGGGCAAGGGCCAAGCTCAATGAAGCCCAGCAGTCGACAGCGTTGGTCGAGGGTGATGCAGCATGAAGATCGTCGATCTCTCTCAACGTAGCGAAGCCTGGTTTAATTGGCGCAGACAGGGCATAACAGCCTCGGTTATGGCCGCTGTACTCGGTTATGACGAGCACAAGACGCCCTGGCAGGCGTGGGCGGAGTACGTCGGAAAAGCCGGTCTCGAAGCATATTTCGGGTATACGGAATTCTGGCGGGGTGTCGAGCCGGCAGACCTGTCGCGCAATCCGCATATTATGCGAGGGCAGCGACAGGAAGACTGGGTTCGTCAACGCTTTGAGGCGCGGCATGATGAGATTTTGATGCCGTTCTGCGTCGAATCGACCGAAAACCCCTTCATCCGAGTGTCACTGGATGGGCTGACGTCTGATGGTATTCCTGCCGAGCTGAAGGCGCCGGCCTTATCGACCTACCAGGATATCCTCACGTACGGCCGTGTTTCGGAGGCCTACCTCCGATATTGGCCACAGGTGCAGACCCAGATTTACGCCACGGAGGCGGATCACGGGTACTTGTGTTTCCTGTGTGTTGAAGCGGGTGCGGGTGAAGACTATATCGAGTTCAGGATCGAGCGTGATGAGACGTTCATCCGAGACGAGATGCTCCCGGCGGCGGAAGCCTTCTGGGCGCTGGTTCGGAAGCGTAAGACACCGCCTCAAGATCCTCGACGGGATATCTTCATCCCGGCCATTAACGATCTGGAGGCCTGGCGAAATGCCGTCGATGCCTGGCGCCGTCTTGCCAAGGAGCGGGAGCGGTGCAATGCGTTACTCGAGCAAGTGGACGACGAGCTGGCCGATCAGAAGGACCGATTGCGTGCGCTGATGGGTGATTATCGATCAGCATTCGCGTTCGACCTTCAGGTCACCCGGTATACCCGGGCCGGTAGCATTGACTATAAGCGGATCGTGGAGGACCGCTTGCAGTTGTCGGATTCGGAACTCGAGTCCTACCGGCGGCCGCCCAGCCGCGAGCAATTGACACTGACCAACAAGAAACCCGACAAGGCGGTCCGTGAAGCCGAAGCCAGGCGTCGCGAGGCCTGGGAGAAAATGCTCGGTGCGATGGCCGGCGAAAAGCAGGCTGTCGGATTCGAGAGCTGGTAACGCCTCCGCCACTTTGCCCCCCATCAGGGGGGCCTCTTTTCCCGATCACTTGGTGCAGGTGATCGAGCAAAGAGTCTGATCATGGTTTTTTTACCACGCCTTCAAGTGGTACGACGCTAGCTCGGCGTTTTACAAGAAGAGCATGCACCCCGCCGTCCCGGGAAGTTATTTAATAACGCCTCCCGGACGGGGGAGGTGTGGAGGAATCATCATGAGTGCGATGGTTCATGAGGTGTTTGGGTTCCGGACGCCGAAACCGGTGCCGGTCGAGGCGGTCTGTCCGATGGGTACCGGTAGCAATGTTGTTATGGATCCCAACTTTGTCTTTGACGAGATTCCTGTCAAACGCACGCTCGGCAATATCGCGCTGCAGCAACCGGTGTGGGCCTGGGGGCCGTCAGGTTGCGGCAAGACGGAGTTTTTCCGTCAGATCGCCGCGCGCTTGAATCGCCAGGTTTTCGTTCTGTCAATCGGCGAGGAAACCTCGTTGCGCGAGCTGTTGGGAACCTTTCAACTTCGTCAGGGCGAGGGTGGGACAGAGACGTGTTTCACTGAGGGCGCGCTGATCCGGGCAATCCGCACGGAATCGGCGCTTGTCGTGCTCGATGAGTTCAACATGGCGCCGCCGGGTGTGGCGGCACAGCTGAACCGCTTGCTTGAGGCCCGCGAGATTACCATTCCGGAAACGGGTGAGGTGGTCAGGATGGCGCCTCAGTCGGTGTTGGTTGCGACAGCCAATACGTCCGGTGGCATGGATGCCACGGGGAACTATGCCGGTTCGCAGATCCAGAACGCGGCGACGCGGAACCGGTTTGTGGGCCTCAAGTTGGCCTATCCGGCACCTGAGCGTGAGGTGGAAATCATCCGCAAGCGCTTTGCCGGGCTGGACAATGAGATTGCGTTTGACGATCCAGTCGGCACGATGGTGCGTGTGGCCAACGGTGTCCGAACCCTGGTTGAGAACGGTTCGGTGGGATTGGCATTCTCACTGCGCACCCAGTTCCAGTGGGCTATCAAGTCTGTATCGCTACGGAGCTTCTGGCTTGGGTTTCTGGATGCCTACTATGACCTGCTGGATCCGGCGGAAGCGGTTCCGGTGAACGAGGTTTTTCACCGGATTACCGGGTTGGATGCCGAAACCGGACGGCCACGAGTCCAGGCGTCATGACCATTGAAGCGTCTTATCTCGAGTACCGTACAGGAAACAGCGAGAAATTTTACCGCGCCTTCCTTGATGGACGCCTGGTCGTCGCTGAATGGGGTCGTATCGGTACCTCTGGCCAAAGTAAGGTCTGGAAGCATGACACATCAGCGCAGGCCGGCGAGCGTTTTCGTCGCAAACTGGATGAGAAACGGGACAGGGGATACGTCGAAGTGGCGGATCCGTTGCCACCGTCGTCATACCGGGAGCGTATCGAAGCGGCCCATAAGGCCGTACCGTATGAGCTGTTCTGGTTTGCGACCTCAGCGGTCACGCGAGCGTCGTTGAAGGTCGCCGCCCGGGAGGCGGATCGCCTTCTGGCCGGTATGGGGCGTTTTGCCGAGGCGCGGGTTGAGTTCAAAGCGGATGCAGCGGCCCCGGATCCGTCCGGTTACGTCGTGATGTCTGCCGGGGGTCGGCATACCCATTTTGGATTTCCGTCCACATCGTTTCGTGAACAGATGTCTGAGGCGGGTCGTGGTCTCGGCGAGCAGTTCGTTTCTTTGGAGGGCTGGCTGGGCTCGAACGGCAAAGGGCAGGGCGTCATTCAAGTTGGTCATGACAGTTTGGATCTACCTGTCCGGGTATTTTTATGCCGACTGATGGCGGCCCTCGGCGAGGGGTTTCGTGCTGAGGACCTCTATGGCGAGGTGCTGACCCCCTGGATACCGAAACCGACAGAGTCTGTTGGTAACCGGTTTGCCTGGGTTCAGCACTACGGTGAGCTGACTCGGGCACTCGAAGCCGAGGGTCTCTTGCCTGGCACCGTTCGCGCGGATGCCCGGTTGGAAACGCAATTAGGCGGGGAGGCGCTATCGGTCGCCCCCCTGTGGTAATCGATTTTTGCCCACCTACCGGAATCTGGACTGGTGGGCAAAGGAGGACAGTATGGATAAATCTATTTCGGGAAAGGTGTTCCTGGTACATGTCGATATCGGACTGATCAGCCCGACCCGGTTGGCCGGTGAGGACAGGATCAAGGATATCCTGGGCGTTCATGAAATCCCGAAGACCATGCGAGCCCTGTTGGCGCAGGAAGTGATTGACCGCAAGCTGCTCAATCCGCTTGAGGCCATCAAGGGGCGTGTACGGAGCTTGCTGCTCAAGCATGGAACCCGTACCCCGCTGTTGGGCTGGGTGGTCGACCCTGATCATGTGGATGCCTTGTATAACGGCATCCGCGAGGAAGCGCGCAATTTTGACGAGGCAAAGGCCGCGTTGCTTGCAAGTTATGAGCCTTCGTGCCGGCTGCATTTGTCATCATTGCGTAAGCGGATCGTTGAGGAAAATATCGCCGGGATAAACATCGAGTCGTTCCTGTCGGTTGTACGTAACGCACAACCAAGCAAGCGGTACCTGGAAGAGCGTTTGAACTTTGCCTTTCTCAAGCCGCGTGCCATTGATCTGAACGATGAAGAATATCGAGCGATTACGTTGTCGGTATTCGACCAGGCGCTGGTTGATATTTCGGCGAAAGCGAGAGCGTGTCTGCGGTTGATTCGGCCGAATAAGCGTGTTGAAGGGCTGAAGGAAATCTGCGGCAAGCTCAAGGGGCTCAGTTATCTGGATCCTCGTCTGCAACGGGTGTCAGACGATATTCGTGCAACGCTGATTCGGATGCCCGATGGCGTCAAGGATGTTGATTGGCCAACCCCGGAACAGGTCGTCATGGAAGGATTGCTGTCGTTGCTGAAAAACCCGGCTCAGATTCGTGAACGGATCGACCGTATGGGTGACGAAGCGATGTTCAGCGATATCTGGGATACCTCAGAAACGGTGGTGAACCTGGACAAGGTGCAGACAGAAGCCAGTCCGGTTCAAGTACCGCTGGCGGGTGTGTCTCAGGAAGCGACCGCTATGCAGTGCGGTACACCAACATTGACGGGTACGGGCAAGGAAGCTCAAGAACCGTTTTCTGTTGCAGCCGGTTTTTCAACCTGGTAGCACTTTGCCCCTTCCTCTGGAGGGGGCTTCTTTGAGGGCATGCGTGCGTGTCTTCAACGAAGCATTTCATCGCTGGATTACCAGCGTTTGCGCCGATCGCAGCGCGTAAGAAGAGGCGACGATACCCGCCGACACGGGATGTTCAATTTGAACACGCATCCCGGTCGGGGGATGCGTGCGTGGAGGTTATATGAACCGAAGCGCTGTACTGCGGTTGGCGTTGCCGGCAGTGTGCCGGGCGTTAACTGAGGAAAAAGGGGTCAAGCTGGTCTTTCAGGGGCCGCCTCGTACAGATGGTCGGGTGATCTATTCCAACCCGATGCCGGTCGATGCGACTGATGATGAGATGACAATGATCCTGGGGGACATCGATCATGAATGTGGTCATGTCCTGTTTACGGATTTCGAGATATTGCGTCGCGAGATCCGGCAACTTACACCCGAGCGTCAGCCACTGGTTAAGGGCCTGGCCAATGCCATCGAAGACACGATGGAGGAGCGCATGATGGTGATGCGTTACCCGGGCTGTGAGCAAACACTCGGTGACTCGGTCGTGTTACTGGAGCGTCAGCGTGGCCCGCAGGCCATTGCAGCGGGCTCACCCGGTGATCTGTTGGCACACTTCATGGATGCGTGGGGACGTGTCAATGTGTTAAGTCAACATATCGAGGAGAGTCTTGAGCATGCCAGAGCAGCGGTTTGTGAGTTGTTGGGAGATCGACCGGTTGCCCGGCTTGAGGCATTGCTTTCTACCCATTTATATGCAGTAGAGAGTACCAAAGCGAGTTTTGAGCTGGCCTATCGGGTCGAGCGTTTCCTGGATGAACTCGAGGATGAGGTGGACGAGGCGGATGATGCTGGCGAATCGCCAGATGATCAATCGGCTTCACAGGACGGGTCAGAATCTGGTCATTCCAATGAAGCTACGCAGTCGTCCAGCGATAAAGCGAAGGGTGCAGCAAAGGGTAAAGGCAATCAAAAGCCACACCCAGGAGCACAGGCGATTCTGAATGACAGTAACGTGTCGGATACGCCGTATTTTGACCGACGGGAGGAGGCTGAAAAGTCACGTCAGGCCGCGGCAAATCAACATTTCGTACCGACTGATTCTGAAACGGTTTTTGGTGCAGGTTCAGGAGATGGCGGATCGCTATCATTCGATGAGCATGGCGCTACGCGTTATGCAGCGCTTCGTGCTGATCTCGATGGACCGATTCAGCAATTGACGCGCTCGATTGTTCAGCTATATCAGACCGTGACGCGTCGTCGATGGCGGGCGTCGGAAGAGGGACGTATTGACGGGCGCCGGCTTGCCCTCGCGGTGCCAGGGGATATTCGTGTCTTTCGTCAAAGAGAGGTACGGACACTACCATACCCGGCCGTTGGCCTGATCCTTGATGCATCAGGTTCGATGGCAGGCTCGAAGATGACGCTGACCCAGCAAGCGGCCATTGCGTTGTCTGAAACAAACGGACGATTAGCGATCCCGACCTCAATACACGCATTCGCCGGCGGCGATGTTCGACAGATCAAGGGGTTTGAACAATCCCAGGGCGTCGCGCGAGAACGTATTGGGGGATTGTTCCCCTCGGGTGGTACGCCGATGGATCAGGCGATATGGAAGGCTGGGATGGCCATCGCAAGACGTAAGGAGACGCGAAAGCTGCTTTTCCTGGTTACTGATGGTGCGCCGAACAATCCCATGCTGACAAAGGATGTGTCGAATGTGATCCAACGTATGGGTATCGAGCTGTTCGGGATAGGCATTGGGACAGATGCGGTGAGCGATTACTGCAAAAGTCACGCAGTGGTATCTGACCCGGTGGAGATTGGAACAGCGATTCTGTCGGCCATGCGCGATGCCATTCTGCGGGCTGCGTAAGGTGGTGCATCATGGAGCAGATATCGCTGTTAAAATCGGAAGTGTTGACCGATACGCATTGTCAGGCGCGGCGTCCTGTAAAACGAAGTGACTGGCGACAGGAGGTTGAGCCGTTACAGCCGCAACTGCCGATGTTGTGTGAAGGGTTCGAGGACCTTTTCGAATGGTCGGAGGATGACATTGCTAAGGCACGTTGTGTGCTTTTGACGGATTCGATTAACGAATTATCCGATAATCGTACCCGTGCCGAAACATGTGACGAGATCTGGGAGTGGGTGGCCAGTGACAGGATTCACCCGTTCTCGTTTCGGGTGTGTGTCCAGGCCCTGTGTGCGGATCTCGGTATTTCTGTTGAAATAACGGAGGTTCGTGAACGCATTCGCTGGCTTGTTCGACGCCTGCGTGCGGCAAACTCCCGGGGAGAAAATAAACTTTTCGATATCACAGAGATATTGAAACTGAAGTGACTACAAATCCTATGGCCAATTTTGGCTATAGGATTTTTTTTTGCCTGCAGAGTGTGGTTCGCTTGAGCCGAATACCGGTATAGAGAAAGTGGATCGTTCTTGTGGAGGGACAGGGGTATCGGAAGGAAATAATGTAACACCGGTTTTATTCGGGTGGCAATTGGCTTCCGGGTAGACCTCGCGTACACGCGCGAGCGTCTCGATGAATTTTTTACGGAATTTACGCAGGGTCTTGTAATCAGATCCGAATTGATTGGCAAGTTGATCCCATGTTGGCGTGGTTGGCGCATGTAGGCTGAAGTAGCGGTACGCCAGCCATTGATAGACGTCTATGGCCATCGGGCGGCGACGTAGCGCCATCAGGGCGTCGTGACGGATAGGGATAGACTGGGTTGTTATCTCCTCAAAAAACGCATCGGAGACTTCGAGAGTATACCGGTCACAGTGCCAGCGGTCCTGAGCCTCTGGCGGTAATCGTCGCCAGAGTGATGCCGTGCGTGACGCAACGGTGAGGTTCAAGGTTGTTTCGTGCAGAAGCGCGGTATCAGTGATGTCTGTGGTTTGACGCCCTGGTGACGAAGTCTCGGTGCGCAGGACACGACACTGAAGTAATCGCTCAATTTGTATTTGTAGTGCGCGCGCTGTACCGCGTTTACCGGCACTATATGGAACGCCAAGTGCCTTGCAATGTTCGCGGAAGCTTTTGCCTAGCGAGATTGTCCTGGACCGGGTACGGATGACTTCGCTTGTGAGCCAGATCATAAAGAGTCTTGGGTAAATACCATAAGGGATACCGTGCAGGCCGCCCTGGATATAGAGGGTTTGAAGACCGTTCGTTCGCACCCAGAATCCATTGATTAATTTATCGGCCGTCGGTTCACGATAGGGGAAACAGCCGTGGATAAATGTACGGCAGCCAAAGCGGATATCCCTTGGCTGAACGGGAGTCTGGTGTGGTGAAGCGCGCATAGCGTTGGCGTCTAACCAGTTTTCTTGTACCAATAGGTTTGACGTTTCAGGGCACGGCGGCATTCTGGGGAACCACAGTATTCGCGTGGCCGCCCGGCACCCGCGTTAAAAATTGGTGCTTTACAGATCCTGCAATTTCTCCGTGACCAGGGTTGGCAACCTGGACAGTTTGCGTTCTCTAATATGGACCAGTAGTGGTTATCGCAATTGGGGCAGTGCAGGCGATAGGTTTCCTGTTGCCGATGCTTTTTCAGGATCAGGTAAATGGTGTCTATATCCAGGGGTGGGTCTTGAAAATGCGCGAGATAATGATCGATGGTCTTGATGATTAATGCACGGTCCGATGTATTGATACTGTTGTAGCGCTCGATGGGTTGCCTCGCCAGGCGTTCGTACATCTGGACGATAGCGTTTATGTGCCCTGTGGCACGTTGCATGTTATTGTCGTCTTTAATCTGGTTGTGTGAAAGAAGTCGGCGCTTGGGACATAGGTTTCGGGCATGCCGGCGGATAATGGTGCGAATTTCTTTAGGCGTTAGCGTCAGATACAGATCCTGTATCAGCTCGACCGGCGCTTGCCAGGCGGCCAGCGTGAGCATCAGCGTGATATCCGGTTTTGTAGGGTTCAGCTTGAGCTCCATGTTTTAACTCCGTTTGATGAAACAAACCTATGCCCACTGAGCGTAGGGGGCGCACTGGACTGTTTCGTTGTATAGATGAATCTGTGCCGTGGGGTTGGTCACGATTGAATCATCACAGTACATCAGCATGTTGGACCACCAGGCGGGATTGCGGCTGTTGCACAGGCGAATGTCTTCGACAGACGCCGACCATTCGAGGATCTGATCGCTTCGCAGAAATTCGACAAGCGAGAGTTCCTCGGTTGAGAGTCCGGTATAGAGTTGTACGAGGACCGGATCGCGCGGAATGATAGCCTGAATGACGCGCACCAGTTCGAAGATGAGCTGGATCATCGCATCAGTACGCACAGGGATGGCAGGTGAGGGTTGAGTGTTGGTGATCAGGCTACGCCAGGCCTGTTCGCCAACGGCGACTAAAGGCAGTGGCGTGCATCCCAGGATATACGCGTATCGGGGTGATTTGCTTTTCAGGGTTTCGATGACGGCTTCCAGGCACTGGAGGTGACTCGCTGGAATCTGGTCGCTTCGTAAACAGGACAGCAGTTTCCTGTTCCAGTCTGAAATCAGGGTTCGGCAAATTCGAGCCTGACGCTGTCGGTACTGTTCCCAACGCATTTTCCCCTCCGGCGTATCTGGAAAAATGCAGTTATTACAGTATGTTGCAATCTTCCAGCGTGAATGTTCTTGTGTATCAGACGGTACCGCTTAACGGTTAATGGCATGATATTACCCGCCGATGTAAGAATATAAACATTGATAACATGATTAGACAAGTGTTTACGCAGATAT
>Ga0256829_1002945_pt1 | contig 12235 bp, 8 predicted proteins | sample 131447metaG_FD_185979 | JGI IMG/M metagenome (GOLD analysis project Ga0256829, IMG submission 185979) | Hydrothermal vent microbial communities from Lau Basin, Pacific Ocean - 131-447 | ecosystem: Environmental > Aquatic > Marine > Hydrothermal vents | place: Pacific Ocean: Lau Basin | collected... | reverse complement strand
GACGAACGGTTTGGCCTTCGGCCACACGGTGTTGTTTACCGCCACTTTGGAAAACCGCGTACATAGTTAACTCCGCTCTGCGTCACTGACGCTTCAATTCAAAAAACAGGGCGCGAATTGTACGTGATACACATTTGGATCACAACCCCAATACAGACAAAAATCGATTATTTTTCCAACATTACCCAAAATTCTTTTTAAAGGCGAACTTTGTAGCAATTTGGGACACAATTTTTTTGCTATTTTAATAGGGGCTGTTGTTCTTTACAGTACACTTTTTGTTCAGCAAAGGTCAGCAGCCCCTAATCGCAGAAGGACTTTGTACAATTAGATGAACAGAACAAGGATAAAAGAGCCACTTATAGTATTTACGAGTCATTTCAACCAATTCAGTCAACAAATAGGGTGGATAGTCAATCGCTTTAAGGTACAATCTAGCCCCATTATTGCCGAGCACTATAACGAAGAATTTCACCACACATGCCTATGGATATTGATAAAATCCGCGCAATGGCCAGCGATGACATGCAGGCCGTTAACCAACTGATTCAGCAACAAGTAGAATCCGACGTATCACTGATTAATCAGCTTGGTTTTTACATAGTAAACAGTGGCGGTAAAAGGCTGCGCCCACTACTTACTGTGCTAAGCGCACGTGCGATGGGTATTGAAAATACAGATCACCATACACTAGCCGCAATTATCGAGTTTATTCACACTGCGACCTTACTCCACGATGATGTAGTAGATGAGTCTACCTTACGCCGAGGCCAAGAGACCGCGAATGCGATTTTTGGCAATCAAGCTTCTGTATTAGTAGGCGACTTTTTATATACCCGCTCTTTCCAAATGATGGTAAGCCTAAAGCGTATGCGGGTTATGGATATCCTTTCTCAAGCGACCAACCAAATTGCCGAAGGTGAAGTACTTCAACTGATGAACTGTAACGATGCATCAACCACTGAGCAGCGCTACTTTGACGTTATATATGGTAAAACGGCCCGTTTATTCGAAGCTGCAACACAGCTATCTGCGGTACTTACAGACCAACCGCAAGCCATAGAAACAGCAATGCAAGACTACGGCAAGCACTTAGGCACTGCGTTTCAGTTGGCCGACGACATCTTAGACTATATGGCTGACAGCGATGAGATGGGTAAGAATGCCGGTGATGATTTGGCAGAAGGTAAACCCACCTTACCCCTGCTGTACGCCATGTGGAATGCTAAAAATGACGATGATCGACAACTGATACAAGACGCTATTGAGCAAGGTAACGGCTTACCTCATCTGTCGAAAATACAGCAAATTATGCAGGACACTGGCGCATTAGAGTACACCACCAAATGCGCGCACAAAGAAGTTCAAAAAGCGGTAGATGCCTTAGCCATTGTTCCTGACTCGCCATTCAAAGAGGCCTTAGCCTCTCTTGCGCACCTGTCTGTGGCTAGAACGAGTTAAAAACACCTTCAGGTGAAATCTCTAAAAGGGAACGATGGACTTTTTATCGCACGCCAGTGCCATCCATGGGGCTCAGCTTCGGCGATGTATGGACTCCACCACCTCACTTGAATAAGGTGGGAGTTTGCAAACCAAAGGAGTCCATACACAATGAATAGTACCGTTATTTCTCTCGATTTGGCAAAACATGTGATTCAAGTTGCTAAGTTTACCCAAGACGCGGTGATGCAATTTAATAAACCCATGTCGCCTGATAAAGTCATTCAGCTACTCGCTAATACTAAACCCTGTATTGTCGCGATGGAGGGGTGTGGAAGCTTTCACTATTGGGGGCGAGTCGCAGAGCGTTTTGGGCATACCGTCAGAGCCATGCCGCCCATTAAAGTTAAACCGTTTGTGGGTAGCCAGAAAACGGATGCTAACGATGCCGTGGGCATTTATGTTGCCAGTAGGCAACCTAGAATGACGTTCTGCCCTATTAAGTCAGTAGAGCAGCAAAGTATTCAATCGATTCAGACATCCAGGCGTATTTTAGAACGTACAGTAAAGTCACTGGGTAACCACATTGGAGCATTGCTGTATGAATATGGCTTTGTGTTTGGGAAAGGGAAAAAAGCCTTAAACGAAGCGGTAGGCCAGTATTTAGCGCCAGACAATGAAGCACTGAATCCAGCGATTAAAGCGGTATTGGCTACATTGTGGGAGCAATACCAATCCACAGAAAAGCACTTTGATGCGTTAACCAAGCAGCTAAACGCACATGTGAAAGCCTCCGAGCCTTGCCAACGGTTAATGAAGTTAGAGGGTGTCGCTGAGATTAGTGCTGCCGGTTTGTATGCAAGCTTAGGCGATGGCTCAGGGTTTAAGAGTGGTCGGCATGCGTCGGTCTATGTGGGGGCAACACCTAAACAACATAGTAGCGGTGGAAAAGTGGTGATGTTGGGGATTGATAAAAATGGTGGGGACAAATCTCTCAGAGCGACCCTATATACAGGGGCGTTGTCAGTGGTCACCCGATTGCCTGATGAGCCAAAAACGGAAAAACAACGCTGGCTGATAGCGCTCGTTAAACGCGTTGGTGTCAAACGCGCATGTATTGCATTAATCAACAAAACGGTGAGAACTGCTTGGGCGCTTCTACGTTACAACCAGCCTTATCAGCCAATCCCATTAACGGCGTAATTTGCCAACATCGACAATGATATCAAACCATTTTACACAACGAGTTCAGCAACAATGCACTGAGTAAACGGTAAGACCAACCTCCTGAAACCTGTGCATGGATGAAGCGATAGTACGCTATGACGGCGACTAGGGCAGGAGGTGCGAAAACATCAAAGGTTCGAAGGTAGCGCCTTCATTTAGAAACCGAATATACGCTCGCATTTTACTTTTTTACACAACATCTGTTGCTAAACAGGTGGAGTCCATATACATCCATGCCTCAGACGGCTATAAAAAGTCCATCGTTCCCTCTTTGGTTCGTCATACAGACTGTTTCCCTAACTCACTAACATTATCTAATTCAGAATGACTCAATTACTATTACTGATGTCGCTCTAGTAAAAATCCCACCATACCTAACGCAAACCCCAAAATGGCCCCCAAGGTAGGTACCCAATGATTTTTCATAGGAACCTGAGGTGCTATGTCTTGAAATACCGAGTAAAGAATACCGCCACCAGCAAAGAGCATTATGCCGCTAAGCAGCACCGGATAGTCACCGAGTACCCAAAAACCAATTAAGGTCATCAAAGGACCAAGTAATGCCATTGCCGTAAACATCAGGAGTAAGCGCATTTTCTTGCGTTTGGTATTGGGTGCCATTTCTCTGAAGGCGTTAAAACCCTCGGGAAGATTTTGCAACCCAATCAATCCGCCAAGTAAAAGGGTGCTGCCTCCAGTGGCCGCAGCGGCCCCAAGAGCAATAGATTCAGGAATAAAATCGGTGAGCATAGCAGCAAGTTGGCTCGCCTTAGATTTATTGCGAGCAAAGAATATGTCTAACCCCATAAACCCAATGGCACCGGCAACAAAACAACCTACACCTACAAAGGTTGGCAAGCCTTCAAGGCCTTGGGGCACTAGGACCAAAGCAACTGCTGACACCAGCGCTCCAGCCCCTAATGCTAAAATGCCATGGCGCAGCTCTTTAGCAAGCCATCTAGGTTGAATAGCGTGAATCGTCGAAAAGAGTGCGCCAAGGGGCATCGCCAAGCCCGCGAATAATGCAATAATTAATACATCAGTCAGTGAGCTGGGCATGCTATTCCTTTAGTTTAAACGCAAGGTTAATTTAAGCCTAAATCCCGAGTCATGTTCTCGTTGCGATCGCGGTGAACAATAATATTGTCTTCGATACGAATTCCTCCGAAGGGGCGAAGCGTATCAATGATATCCCAGTTGATGTACTTAGACGAAGATGTCGCTTTTAGATCACGCAGTAAGCTGTCGATAAAATATAAACCCGGTTCAATAGTAAACACTTGTCTTGGCTCAATAATACGCGTGCAGCGCAAGAATGGGTGTTCAACGGGTGATGCTTTTGGGGTACCTCTGTCATCATTCACCAATCCTGCCACATCGTGCACCTGCAAGCCTAAGAAATGGCCGATACCGTGCGGGAAAAAGGTAGATGTAATGCCTTTTTCAATCATTTCAGCAACGTCTAGGTTAACGATGCCGCTGTCTTTAAGTATGTGAGCAATGCCTTCGTGGGCAAGTAGCTGTAAATTGGTGTATTCGGTGCCGGGTTTAAGTGCGTCGACCAAACTTAAAGTGACTTTGTCGAGCTGAGTGATTAAGTCGGCAAACAAGCCTTCTTGATTGGTATAGGTACGGGTAATGTCAGCCGCGTAACCGTGAAAGCTGGCACCAGCGTCAATCAAGAATGAGCGACTTTCACTGGGCACTGTTGTATCACGCTGCATATAGTGCAGAATGGCCGCATGTTCGTTTAGCGCAACAATACTATTGTAAGGTACCTCGTTGTCGCCCTGTCCACAGGCCGATAAATAAGCCAAATTGATTTCAAATTCGCTTTTTCCGGCGCGGAATGCTTGCTGCGCCGCATTATGCCCCGCCACCGCAATTTTATTAGCTTGGCGCATACAATCCAGTTCATAGTCTGTTTTGTATGCTCGCTGATAATGTAAGTAATGCATTACCCGGTCTGGGTTAACGTTATCGAATCCCAAGGCTTTAGCAACTTCAATATACTCGCCAATGTAGGCATAACGGGCTTTATCGTAAGGTAAATGTTTTTCTACCGCATCTGCTTGAGCAAGCATGACAATGTTAAAACTCTCTACCCAAAAGTCTTGGGGTACTGGCGGTACTTTATGCCAAAAGTCTTCGGGACGATAAAATATTAACGTGGGTTTGTCTTCGCCGTTAACTACCAGCCAACAATTTGGATTGTCGACCACAGGAACCCAGGCTTTGAACTGTGGGTTTACTGTGAATGGATAGTAATTGTCGTCAAGAAACATGCGTTTGCCCTGACCGGAGTGGATCACCAAACCGTCGAGCCCTTCTCGTTGTAAGGCTTCTTTTGTACGGCTTTGTAGTGTAGCAATATGCTCTTGATAGCTTGTCAATTGGCTAGACATAACACCTCTGCCGTTCGTTAGCATGCCCACAGGCTATGCGTTTTATCATTGTAGTTAGACGTGAGTGTAACACGTTGCCTTAGTGAAATTTAACAGGTTGCCGCACACGTCTCGCCTTCCCCACCTGACATGTAAGCTTCTATTTGGTTATAAGTGGGTGCTGAAGCGCCCAGTAAGCTCGCAAAAAACGGGGACGGAGTATTTAACTGCATCGCGTAAATTTCTCGATACGCCATCACGGCTTTTACGTAATCGCGAGTCTCTCGATAAGGAATATTTTCTATCCATATATCCATAGGCACTGTGCTGTCTTCGGGTAGCCATGCCAGCACCTTGCGCCACCCTGCATTATAGGATGCCGAGATTAACACATCATTATTGCCCAACTTATCCGTAAGGTATCGCAGATATTGTGCACCATAGCCCACGTTCGCTTGGGGTTGAAACAAGGTATTACGGCTCACTCGGTGCTTACTTAAGTAGCGAGCGGTACTGGGGAGTACTTGCATTAAGCCAGTTGCTCCAGCAGTGGACACGGCGTCAGACATAAAAGAACTTTCACGACGTGCAATAGCCATGGCAAGGGGTTGTGAAATACCATGTTCATGAGCCGCAATTTCAAATTGAGACGCATGTGCCAATGGGAAACGGCGCTCCACATCATCCCAATACCCGCTTTGGGCAAAGCTCACAATGGCGCGACTGTGCCAGCCCCACTCGTGGGCTAAGATACCTGCTTGAGTCACTTCCTCTGTGCTTAGCTGTGATAACAAATAGCGCCATTCTCGCCGCGCTTGGGTGTAGTTTTGTAGTGTCCAAAAGGCTTTTGCACGCACCGCCGCGGGGTGCAAGGCAACGGCGTTAATAACCTCGGCATTGCGCTGTGCCGGTTCATGACCAAATGTAGGGGCTTGATTAAGCCGCGCACTGGCCACAAAGCCATAGTAATGGCGCTCTTGGGCGAGTGCTTGATACACAGTAATTGCTTGCTCTGATTGCCCTAGCCCCTCATAGGCCCGAGCTTGCCAGTAACGAAAAAAGTCTTCTTGCTGCAACGCATCTGGGGCTTGATTGATAACGGTTAATATTTCTTGCCATGATTCACTGCGAAGTAAGTAGGCTATGTGCCATTGCACCACATCATCATTCACCCCCGCCACATTGGCTTTATTCAGCCAGGTTAGTGCTTCCGGAAGGTCGTCGATAGTCATGCTTAAAGAAATAGCACGGCGTAGCACGTGTTGCTGAGGCACGGAAAAGACCGACTTTTCATTCCATTTATTGTACGCATCTACGGCTTTTAGTGGCGATTGCCAGGCTAACTTTTCAATGGCCCAGACCAATATCTCGGCTTCTTGGTCTGGGTGTTTTAAGGGAAACAGTCGGCTGACATTTGCCTGATTTTTATTACCCATAACCGCCAACCACGCGTTGGCCAAATATTGTTGTTCAGTGGGCAAAAAGCGTTTTAAGTAAGTCACTAACTTGCGCTCACCTTGCTTTGCCGCCATAGAAATGCGCGTAAACGCGAGCTCGGGGGTTAAATACCCAGCCTTGCGCCACAACCAAAAGAGTGGATCACAGTTATCGGGTTGAGACTTACCATGTAGCCACAGGCCAGTGACCTGTTGAATATAAGGCTCGGGATCGTCAACTTGCTTAATTTGATGCCGAAGATAGTGGCAAGTGAGCTCTGCTCCCATGCCATCGCGATAGTTACGCGCCAGAGAATGAAAGTGATTTTTACCCGCCAAATACTTTAACCACCGTTTACGCATACCAGACACCACTGGCATGCCGTCGTAGTCATTAAGAAACTGCTCTACTTCACGACGATTCGCGTAAGTGAAATTACGATTAATTTTGGCTCGCAGTAAATAGGCATGCAGCGGGTGTTCTTGATGCTGTTCAATTTGCTCTTCTAGTGATGATAACTGACGCCAAGAGGCGGTGCGGATATTTTGTTCAAGCGTGGCATACCAGTCGAACTCGTTATGTTCAGTGGTGTTAGTATTAGCAATAGCAAAGCCGCTTAGCCCCAACGCTAGTAAACCAAAACACATCAGCACCTGAAGTGTTAACCGAAAAGGGCGTAACACTAGGCTAGAAAGCACGTTTTGCATCAAACAATGGTGGGTTGCACTGTCCATTGTGTTACTGCTCCGCTAAAAGTTGAGAAGGCGCGGCTGACAAACAATCTAATTGACGTTTATCAAAACCGATGAGTTAGCAAAGATATCAACAAGGGCATATCGACCTGTTCAGCGCCATTAACGCAATGATAGTAGATTATTTTCACTGTGAATTGGCGGTTTACGGTAAACATGACCATTATACAAACACAATATGTGAATTCGACCTTGAATTTCACTGGTTGCACCACCAGTATTGTAAAAAATTAAACATCTGTTTGAATTTTTCATTGAAATTTTGTGTGGCTTTGTAAAGAATCTAGCCACCCTAACGCGTTAGTTGTGGAATTTGCTTCACTTAAAGCAGCTAACAACTAACATCCTGGCCAATGCCAAAGGAGATGATAATGATATACACAGGCAAGAGTCTGTCCGTCAGTCTTTTAGAAGACGGCTTTGCTGAGCTGGTATTCGACGCCGAAGGTTCAGTCAATAAGTTCGACCGTCAAACGGTTACCGAGCTTGATGAAGCCACTCAAGCCCTACTTGCGGCAAGTGACATTAAAGGTGTACTCGTACGCAGCGCAAAATCTACATTCATTGTAGGTGCTGACATTACAGAATTTACTGGCCTATTCGCCATGGAAGAAGCAGAAGTGCTTTCATGGGTTGCCAAAACATCGCAAGTATTCGACCGTTTCGAAGATCTTCCTTTCCCTACGATTGCAGCCATCAACGGCTTTGCATTAGGTGGCGGTTGTGAAATGACACTCGCCTGTGACCTGCGTATTGCAGACACCACTGCTGCTATCGGTTTACCCGAAGTTAAACTAGGCCTAATGCCTGGTTTTGGTGGTACGGTTCGCCTTCCTCGCCTGATTGGTTCAGACAATGCCCTAGAGTGGATGACCACTGGCCGCGACCGCAAAGGTGCCAAAGCCCTAGCAGAAGGCGCAGTTGACGCAGTAGTGGCTCCAGAAGCCCTAGTTGAAGGCGCACTTTCCATGCTGAAAGATGCCGCAGCTGGCAAATTTGACTGGCAAGCTCGCCGCGCTGTGAAAAAAGCGCCGCTTCAGTTAAACAAAAACGAAGCAATGATGAGTTTCAGCACTGCTCAAGCCATGGTATTTGCCCAAGCAGGCAAACACTACCCTGCGCCGCATAAAATGGTTGAAACCGTACAAAAAGCAGCGGGCCTTGATCGCGAAGGTGCACTTAAACTAGAAAACGAAGGCTTTGTTGCACTAGCAAAAACCGACGCAGCAAAAGCGCAGATTGGTATTTTCTTAGCCGACCAGCTTGTAAAAGGCAAAGGTAAGAAACAAGCAAAAGCGGCGACCAAACAGTCTTCACTTAACGCTGTGTTAGGTGCAGGTATTATGGGTGGCGGTATTGCGTATCAAAGCGCAGTTAAAGGCACGCCGGTCATCATGAAAGACATCAACCAAGGTGCATTAGACCTTGGGCTGTCAGAAGCAGCGAAGATCCTTGGTAAAGGCATGAAACGCGGCAAGGTTGATGCAGCCAAAATGGCGCAAACCCTTAACGCCATTACGCCAACTCTTGAGTACAGCACCCTAAAAGACGCTGACCTTGTTATTGAAGCGGTAGTAGAAAACCCTAAAGTGAAAGGCATTGTACTTAAAGAAACCGAAGAAAATGTAGCAGACGACGCCATCATCTGTTCAAACACGTCTACCATTTCTATCAACCAACTAGCTAAGAGCTTAGACAAGCCAGAGCGCTTCTGTGGTATGCACTTCTTCAACCCAGTACATCGCATGCCATTGGTTGAGATTATTCGCGGCGAAAACACCTCAGAAGAAACTATTAATGCCGTGGTTGCTGCAACGCTGAAAATGGGCAAAACCCCTATTGTTGTAAACGACTGCCCAGGGTTCTTAGTTAATCGCGTATTGTTCCCTTACTTTGCAGGCTTCAGCCAGCTATTGATTGACGGTGCTGATTTTGTTGCTGTTGATAAAGTAATGGAAAAAGTATTCGGCTGGCCAATGGGACCTGCCTACCTAATGGATGTTGTGGGTATTGATACGGGCGACCACGCGGCTGACGTAATGGCTGACGGTATTCCAGAGCGTATGGCACGCCTAGAAAACGACCCAGTGACCTTGTTCTACAACGACAAGCGTTTAGGCCAGAAGAACGGCAAAGGCTTCTATAACTACGGTGTTGATAAGCGCGGTAAGCCGAAGAAAACTCCAGCCGAAGAAGCCTACGCACTAATGGCTCCTCACGTTGCTGAGACCAAAGACTTTGACGCTGACGACATTATTGCACGCCTGATGATACCTATGGCCAACGAAGCTATTCGCTGCCTAGAAGAAGGCATTGTAGACAGTGCAGCAGAAGCCGATATGGCACTGCTTTACGGCTTAGGGTTCCCTCCATTCCGCGGTGGTATTTTCCGCTGGATTGAAACCATTGGCTTGGCAAACTTTGTTGCAATGGCTGACAAGTACGCTGAACTTGGCCCTATTTATCAGATTTCAGACGGCGTACGTGAAATGGCCGCTGCTGGTAAATCATATTTCGCTTAAGACCCGGAGGATAATCTAATGAAAGAAGTCGTCGTAATTGATTGCGTACGTACCCCAATGGGTCGTTCAAAAAATGGTGTATTTAGAAACGTGCGTGCAGAAGACCTATCTGCTGCACTTATGACCGCATTACTAGCGCGCAACCCAGGTGTTGATCCTGCGGAAATTGAAGACATTATTTGGGGCTGTGTTCAGCAAACTAAAGAACAGGGCTTTAACGTAGCGCGTAACGCACAACTACTTACTCAAATTCCACGCACAACAGGTGCAGTAACGGTAAACCGCTTATGTGGTTCATCAATGCAAGCCCTTCACGATGCCGCCAGCGGTATTATGAGCGGCCGTGGTGACGTTTACATGATTGGTGGTGTAGAGCACATGGGTCACGTGCCTATGAACTACAACATCGATTTTCATCCAGGCCTTGCCAAGTATACGGCAAAAGCGTCTGGCATGATGGGCATGACCGCTGAACTACTTGGTCGTCAGAATGGCATTACTCGTGAACAGCAAGACGCCTTTGGCGCGCGCTCGCATCAGTTGGCACACAAAGCGCAACTAGAAGGCCGCTGGGCTAACGAAATTGTGCCTGTTGAAGGCCATGATGCCAACGGTGTGTTAAAGCTGATTGATCACGATGAAGTGGTTCGCCCTGAAAGTACTGCGGAGAGCATGGCAGCACTACGCCCTGTGTTTGATCCAGTCAACGGCACAGTAACAGCAGGTACCTCGTCAGCACTGTCTGATGGTGCATCAGCAATGTTGCTTATGTCGGCTGAGCGTGCAAAAGCCCTTGGCCTAACGCCTCGTGCGAAAATTCGCTCAATGGCAGTCGCTGGTTGTGATGCAGCTATCATGGGTTACGGCCCAGTACCGGCAACACAAAAAGCCCTTAAGCGCGCTGGCCTGACCATGGACGATATTGAACTTGCAGAGTTTAACGAAGCGTTCGCGGCACAGGCACTATCGTGCATTAAGCAACTAGGCTGGATGGACAACCTAGATACCAAGATCAACCTTAACGGTGGTGCAATTGCACTAGGCCACCCGCTGGGTTGTTCTGGTTCACGTATCTCGGGCACGCTCATCAACCTAATGGAATCACAAGACGTAAGCTTAGGCTTAGCGACTATGTGTATTGGTTTAGGCCAAGGTATTGCTACAGTATTCGAACGTGTTTAAACGCTGATATCGTCGCACTTTGAAAAGGGCCTACGGGCCCTTTTTTGTGCTTGCTAGAACCATTGCTGGGGCTGGCTTCTATTTCAAAATTCTAGATAGTGGACTTACTACCCCCTGTGCCCCCTGCTGTAACACATGGGTATAAATTTGGGTTGTTTTCACGTCAGAATGCCCTAGCTGAGTTTGAACCGTTCGAATATCAGCACCGGCTTGCAGTAGGTGGGTAGCAAAAGAATGTCGCAACGTATGTGGCGTTACCTTCTTTTTAATATCGCAGTCTTTCGCTGCTTTTCTGATCGCCTTTTGAATACTCGTTTCATCTACATGATGGCGACGTAGGCGCTGGTTTTCAGGATCAACCGATAACCGTGAAGAAGGAAATAAGTACTGCCACTCCAAAGATTTAGACGCATTCTTGTACTTCACTCTAAGCCGATACGGCAAATACACCCCGGAAAACTCAGGGTTATCTAGATCCGCCATTAAATAGTTTTCAACTAAGCCCACTTGCCGAATTAGCGCGGGCTTTAACTCGGTAGCCAGAGTAACTACTCGGTTCTTCCCACCTTTACCATCCCAAATTCGAATAGCATTGTAGTCAAAATCTATATCTTTTACCCTTAACCTCACTGACTCCATCAGACGCAATCCGCTGCCATACAACAGTGAAATAGGCAATTTATGTACAGCAGGGATTTTTGTAAATAAGAGTACAACTTCATCTTCGGTAAGCACTACAGGAAGTTTAGCTTTGCGCTGGCTATTAACAAAATCTAAAGTAAGGGATAAAGGACGTTCGAGCACATCGCGATACAAAAACGCCAAGGCATTTAACGCACTGGCCTGCGTTGCTGGCGCAACATCTTTAGTTGCCACAAGATACGACAGAAAAGCTTCTACTTCTTCGTCACCCAAATCCGCGGGATGGGCATTATCGTTAAAGCGAATAAAACTTACGATCCAACTGCTATACAACTCAATTGTACGTTTGGCATAGCGCCGATTACGCATATGCTCAACAACCATTTGCAAGAACATGGACCTCATTTATTCGCCTATAATTAAACTGTATGTAAACACAGCTTCTACAATTTATTCAGGCCTGTAAACTATTCAGGAATGATTCCGTACTATTGCTCAGGATTTTCTAGCCCAAAGTCTAGTGAATTGATATTGGGGTATTTTCGTGCGAGAGTTGAAACAACAAGAAAACGTATATATGGAATTATTCCGTCTTGCATAAAGGACTTTTTCCGTACATTAAATTGTTATGTTCTTAGAGGAAGAATTT
>Ga0256829_1002944_pt1 | contig 12237 bp, 11 predicted proteins | sample 131447metaG_FD_185979 | JGI IMG/M metagenome (GOLD analysis project Ga0256829, IMG submission 185979) | Hydrothermal vent microbial communities from Lau Basin, Pacific Ocean - 131-447 | ecosystem: Environmental > Aquatic > Marine > Hydrothermal vents | place: Pacific Ocean: Lau Basin | collected... | reverse complement strand
TGGCCTGACGGCCAATGCGCCTTGGACCGGGCTTGCTATATGAGGGCCGCACGCTCCAAGGCGCTCGCCCCAAACTGGCCGACTTTTGCTCCGCCACAATGGCCGAATTTTACTCCGCCGTTGACATGTGAAGTAGAACGACCAATATGTTATACAGCCGATTGTCATTCTCTTCTTGCTGGCCTTCAGTCACCAGTACCAGGTCTTTTTTGAAGCGTTTGATCTTGGGTAGTCGTTTGACCGTCCGGCGGTTCCACAGCCGTCCGTGATGTGCGCAAATGTTTCTGGTCAGCGCCAAGACCTGTAGAGTTCCCTCCACGGTCTCTTTGGTCGGCAAGCCCAGATCACGTCCCACCTGCGACTTGATTGAATTGTCCTTCGTTGCCTGGAACCACTTCGAGAGTTCGCCAAGCGTCATCAATTCGGTTGCTGACCAAAGGGGTGGGGAATAAGGGTCCGTGTACTTGCCTTTGTGGTATAAAATGAAGGTTTCTTCGGATTTCTCCACGGCCCGAGCGAGACGGACGAGCTGTTCGGCATGGTTCAAAAAGCCAGAAAACAGGCGGTGATCCAGATGAGCATGGGCACCGTGGGCATGTGCCATATGGTAGGTCCAACGCGATCTTACATGTACTTCAACACGTTCGATTGCCTCCAGTACCAGAACGCGCAGCCTGCGGTCGAAGACATACAGATCGGTTACTGCACTGAGGGTTGCTCCGCTTTCGAAGACCTTGCTGCGCGCGTTTCCGTTTTCGGGAGGTTTTTCGAAGGGGAGCCAGTAGGCGCTCAGCCTATAGTATCCAACTGTCTCAAGCCACTGCTTTGCAGTGTCATGGTCGCCGACATCCATGCCACGCTGGATGAGGAGCTGTAGTTGTTGCTCGATGCTTGAAGGCGTCTTCGTGAACTTCAAAGTATTGAGCATACCCCTAAAATAAGTAACCCCCCGGTATTGAGCTCGGCCTCTCGACCGGTCGCCTGGGGGGTGTTGTTGAGGGAACTATATGTTCGGTTTGGGTGAATGTCAACGTATGTGCGCCCGAAGGGTATGTGCGAACGGTAGTGCAAGAAGGCCAAACTGCATGGTCCATCCTGACCGTTCGTGTCCGCGCGCCACTGCGCGGGGTCACGAACGGTCAGGACCGCGCTCTAGTCTCCGGCCGGCTGTACCGGCCTTCCACCCGAGCCTATCCCCCTGCCCCTCCTTTGCGCTTTCTCCCGCCCGGTCAGTCTCGTTCCGAGCCAGTCCGCGCGGGGCGCAATAGTCGGTTCAGCGGCCTAGTCTCGGCCCATTCGGGTGACGATCGCTTGCACGGGTAGTCCGGTTGTCCAGCCGCGTGCCGGAACGACCTCGGGAGTGCAGGTGCGGGGCCGAAGCAGGTCCGCGCGAGACCCCAAGTATTGAGCAAGGGCCTGTGGGCAACCGGATGGGAGGTTGAGTAGGGCTAGACCTTCCCACAAGTTGCCTCGCTATCCTTCGCTGTGTGATGGCGCGTCCAGCTCGTCGACATGCAAGGCCCGTCCCGTCCCCTGGGCCGGGATCGGGCTGGAAAGCTCTGGCCTTTGAGGATTGAGAGAGCCGCGCGGGGCGCGCGTCTCGCATGAGTTCAGGGGACATGCCGGGGGATCGACGGGCTACGCCCGCTCACCCCCAGTCTGACATGATCCTGTTTTTTGTCCGCCCAACAGACCTGCCCCGGAAAGTCAAAAGACAAGCGCCGCCTGCGGCGTCGTCTCCGCCGGGGGCCGTGTCCTCGCGCTACGCGCTGCGGGCCGCACCACCCCCCGGCTCCGATCCTTTGACTGTCCGTTGTGGAACGTCGAACACCTTTGACCCAATCAGCGGCCAAAACCTGAGGGAACAACTCGTCCGCGTCATGCAATTCTGACCCAGACGTCAAGCATTTCTGACCCAAAATCGACAGCGGCCATTCATGCCGATCGCGGCGAAAGCTGGCGAAGAGCCCACTTTACCAAATGCTGCGCTTCGCTCGAATAGAAGCGAAGCGCAGATAGCGACATTTGCAAAATCCGGGCCTGACCGGGAGCATGGGCGCGCGAACGGCCCTAAGCCGACCTTTCGTCCAACCAGCTATGCCGCGATGCCACCAGCCGGACTGGACATTGCGCCCCACTCAACCCTGGCTTGGAGCAAGTCGGGTATCCCGTGTCGCGCTTTTTTGACCGGGGTGATCTTGCTCGTCGTTGCAATCGTCCAGTTCACGCAAGCCGTCTGACTGCAAGTTGACCCGAGTCAGGCGGCAGCGGATGCAACGCCGGCAACAACAAGGTAGCGTCCGCCCTTTGCGATGGTCACGATAAGCACGAAGCGCCAAAGCGGTTCGCGCAGGAGACCTGCCGCCAGCGTCAGTGGATCTCCAATCACTGGCACCCAAGACCCGAGAAGACTCCAGCGCCCATATTTGCCGTACCAAGCCGCTGCCTGATCCAGTCGCGCACGAGATACCGGGAACCAGCTGCGATCCGAGAAATGCATTAGATACCGCCCGGCCGCCCAGTTGAGGATTGAACCCAGGACATTTCCTGATGTTGCAACCGCCAGGAGCAACCATACCGGGTGACTGCCGACAACCACTATCCCAGCGAGCACAGCCTCTGACTGTGCAGGCACGAGCGTTGCAGCCACCAAAGCCGCCGTAAACAGACCGGCGATGGACAGCATGTCAGGAGCGCATGGGCCAGCTGCGGTGCAGATCGTCGATGATGACCTCATGCTTGTGCCCGGTTACCCCGTGATCCCGCAGATGCGGGTGGTCAAGCGGCAGATCGTCGTGCGTGTGCTCGATTTCCCCAGTCGTTCCGCTAGCCCACAGCAGCAGACAGGCCATGATCCCAATTCCCGCCAGCGCGGCCAAGGTGACCAGCGCGGGGATGGCACCCAACTGTGTCATCAGCCAGCCGGACAGCGGATAGGTGACCAGCCAGCAGGCATGCGACAGCGCGAACTGTGCAGCAAACACTGCGGGCCTGTCCTCGGCATGCGCCGAACGCTTCAGCAACCGACCAGAGGGGGTCAGCACTGCGGAATAGCCGAAGCCCGCAATCAGCCAGGCGAGAAGCAGAGCTCCCCAGTGCAGATCCGAAGCGGCGATGCTTCCCGCGAGTCCAAGCAAGGAGAGGATCATGAGGCAGGCACCCGAGAGCATGACGGGGCGGTCGGGAAGCCGGTCCAGAAGCCTTGGCAGCAGCAGTGCCGCCGCCATGGAGCCTGTGCCGAATGCGAACATCGTCCAGGCCAGCGCGCTTTCCGGCAGGCCGAGCAGGCCGCGCACCAGAACGACCGAGTTGACCAGAACCATCGCCCCGACTGCCGAGACCGCAAGGTTGAGCGCAAGTAGGCCGCGCAATCGCGGGGTTGCCAGGTAAATGCGCATTCCACGCGTTGTGCGGTCATAAATTCCCCGCGGTTCCGCGGCCTGAGGGCTCGGCAGTATCACTGAAACCACTAAAAGCGCTGAAGCGGCAAAGCCCGCCACAGTTCCTAGGAAAAGCGTATTGTAGCTCATCATTGCAAGCAGTAGCGCCGCCAATGTCGGGCTGATGATGTTTTCCAGATCATAGGCCAGACGCGAGAGCGAAAGCGCACGGGTGTAGCGCGCCTCGTCGGGCAGCACATCGGGGATCGTAGCCTGGAAAGTGGGCGTGAAGGCCGCCGAGGCAGACTGTAGCAGGAAGATTAGCACGTAGACCTGCCAGACCTCGGTTACAAAGGGCAGCGCCAGCGCCACGGCAGCGCGCATCAGGTCCAGCGCAACAAGCAGCCGACGGCGGTTCACCCGGTCCGCAAAGGCACCTGCAACCGGGGCAATCCCCACATAGGCCACCATCTTGATGGTGAAGACCGTGCCCAGCACCATTGCTGCGCCGTCTCCTGCCAGATCGTAGGCCAACAACCCAAGCGCAACTGTCGCAAGGCCCGTTCCCAGCAATGCAACAACTTGGGCAAGGAAGAGGTGCCGGTAGGTGCGGTCAGACAGGATGTCCATCATGATTGCCTCAAAGGTAACGTGAGATGGCCTTGAGTTCGGCCCGGTCCGATTCGGAGTTTTCTCCGTCGAGGCAATGATCCATGTGGTCATGGATCAGCGCCTGTTTGGCGTTGCGGACGGCTTTTTCCACCGCCTGAAGCTGCTGCGCGATTTCGAGACAGGGGCGCCCGTGCTCGATCATGTCGATGACTGAGCGCAGATGCCCTTCGGCGCGTTTCAGCCGTGCGGAGAGCTTGGGGTGGCTTGCATGCCGGTGTGGTTCTATCATAAGAACGAGTTATCCCCCTAGGGAGGATAAAGCAAGATGGCGTTTAGCGAGCCACGAGCAGGGACATGGTGCAGGTAAGGATTGCCAAGAAATGGACGGGATTGATGCAGCGAGGCCTCGCCGCACTCCTCTGCCTGTGTCTTGTGTTCTGGTCATCCCAGCCGGTCACGTCCCACATCCCAGATGTCCTTGCCACTATTCAGGACCATGCGGAGATGGTCGAGTCTCATGGCCATAGCCATGGGTTCGAGGTAGATCTCGCCTGGGCGCTACACGGCCACAGCCATGATGTTGCCGATCATGACCACAGCCCGGCACTTCTATTGCGCGGCTCCTACGTCGCAACTTGGGACGTCCCCGAAGCGGCAGGCTTCTCAGCTCGGCATTTCTGGCGACCGGGTCTGGTGTATCGCCACGAAAGACCTCCGCGCGTGTGAACTGGTGCCGCCCGAAGCGGCCACCACGCAGAATTCACACTTTTTTCGGAGATCAACATGACCGCAGTCTTTCGGGACACGCGCCGCGCCGCATTGCGCAAGCCGGTGTTCCTGACAATTCTTATCCTGCTTGCACTCGGCGCAACGCAGGCCGCAGCCCACAACGTCACGGAGGGCGATGCCGGCTATATTCAGGAGATCTGGGGGGTCAACATCATCCCCTTCATGTATCTCGGTGCCAAACACATGGTGACCGGTTACGATCACATCCTGTTCCTGCTCGGCGTCGTCTTCTTCCTCTACAAGATGCGCGACGTCGGCATTTACGTCAGCCTCTTCGCCGTCGGACATTCGACCACGATGCTACTCGGCGTCTGGTTCGGCTGGGGCATCAACGCCTATATCATCGACGCCATCATCGGCATTTCGGTAGTATACAAGGCCCTGGACAACCTCGGTGCTTACCAGCGATGGTTCGGCTTCCAGCCTAATACCAAGCTGGCGACGCTGATCTTTGGCTTCTTCCACGGCACAGGCTTGGCCACCAAGATTCTCGACTACGACATCGCCTCAGACGGACTGCTGGCCAACTTGCTGGCCTTCAACGTCGGGGTAGAACTAGGCCAGCTCATGGCCTTGGCCGTGATCCTTATCGTTATGGGGTTTTGGCGCCGCTCTCCGCGTTTTTTCGCGCAAGCCTACACCGCCAACGTCATCATGATGACACTTGGCTTCATTCTCACGGGCTACCAGCTCACCGGCCTCTTCGTGGCCGCCTGAACCGACAGGAGATTTCCCTATGTTCAACGCAGAAAAACCGAGTCTCGATCAACTCCCCAGTTCGAAACAGCTTATTCGCTCTACGGTGATCGCCGGTGTTTCGGCGGTGGCGATCCTCGTTACCGTGGTGCTACCCGCCGAATACAACATCGACCCGACCGGCATAGGCCGTGCCATCGGTCTCAAGGAAATGGGTGAGATTAAGACCCAGCTCGCAGACGAGGCAGAGGCTGACCGGCTGATGGAGCAGGCCGCCGAAGAACAGTCGAGCTTGTTGAACGACGTGCTTGGCCTTTTTGTCGGAGCCGCTTATGCGCAGGACGCCACTTCCGTAACCGCCGAAACATGGCGTGACGAGACCACCTTCACGCTTGCTCCGGGTGATTCCGCTGAGTGGAAACTGGTAATGGAGAAGGGCCAGACTGCACAATACCGAATGGTCGTCGAGGGCGGTAAGGTCAATTTCGACCTGCACGGCCATGGCGGCGGCAAATCAGTCACCTATGAAAAGGGGCGCGGCTCTACCGGCGCGGAGGGTGAAATAGTCGCCGAATTCAACGGTGAACACGGCTGGTTCTGGCGCAACCGCGACAGCTCGGACGTTACAGTGACAGTCCAAGTCCGCGGCGAATACGCCGAGTTCAAAGACGCAAGCTGACATCGAAACTGCCGTTCGTAGGCCGCGCGGCGAACGGCAGCGCTCCGCCCGGGCAGTGGGCAAGGCCATCTTTTGCAAGTGCAGTATGAATGTCGCGTGTGTGCTGGCTGCGGCCATCGATGCCAGCACCAGAAAGGGCGGTTCAGTCCCAAACTAGTGAACTCTGTTTTCAAAATGGAATGACCGCAATACGGAGGCGGGGCTGATGGCCCCGCCGCTGTAGAAAGTCAGGCATTTCCACACTAGATGCCAAGCATTTCTGACCCAAAATCGACAGCGGCCATTCAAGCGGACCTCGGCGGATGCTGGCGAAGAGCCGATTGTGTTGAAAAAGTCCTTGAAGCTCTCAGCGCTCTCCGAAATGCAGAACAATGTTCTCAATGCACGTGCCGGGCGCCGTATTTTTGGCTACTTTGAAGCGCCTTCAGAACATTATCCTACAATGATTGCCTGTCAGGTGCCATGACAGAGTGTTTTCAACACAATCAGCCCATACTTCAAAATTTCTGCGACGCAGCCAATGGCTGTTCCTGTGTTTGACAGTAGAGGCATTTCAATTTAGTTCTGTAGCTCAGGGGTGCGCAAGAACCTCGTGAGGCGCCAGCCCAATCTTGCATCCTTCCAATTCCCTTACTTTCCGAGGAGGATGCTTCATGGCGTCGTACAATGAAATTTCGGTATCTGCTCTAGCTCGCCTGGTCGGGACCCCCGACTGTCCAGTGCTTCTTGATGTGCGCATTGATGAAGACTTTGACGATGATCCAAGGTTTATTCCTGGCGCATTTCGCTATCCGTTCAAAGATGTTCCCGATTTAGCGAATGAGCTTCAGGGCCGCTCGGTCGTTGTTTATTGTCAGAAGGGGCTCAAGATCAGCCAGGGCGCGGCGGCACTTCTTCGTGCATCCAGAGTGCAAGCAGAAGTTCTCGAAGGCGGGCAATTCGCATGGAGAGATGCGAAGCTCCCAATGGTCACGACAACCAAACTGCCGCCGTTGGACTCGTCTGGCCGCACCGTGTGGGTCACGCGCCATCGCCCGAAAATCGACCGAATTGCTTGTCCGTGGCTCATTCGTCGTTTTATCGACCCGAAGGCCCAAATTCTGTTCGTTTCAGCCTCTCAAGTGAGTAATGTGGCAGAGCGCTTCAACGCGACGCCCTTCGATATCGAAGACGTCTTCTGGAGCCATCGGGCCGAAATCTGCACCTTCGACACAATGATCGAAGAGTTTGGCGTTGGACATGACGCACTGACAAGACTAGCCATGATTGTGCGGGGGGCCGACACCAACAAACATGATCTCGCCCCGGAGGCCGCTGGCCTTCTGGCAGCATCCTTGGGTCTGTCGCGCATGTTTCGCGATGATCTGCAACAGCTCGACGCCGGCATGTTGCTTTACGATGCATTCTATAGATGGGCACGTGACGCGACGAACGAAGGGCATGATTGGCCAGCAGCTTCGACAAAGGCATAAATCATGAGCAGTACGAGTAATATCCAGACGGATATGGTTCCGTCTATCGCCGACGCGACGCGCGTGTGGTGGAAAATCGGAATTCTGTCTTTCGGCGGTCCAGCTGCCCAGATCGCACTCATGCATAAGGAGGTGGTTGACGACCGTAAGTGGTTGTCTGAACAACAGTTCCTGAATGCATTGAGTTTTTGCATGTTGCTTCCGGGGCCGGAAGCCATGCAGCTTGCAACATATGCCGGTTGGCGGCTTCACGGAACAATTGGCGGTCTGATTGCCGGATTGCTCTTTGTTATCCCAGGAGTCGCCGTCATCATGGCATTGGCGGCAATCTACAGTATTTTCGGGAATGTCCCGCTCGTTGAAGCGCTGTTTTATGGGATCAAGGCCGCTGTTCTAGTGATCGTTGTTGAAGCGCTTTTGCGCGTCTCGAAGAAGGCGCTTAGACAAAGGCAGCATTGGGTCATCGCGGGTGCCGCTTTTGTCGGAATATTCTTCCTGACCATCCCCTATCCGTTGATCGTCCTGATGGCAGGTCTGTATGGTTTGATCACGGCACCCGCGCGCGTGTCGCAAGATACGGTCGATATGACCCATGTGTCGGCCCGGAAAACGGTCGGTACGATCATCCTTTGGCTTGCGATCTGGTTACTTCCGCTGCTGGCGCTTACCTGGTTGGGCGCGCCTGACCTCCTTATCCAAGTCGGAAGGTTCTTCAGCACTCTTGCCATCGTGACCTTTGGTGGTGCCTACGCAGTCCTTGCCTATATGGCGCAGGATGTCGTGGTGCAATTCGGCTGGCTGAGCGCAGGCGAGATGATCGACGCCTTGGGTCTGGCAGAGACCACGCCCGGCCCGCTGATCCTCGTGACACAGTTCGTGGGCTTCCTTGCTGGTTTCAAGGACGGGGGGCTCGGTCTCGGAGTGATCGCTGCAATCGTCGCACTTTGGGTGACGTTCGCGCCATGTTTTCTGTGGATATTCGCCGGTGCCCCTTACATCGAGTGGATATCGAACCAGCCCAAATTGCAGGGTGCCCTCAAGGCGATCACCGCGGCGGTCGTTGGCGTCATCCTGAACCTTTCGGTCTGGTTTGCACTTCATGTGCTGTTTACCACCGTAACCCGCGAACAGAGGGGGCCATTCACCCTGTGGATGCCGGAGCTTGCCACCATCGAATGGCTCGCCTTATTACTATTTGGCCTGAGCTGCCTACTGGCTTTTCGACTGCACTGGGGCATCATCCGAATTCTGCTTGTCGCCTCGGTTATGGGCGCAGCGCTTAGGCTACTGCTCTGATGCGCCAACCCAAATCCGGACTTTGGTGTGGGCGCGGCGTAAGTTAACTATGTCCCAAACCTGTGAACTCAGTTTTCAATATTGAATGATCGCAACACGGAGGCGGGGCTGATGGCCCCGCCGCTTCTGTTTTGTGGGCCAGCGGGATTTGGACAAGCCAAACGCCCCTGGCCGTCAGGGAGAGGGCGCTGCCCTCCCCCTCGGGCAATCCGATTAGACCGGGCCGTGTCCTCGGCTACGCCTGCGGGCCGCACCTACCCGGTCGAATAGCATTGCCTCGCCCCCTCCCGCGTTCGCCACGTGGCAGATCAGCAGGAACAGGCGGCTTCGCCGACTGAACCTGCAAATCAGCCCTGATTTTCCGAATGGAATGTCAGATCAACGCAACAAGCCACACGGCAAAAACAGTGGATTGGGTCAGTTTATGACGCCTAGGTCAATTTCGTCTGACGTTCAACATCCGTGTCAGGTCCGTGGGTCGGGCTTCGCCCTCCCCCCTCTGTTCCGCCGAAAACATGGTTTTCGTCAGATCAGATTGGCGAGGCCAAGCCCATCGGCGGAAGGAGGGCACCAAGCCCCCCCGCCTTCACCACGAAGGAAAAGACAGATGACCACGATTTCCGCGACCTACTCGCCCGAAGACAACAAGCTCCGCCTGTATGCGTCGAGCCGCCTTGATGCCGAGACCTTCCAGCGCGTGAAAGAGGCCGGTTTCAAATGGGCACCGAAGCAGGAGCTTTTCGTTGCCCCTGCATGGAGCTGTGCCCGCGAAGATTTGGCGCTGGAACTGGCGGGCGAGATCGAGCCGGAGGAAATGACCCTTGCCGAGCGCGCGCAGATGAAGGCCGACCGCCTGGACGGTATCGCTGACAAGCGCGCGGCGCAGGCTTCCGCCTTTTCCCGCGCCGCTGACGAACTGTCGCAAGCCTTCTACATGGGCCAGCCGATCCTTGTCGGGCACCATTCCGAGCGGAAGGCCCGCAAGACGCAAGAGCGGATGCACAGCGCCATGGACAAGGCCAGCAAGGCGCACAAGGCAATCGGCTATTGGCACTTCCGGGCCGAGAGCGTCGAGCGCCACGCGAACCGGAAGAATGACCCGCGAGTCCGCGCCCGCCGGATCGAAAAGCTTCTGGCCGAACTCCGCGACCTTCAACGCGGGATCAACTCTGCCCATAAGGCGCTCGAACTTTGGGAGAAGATGCAGACCGCCGAGCAGATCACCGCTTTTCTCGGTCACGGTGCATCGCTCGCGCGCTATGGTCTTTGGGGCGACGTTGAGAGCGGCAAACTTGACGCTTTCGAGGCAAAGGCCGCTGTCATGGACGGTTGCCGCCAGATCATTGAAGGGCCGAACCGCGCCCGCTGTATCAGCCACACGCTCAACCGCTTGAGCTATGAGCGCGAAATGCTGGGCGAGGTGCCGCGCTTCGCTGGCGAAATCACCCAGACCCTGTTGCAGATGTTTGTTCGAGCGCATGGGGCCGACAAGCCCAAGGGCGCAAAGGTCGACGCTGACCTTTTCACCGTCGAATGTGAGGCCCCCTTGCCCCTGCATATCGGAGACGGCAAGGCGCTGGAACTGTCCGGCGACGAGTGGCGCGACCTTATGCAGTCCTGCGGCTACGTCCCTCCGGCCAAGAAACCGGCGAAACCGCCGATCCTCAATTTCAAAGCCAAGAGTGGCAAAGTCTCGGTTCAGAACTCCTATCGCCGGGAGGCTGACGAGCTGCCGCAAGTCGGGGTCTGATGCCGGAGAGTGCAGGATCCTACGCTAAGCGCAGAGCACTCGTTTCCCGTAATCGCGTAGATTACCGTTCGGGTCGACATACCGGTAGAGCGTGACCGGTTTGACCCCCAGTTCCTTACAGAGTTCTGAAACCGATGTGTCGCGGCTGGCCATGGCAGCTTGGGCCATGCGGACCTGCGTCTTTGTCAGCGCAAACTTCCTGCCACCTTTCCTGCCACGGGCGCGGGCGGCTTGGAGCCCGGCCATTGTGCGTTCGCGGATCAACTCGCTTTCAAATTCAGCCAGAGCCGCAAAGATACCAAATGAAAGGCGACCAGCCGCAGTCGTGGTATCGATCTGCGCGCCTTGCCCGGTGAGCACTTTGAGGCCAACGCCGCGCTCGGACAGCATGCTGACAGTCTTGACCAGGTGATGCAGGCTGCGGCCCAATCGGTCGAGCTTCCACACAACCAGAACATCGCCCTCACGCAATGCCTTGAGGCAAGCCTCCAGACCAGATCGGTCATCCTTCTTGCCGGACGCCAGGTCCGAGTAAATCTGTTCGTCTTCGACGCCCGCTGCGGTCAAGGCATCCCGTTGCAAGTCAAGGGACTGACTGCCGTCAGCTTTTGAGACCCGAGCATAGCCGATCAGCATGTTTCACAAACGTTCGATTATGTGACAGTTTGCATCGGGAAGCTCTGCACGTCAAAATTTGTCACTTAACCCGTCATTCTGTCTAAGGCATGCAAAGGGTAGGCTAGGCTCATAATGTGACAGAAATTCCGGGGGGATGCCTTCCTTCGCGAAGGTGGCGCGCAACTGTTCCAAGGAAGCGGGGTCGCGCCGACCATAGGAAGCCAACGCGAACAGCGAGCGTGCCGTCTCGGGGTTGTGTCGTGCTTCAATGATGGCCTCATCAATGGCCTGGATTGCACGCTGCCAGTGATCGACGGGTTCGGGCTTCGGCGCTTTCGCCGGCAGGCCACTGGTGAACCCGGTTTGGGGCTCGGACCAGAATAGCTTTGCGTGCTCGCCTGGCGGGCTTATATCCCTCACCTCAATCAAGCTGATTGCCGTTGCCGCCGCCTCCAGCATCTGCAACCGTACTGCCGGGTTCAGGGTTTCATACGGTCGCCACAGACTTTGCCCAGCACGCAGCGGATGCCCGCAGCATTCCCAGATTTGGCGGAGATACCCCGCGTAGGTGCCGCACGTCGAAAGCGGGGTGTTCAGCTCATCGAGCAGCGTGCGTAGCAGCCTAAACCACAATCCGGCGTGGATGCGTCGGCGCGGCAACTCCACGTGGCCGGTCGTCAGTGCCTGCCAGGTACGCTGGTCCATCGCCGCAATCGCGTCGCTGGCAGTGCGCGGTTCGGCGTCGGCGTTCTCCCAGCCGAGAAACCGCCCTGGCACGCCCCAATAGGATTCCAGCCAGCAGCCATGCAGTGGGCAGCTCAGCATCAGGGGCAGCTTCCACGCGAGCAGTACGGCTTGGTTCTCCGGATCGTTCAGACAGAGCGGGCAGGCGCGATGTATCGGCTGGCTGGGCAGCCAGGCACGCCAGCTCGTGATGGATCGCGT
>Ga0256829_1002943_pt1 | contig 12240 bp, 12 predicted proteins | sample 131447metaG_FD_185979 | JGI IMG/M metagenome (GOLD analysis project Ga0256829, IMG submission 185979) | Hydrothermal vent microbial communities from Lau Basin, Pacific Ocean - 131-447 | ecosystem: Environmental > Aquatic > Marine > Hydrothermal vents | place: Pacific Ocean: Lau Basin | collected... | reverse complement strand
GACAGAGAGAGTCTCTAAAATCAAGCAAGTAGCATCGGGGCGTTTTGGTGTAACTCCAGCGTATCTGCGTTCAGCCGAAGAGATTCAAATTAAAGTAGCGCAAGGTGCAAAACCGGGTGAAGGTGGACAGCTTCCAGGGCATAAAGTAACACCACTTATTGGAAAACTTCGTCATACCGTGCCAGGGGTAACACTGATTTCACCACCGCCACACCACGATATTTACTCTATTGAAGATTTAGCACAACTCATTTTTGATATGAAGCAAGTCAATCCAAAAGCAAGAGTCGCTGTGAAACTTGTTTCTACTGTTGGTGTTGGTACAATTGCCGCAGGTGTTGCAAAAGCCTATGCAGATAAAATCATCATCTCCGGTGGAGATGGTGGAACAGGTGCTGCACCACTTACTTCTATAAAATTTGCAGGAAACCCTTGGGAACTAGGACTTGCTGAAGCACATAATGCACTCAAAGCCAATAACCTTCGTGGACTTGTAGAAGTACAAACTGATGGTGGGCTTAAAACTGGTTTAGATGTTGTAAAAGCGGCACTTTTAGGTGCTGAGTCGTATGCATTTGGTACAGGTGTTTTAACGATTGTTGGGTGTAAAATGCTCCGTATTTGTCATGTCAATAAATGTTCTGTAGGAATCGCAACACAAAACGAAAAACTACGTGATGAGTTCTTTAAGGGGCATGTGCATCAAGTAGTCAATTACTTTACACAACTTGCTGAAGATGTGCGTTCTATTATGGCGACTTTAGGCTATAGAACTATGGAAGAGATGATAGGTCAAGTGGCTACATTGAAAGTAAAAAATGATGATTTTGCGAAGAAATTTGACTTTAGTGCTGTGCTTCATGAAGAAGCAGGTGTGAATACACATCAGCAAAAATTTAATCCTCCATTTGATGACAACAGTTTTGAAAAAGATGTTTTAAAAGAGGCATATACTGCTATTAAACATCCTGAACATCCTATACGCATTAAGCGTGAAATTCAAAATGTTCATCGAAGTTTTGGTGCTTTAACAAGTGGAGAAATTTCTGAGTATTATGGAGATGCAGGACTCAAGTCTGATACGATTACTATGAATTTAACAGGTGTAGCAGGGCAGGCTTTTGGAGCATTTTTAATTAATGGTGTCTCTCTCTATCTTGAGGGTGTAGCCAATGACTACATTGCAAAAGGGATGCATGGTGGAAAAATCGTTATTACTTCTAAAAATGAGGGTGAAAATTTCTCAGCAGGTGGCAATACTTGTTTATATGGTGCAACTGGTGGAAAACTTTACATTTCTGGAAGTGTAGGGGAGCGTTTTGGTGTACGTAATTCTGGTGCATTAGCGATTGTAGAAGGAACTGGTGATAATGCCTGTGAGTATATGACAGGTGGTATTGTTGTGATTCTTGGACGCACTGGTATTAACTTTGGTGCAGGTATGACAGGGGGTATCTCTTTTGTATATGATGCAGATCATGCATTTATAGAAAATGTAAACCATGAACTTGTTGAAGCTGTGCGAATCGATACTGATGAGGGTGATGAAGCAAGACACTACCTCAAACGTTTACTCAAAGATTACCTTGTGGAAACAAGTAGCCAAAAAGCGAAAGATTTACTTGAAAACTTTAGAGTTGAAGTAAGAAACTTTTGGTTAGTAAAACCAAAAAATTTGACAAAACTACCATTAAATGTAGAGAAAGGAGACTAAGATGAGAGAATATTTAACAACTGAGAGAATAGACCCCCAAAAAAGATTAGTCGTAGAGAGAGTAAAAGATTTTAATGAAATTTATGAAGTTTTTGACAAAGATGATGCTTCCTCGCAGAGTGAAAGATGTATTCAATGTGGGGATCCTTTTTGTTTAAATAAGTGTCCTTTACATAATTATATTCCACAATGGCTAAAATCTGTCAGTGAAAAAAATTTAGAATTTGCATTTAAACTCTCAAATGAACCTTCTCCTTTTCCTGAAGTTATGGGAAGAATTTGTCCGCACGATAGACTTTGTGAGGGTGATTGTACACTCAATGATGGGCATGGTGCCATTACTATCGGCTCTGTTGAAACACACATTACAGAGGCTGGTTTTCAAGCAGGACTCAAACCATCATTTCCGGGAATTACAACAGATAAAAAGGTAGCAGTTGTAGGCAGTGGTCCAGCAGGGCTCTCTGTGGCTACATACCTCTTGCGTTCAGGCATTGGTGTTACTATGTATGAGCGATCTGACCGTGCAGGAGGACTCTTAACCTATGGTATTCCAGGATTTAAACTCGATAAAAAAATTGTAAACCGTAGAATTGAGCTTTTAAAAGAGGCAGGTTTAGAATTAGTCCTTAATTGTGAAGTGGGAAAAGATAAATCATTTGAAGAGATAGCAGACAGCCATGATGCAATGTTTATCGGTGTTGGTGCGACAAAACCAAAAAGTGCCTCTTTAGCAGGTGAACAAGCCCAAAATGTGCATGTGGCAATGGATTATTTGACAAATATTCAAAGAAAGAATTTTGGTGTTTCTTATGATAAAAAATTTGATTTTAAAGATTTGAATGTTGTTGTTGTTGGGGGTGGTGATACTGCAATGGATTGTGTAAGAACAGCAAAACGCGAAGGTGCGAAGAGTGTTACTTGTTTATACCGTCGTGATGAGCTTAATATGCCAGGAAGTAAAAAAGAGTTTAAAAACGCAATGGAAGAGGGTGTAGATTTTACTTTTCTCGCTTCTCCAAAAGAGATTATCTTAGATGAAAATGGGCATGCAATCGCTGTAGAGTATGTCAAAACAAAACTGGGTGCTAAAGATGCATCTGGGCGTCAAAAAATGGAAGAAATTAAAGATTCTCAAACAAGAATTAATGCAGATGTGATTATAATGTCACTTGGATTTGATCCTGCTGTACCATCCTTTTTAGCAGAAAATGGTATAGAGACAAATGCATGGGGTGGGATTATTGTCAATGAAGAGACGTATGAGACAACTACTGCTGGTGTATATGCTGGTGGTGACTGTTTTAGAGGTGCTGATTTAGTTGTGAGTGCGGCGCTTGATGGCCGTGAAGCAGCAAAAAGTATTGTAGACTCTTTACTCCAATAATACACAATAACTTGGTTTTCATCGAGAATGGAAACCAAGTTTATTCTTTTTCTCTTAAAATTGAAAATAAATCTTTTTTATAAACATAAATTTGCTATAATTCCTCCAATATATACACTTTAAGGACAACTTTTGAATTTAATTAACTTATTTAGTAAACCACAACCTGCAAAAGAAGAAGCCTCATCACATTGGATTAAATGTAAATCATGCGATTCTTTGATGTATCACAAAGAAGTTGAAAATCAGAGTTATGTGTGTCCAAAGTGTGGATTTCATTTACGAATAGGAGTCAATGAAAGATTAGAGCTTTTAGCGGATGAAAATTCATTTGTAGAGTTTGACGCAAACCTGAAACCTGTTGATCCAATCGCCTTTGTAGATAAAAAATCATATAAAAAACGAATAGAAGAGGCGCATAATAAGACGGGAAGAAACTCTTCTGTTGTAAGTGGTAGTTGTAAAATTAATGGTGTCTCTGCACAAGTTGTGATTTTTGATTTCTCTTTTATGGGCGGATCTTTAGGTTCTGTAGAAGGTGAAAAAATTGTCAGAGCTGTTGATAGGGCAATTGCAAACAAAGAAGGACTCATTATCTTTAGTGCTTCAGGTGGGGCAAGGATGCAAGAATCAACTTTTTCTCTTTTACAGATGAGTAAGACATCTGCAGCTCTTGCAAAACTTGCAAATCATCATTTACCTTTTATTTCTGTGCTTACTGACCCTACAATGGGTGGAGTGAGTGCCTCTTTTGCAAATTTGGGTGATATTATTATTGCTGAGCCGGGAGCATTAATTGGTTTTGCTGGACAGCGTGTTATTGAACAAACGATTGGTGCTGAACTTCCTGATGGCTTCCAAAGAGCAGAATTTTTACTTGAACACGGCTCTATTGATATGATTGTAAACCGTAACGAGTTGAAAAAAACTCTCTCTGATTTGCTTACACTTTTAAAAGTTTAGTATGCGTTTATATGCTCTTTGTGACCAAGATATGCTTGATGAAAAAGGCATTTCCTTGGATGCATTTGTCGCAAAAGCAAAGAGTAGAAACGCTGAAGTTTTACAATATAGAAACAAGAATGCACCGCTGGATGTTCTCAAAAAAAACCTTATTGCTTTGAGAAAAATATTTGATGGTTTTTTAATTATTAATGATGCTTATGAATTGATAGAGTTTTGTGATGGTGTGCATTTGGGACAGGAAGATTTGCTCTCAATCGATAAAGATATTACAAAGGCAGTGAAAATTGTGAGAAGTGTTATAGGAGAAGATAAAATTTTAGGCATTTCGACACATAATGAGCAAGAGGTTCTTCTAGCCAATACCTTAGATATAAACTATGTTGGATTGGGTGCCTATAGAAATACCCAAACGAAAAAAGATATAGCAGGTGTACTTGGTGAATCGATTGAAACGATTGCAGCAAAGAGTAAGCATCTTGTTGGTGCGATTGGTGGTGTAAAATTGAGTGATAATTTTCAAAATATTACTTACCATGTTATTGGTAGTGGACTGGTAGAGTAAGCATGAATATTGAAATTATCTCTATTGCTAAAAAAGAAAAAAGCGTCTATGACCCTTTATATAAAAATTTAGAAAAAATGATAAGTCGCTTTGCAAAACTCAAAGATACGGAAATATTTCCAAAAGATGTAGCAAAAGCACACACTATTTCTCCAGAAGTATCACAAAAATCATATTCTAAAGCTTTAGAAGCCTATTTAGATAAAGGATTTTGTATTATGTTACATCCTGATGGGAAAATGGTTGATAGTTTTGAATTTAGTAAGCTTTTAAATGATAAAATGTCTGTAAAGTTTTTTATTGGTGGGGCTTATGGTTTTGAAAAAGAGTTTTTAAATAAAGGTCATGCTATTATTAGTTTAAGTGATTTAACAATGAGTCATAAGATTGCTAAAGTTGTTTTACTTGAACAAATATATCGAGGTTTTTCACTCTTGAATAACCATCCATATCATAAGTAAAATATTTAGAAGGAATTTAGATTGCAAGCAAGTGAAGCAAACTACTTTAAAGAGATTTTAGAAAGTAGAAAAGAGCAGATAAATAAAAACATACATAGTTTTCATAGTGAACTTGAAGAGTTAAATGCTTTAGAGTTGAATGATGAGGGGGACCATGCATCTGTCAATAACAACTCCATGGTTGAGAGTGCTATTGTAACACAACAAGAAAAAGAGTTACAGGAGATTGATGTGACACTTGGAAAAATTGCAGCAGGGAATTATGGCATTTGTGAAATGTGTGAAGACCCTATTGGGTTTCAAAGATTAAAAGTAAAACCGCATGCAATCTACTGTATAGATTGTAGAGAAATAATAGAAAAAACGAAGTAAGGATTTGAGATGTTTATAAAAAGATATTCTGTAGCAGCATTTATTTTAATGGCTGTAGTAGGTTGGTACGTGTATGCCTACTTAACAAATGACACAATGGCATTGAACTTTTTTGGATACTTTGAACTTCCTCCTCTGTCTATTGCTCTTTTGGTTGTCATTCCAACATTTTTACTCTATGTAGCAAGTGTACTCCATATGTCTTTTTACAATATGTTGGCAAAATTGAAACAGAGAAAATCTCAAAAAGATTATGAAAAACTTTTTGATTCTATTACGGATGCTTATCTTGGTAAAAAAGAGAGAAAGCACACTTTTAAAACAGCAGAATTTGAACTTTTTGGAAAACTTCTCGATAACAGTGTTGTATTTCCAAATGCCGATATAGCACTTGATACAAACGATGAAAGAACAAAAAAATTAAATGCAGCGCTTCAAGCTATTAAAGATATACAAAGTGGTGAAGTCGTTGAGTTGAAATCATTTGCCTTAGAAACAGATAATCCTTTATATATTCAAAATCAAAGAAATATGTATAAAAAAGGGAACCTCAAAGCAGAAGACATTTTATCACATGCACAAAAATATACTAAAGAGCTCTGCCAAGAGGTCTATGGTGACTATGTGAGTAGTGCAACTGTTGCTAATATTGAAAAGTATAAAGAGTTTTTAACAAAAGAAACTCTTTTGAAAATTTTAGCACGTATTAATGCAGATGAAAATAGTTTAGAGATGAATAACGAAGCTATTGTCTCTTTGATGAAATCGCTTGATTTAAAACATGAAGATTATATGCAAATTTCTAAAGTCACAGCAAAATCTATGAATCCAGACCAAAGAATTAAACTTTTTGAAATACTGAGTGCTGAAGAAGAAGAGGCTGTTGAAGCATACTTGTATACATTGTTCGATTTAGAGATGTTAGATCCTGCATATGCACTTTTAGAAATTTCACAACCTGATGAGTATAAAAAATTTAAAGCATATAAAGCATTACGAGAAAATAATCAAAACTTTAATATAGAACTCTTTATCTAAAGTTTATGCAAGCAAAACTTTCTTTTGAAAATCCTCTCTATGTATTAGCCCCACTTGCGGGCTTTACTGACCTCCCTTTTAGAAGTGTTGTGAAAAAATTTGGTGCAGATTTGACTGTAAGTGAAATGTTGAGTTCTAATGCCCTTGCACATGGTTCAGAAAAAACATTACATATGTTGCAAAAAAGTGTACTTGAAGACCCCTATTCAGTGCAGATTGCTGGTGCAGATGTAAATGTTGTCCGCTCTGCTGTAGAAGTTTTAAATGAACAAGAGGGCATTGACATCATTGATTTAAACTGCGGATGCCCTGTTCCTAAAGTTGTAGGACATGGAAGTGGAAGCTCTCTTTTACTCAATCTTCCCCTTATGGGTGATATTATTCAAACGATAAAAGATACTTCTAATAAAAGTATGACAAGTGTCAAAATTCGTCTTGGATTTGAAGAAAAAAATCATGTTGATATCGCAAAAAGAGTTGAAGAGAGTGGGGCTGATTTTTTAGCTGTTCATGGGCGTACTCGTGCTGGAAAATTTAAAGCAGAAGTGGACTATGATGCGATACGAGAGATTAAAAATGCAGTTTCTATTCCTGTCATTGCTAATGGTGATATAGATTCTTATACAAAAGCAAAATGGGTACTAGAGCATACTGGTGCAGATGGTGTAATGATAGGTCGTGGTGCTGTAGGTGCTCCTTGGATTTTTCATCAACTCCGTAGCGGGAATGAGTATGTGGATCAAAAATTAAAACATGAGATAATTATGGAGCATTTCGACAAGATGATAGATTTTTATGGAGCCCATGGTGTTGCCATGTTTAGAAAACATACACACACTTATTCAAAAGGGTATCAAGGTGCTTCAATTTTACGTAATGACGTCAATCGTATTGAAGATATTGCAGAGTATAGAAATCGTATTGATGATTTTTTTGCAAACAATAAAATGGTAATGTAATGTTAGAAATTTCCAAATCTATTAAAAATTTAGAAAAGAGTGACATCGCAGATAATATGTACCATTATGCCTATAATACAAGGTATCTTCTCTCTTTAATAGATAAAAAAATAGCACTCGATGATCCTTCGTATCTGAGTTCATACCGCTCTTTTGAAGGAGAAGCATATGAGAATTTTATTTATGAAAAATTGCTGCGTTATGCGGAAGAGAATGACTATATAACAAAGTTCATTCTCAAAGGCTTCCATCAAAATAGACATAAGGCTTATGCAAATACACTCTCTATCAGTGAAAAAGAGCAGATTGTTTATAGAACTAAAAGTCGAGAAATTAGTGAATTTGATGCGATGTTTATTACAAAAAACAATGAACTCTATTTTGTAGAAATGACACTTGTAAAATCTGTTTTAAAGCTCAGAAGAAGACTCAGAAAGAAAAAGGCTCTACTTGAAATAATCTTTCCTCATTATGAGATAAAAGCATTGATTATTTTAAATGAAGGGGCTACAGGTGTCAAGCAATTTCCTGATTATTGTAAAGTATGGTTTACCAAAGAGTACTCTGCCAAGGATGTCTTAGAGTACATTAAGCAGCCTCAAGCACAAAAAAGAATGCTCCAAGATAAAGATAAAAAATGGTCTCCTAAAATGATAGAAGCACATACATTAAAGTTGCATCCTTTTAGATACTATAACACAATGTCATGGATTACAAAAACACTGCGTGCCCATAAAAAATATATTATAGATATGCATTTTTTAATGCAGTTTAAAATTCAACGCTATCATGATTTGTATAATAAATTTTATATAGGCTATATGAATGTTGAAGATGTACGTACTCTTTTACAACTTGATCAAACATACAGTCAAACACAAAAAGTTGTTGTCGCCTTAGAAAAGAAACATACTGATGAAATTGTGGTGACATACTATATACAGAAAGCACGGAAAAATCTTATGCTGTACTCTTTTGATAAAGAGGGAAAAATTACCAAAGAGAAAAAAGACCCTTATGGTATTACGGTTACAGAGGTTTTTCATATAACAAAGCAGATGGATGAGAAGTACCTTTTAACTCCATCTCATATTAAAACAATTTCAAAACTTTTAAAAGAACGCTATAAAAAGTCTACTACACATCATAAAGCATAGTAGCAGCTCTCTCTTTGTAAGAACGCAAGGCTTCGGTAGTATCTTCATGTTGTTCTTGTTTTGGGCTCTCTTGTCCTCCTAAAAAGTTTTCGAGTTCCTCATTTCTGTTTTGTAAAATAGAGTTAAAATCTTCTTGTGTTGTTGGTTTCTCGCCATGAAATTTGTCTAAGAGTATATTGCTTTTTCCCATAAGGATGAGATAGCTTTGATCTGCAAAATCAAGCATAACAACACTATTTTCATGATCGAGGGCTTTTTGAAAGCGAATAGAAACATTTGCTTTGTCTTGTTCTTGCGCTTGTAGAGTTTTTTGCTTTTCTTGATTCTCTTGGAAAAGCCAAGCCTCTTTTTTTGGATTTTTGAAGCTGTTATTTGTTATTTTTCTTTTGAGTATAAAAAGTATAAAAATCCCAACAATAAGGATAGTTACGACAATATAATAACTCGCCGAAAGATTGTCACTTTTTTTTGTCGGAAGTGTAGATAAATCAGGTGATGGAGCAGTTTTAAAAGAAGATTTGAGTGCTTTTTTTACAGAGAATCTCAGTCGTAATCCATAAGCATCAGATGTTTTTGAGATATGGAGTTGCGTTTGTCTGCTGACATTAGCAATTATTTGTGTCTGGTTTTCCATAGGGATAATTTTAATTGAGTGTAAAAAAGAGGAGTTTGTTTTTTTCATTTTCGCAGACTCTATGGAAGCACCGCTCAGTGTGATAATAATTTGAGAAGATGTTGTACTCTGTTTAATGACATCTTCATAGGGGGTGTCAAATGTAATCATTACATCTGATCTATCTGTTCTGTCGTAAATATTGTAACTTAAAATTTTAGAAGCATTGAGAGTCGATATAAGGAGAAAAAAGAGAAAAAATAGTTTCATTTTATGCTCGCTCTTTAGAAAGATAGTATAAAACTGCACTTGAGTCTAAAACTTCATTGATACGAATTGCAAGATTTTTTTCATAGACCATGACTTCACCTTTACCAATAATTCTTCCATTGACGTACGATTCCACACTCTCTCCAGCAGGTTTTTTTAAGTCTATAATAGAACCTTTTTCAAGCTGTAAAATCTCTGCTATATTGAGTTCTGTCTCTCCTAAATCTGCAATAAATTCAACTTCCATATCTAAAATACCAGAATAATCCATCCAAGAGAGTTCTTTTTCGGGATTGAACTGCGTTTCTTCTTCAGAAAAGAGATGATAATTTTTTTTACTAGCCATTGAGATCCTTAATCGCAATTATAATTGTATCGCTGCCTGCAAAAACACTGAGTGCCTGATCATATGCAAAATCAAAAGTACCAACTTTCTCAAAACAGGGTGTATTGATGGTGTATGGAGTAGTACTTGACTCAGCAAGGACTTTCGCACTTCCAACTATAAGATTGGCAGTTTCAAGTGCCATATCCATAAGGGTTTCATCATCACAAGATTCTTCTTCTAAAAAGAGTGTTGCCACTCTTTGAATAAAATTTTTATCACAAGCAACATAAACTCTATACCTTTGGTTTGTATTTGTATCTATGTCAATATAAGCGATAAATGTATCTGTTTGAGAAATTGTTTCTTCTACTGTGTAATCTGTCCGCATTTGATGTTCACAAAAATGCTTCGTTGCTTCAGCGATTGTTTCTAACATTTTGAAACCTTTGTTGTAATAATTATAAATTATACATAGTTAAACTCAAAGAAAAATTAAATATAAGGCATATTTGAGTACAATTGCACAAAAATATCGGATTTTCATGTTTGAATTAGTGTTACTTGGGATGTTTGTTGGAACAATTTCAGGCTTTTTTGGTGTAGGAGGAGGGACTGTTTTAGTGCCTGCTCTTTTACTCTTAGGCTATGAAACAAAAGTTGCTATTGGTATCTCTGTAGTGCAAATGGTATTTAGTTCTATATATGGCAGTTACTTAAACAATAAAAAGGGTACACTTGATATTGCTATGGTGACAAGCATTGGTGTTGGTGGTTTTATTGGTGCACAGACAAGTGGACTTATAACACAGTATACAAGTGATATTGTGCTTGAAGTTATCTTTCTTTTCTTTGCTGTTTTTGCATTGGGACGACTCTTTTTTTCTATCAAAGAGCATACAACAAGTAAAAAAGTATCACGATTCACTCTGCTTATTATTGGCTTTTTTATTGGTGCTGTGAGTATGAGTATTGGAGTAGGGGGGAGTTTACTGTTAGTGCCTGTTTTAGTAGGATTTTTGCATATTTCACTTAAAAAAGCAACTTCTGCAGGACTCTTTTTTGTAGTTTTTTCCTCTGTGTCTGGTTTTATCTCACATAGTATCTATGGAGACATAGACATATATAGCGGTGTTGTGATAGGTTTATCTTCTTTGTTAGGAGTGTACATTGGCATTCATTTGAAGGAAAAAGTAAATGCAAACATACATAAAAAATTACTTATGCTTTTTTATATGATGATTGTGAGTTACTTAACACAAAGAATATTTTGGTAATCTGAGATTAAAGTTTAAGAAAAGGTAGAATTTGAAGAAAAAAGATAGTATAGTCATCACAGGTGCAAAAGAGAATAATCTTAAAAATATCAGCTTAACAATTCCAAAAAATGAGTTAGTTGTTATGACAGGAATTAGTGGGAGTGGAAAATCAACACTTGCGTTTGATACCTTGTATGCTGAGGGACAACGCCGTTATATGGAGTCTTTATCCTCATATGCACGACAATTTTTAGACCGTGTAGGAAAGCCTGATGTTGATAAAATAGAGGGATTGACACCTGCTATTGCTATTGATCAAAAAACAACTTCAAAAAATCCACGCTCAACAGTGGGAACGATTACAGAGATATATGACTACCTTCGACTTTTATATGCACGAGTAGGAGTGCAGCACTGCCATAAATGTGGAAAAACCATCTCACAAATGAGTGCTTCTGATATTATCAATGAAGTGCATAAACTTCCAGCGGGTGCCAAACTTGTTTTACTCGCTCCACTTGTACGAGAAAACAAGGGTGCCTATGCTGATTTGTTAGAATCCCTTGTACATAAAGGGTATGTCCGTGCACAAATCGATGGTGTTATGGTACGTTTAGATGAGGAGATAGAACTCTCAAAGACTAAAAAACATACGATTAAAGTTGTTGTCGATAGAGTCGTTGTCAAGCCTGACAATAAAGAGCGTATCGCCTCTTCAGTAGAAAAAGCCCTCAAAGAGAGTTATGGTGAATTAGAGATTGATATTATAAACTATGAAGAGTTGCAGTGCCAAGAGCATATACATTATTCAGAGCATAATGCCTGTTTTGATTGTAAAATTAGTTTTGACCCACTTGAGCCGCTTTCTTTCTCTTTTAATTCTCCTAAAGGTGCTTGTAGTGAGTGTGATGGTTTGGGACTGCGTTATGCCCTTGACCAAGAGAAAATTATAGATCAAGATTTGAGTATAGAAAAAGGGGCTGTGAAGATTGTTTACGGTTTTAACAAGGGATACTATTTTACTTTTTTAAAGGGGTTTTGTGCGCATAATGACATTGATATTACTGTGCCTTACTCAGAATTAGAAGAGCATCAGAAAAAAGCTATTTTGCATGGAAACATAGATGAAGTCACATTTCTTTGGAAAAAACATGAGG
>Ga0256829_1002942_pt1 | contig 12241 bp, 12 predicted proteins | sample 131447metaG_FD_185979 | JGI IMG/M metagenome (GOLD analysis project Ga0256829, IMG submission 185979) | Hydrothermal vent microbial communities from Lau Basin, Pacific Ocean - 131-447 | ecosystem: Environmental > Aquatic > Marine > Hydrothermal vents | place: Pacific Ocean: Lau Basin | collected... | reverse complement strand
TCGCCGCCGTGAAAGGGCGGTGTCCTAGACCCCTAGACGATGGGAACAAGTGGTGACCCGTGTTGGATTCGAACCAACGGCCCTCTGCTTAAAAGGCAGATGCTCTACCGACTGAGCTAACGGGTCAGTCTTGAAGTTTCACAATTGTTTGTTGTGGAGTGAAATTATAATTAAAAAAAAATTTAATGTCAATAAAATTTAAAAAAAATAAAAAAAATTAATTTTTTTGAAAAAAACTCTAAAATAGATTATAATGTTTATTAATATATAAAGTTTTCAATGAAGTAGGAAAAATGAATAAAGATAAGAAAAAATTTATATTATGGCTGAATGTTTTTCCTGTTATCGGAATAATAGCAATTTCTATGATTTTTATTTTTATTTTGTTTGTTGTGATGGAGAGATATTTTACTTCTTCCCAAAAAAAATATAAACAGGAATTATATAAAACTCAAATATGTAATGCAAAAAAAGAGTTAAATTCATTATATGCACTTTTGAATTTTTTGTATCTTCACAAAGAAAAATCCTTAAAAAAAGAGCTGGTTCAAGATGTAGATATGGGATATTCTGTAATTGAAAGTTTGTATAAACAGCATCTTAAATTAAATATAATTAAAAAAAGTTTGGAAAATATCAGATTTTTTGAAGATAAAAGCGGATATTTTTTTGTATATAATTTAAAAGGCACCGTTTTGTCTTTACCTATTAAAAAAAGCTTAGAAGGTAAAAATTTATATAATTATCACGATATAAAAGGAAATTATATTATTAAAGATATGATACGCTCCTTTAAACATAAAAATGAAGGATTTTTCAGCTGGTATTATATTTATCCGAAAACCAATCAAATAGAAAAAAAGATAGGATTTGTAAAGATTTACAGACCTCTTGGTATTTTTATAGGAAGTGCTATTTATGATACAACCATAAAAGATGAAGTAAAAAAAGAAATAAAACAGCTTTTTCCTCAAATAACCAAAGATTTGTCTTATAGAATTATTATATATGACAATAAGGGAAATGTAATTTTTGCAACAATGAAAAAATTACAAAACAAAAATATTTTTAATCGTAAAATTGATGGTAAATATATTGTCCGCAATGTAATAAAGAATACAACAAAAGATAAAATATACTCTTTTGAAGCTCATAATCTTGTAAATAAAGATATTTTAAGAAGATTTTTCAGATATTATCCTAAATTAAATCTTTATATAGGGGTTAAAATAGATAAAACTAAAATAGAACAAAAAATAGCACAAAATAAAAAGAAAATAGATTCAGTAGTTAAAAAAGTTGTAACTCAATTTTTACTTACGGCTGTTATTTTTATTGCTATAGCTATGATTTTGAATTTCTTTATTGTGAAATTATTAGAAAATCTGTTTTTTTCGTATGAAAAAGAGTTAATTGCTCAAAAAGAAAAAGCAAAAGCAAGCGAAAAAGCAAAAGCCGAATTTTTGGCAAATATGAGTCACGAAATCAGAACTCCTCTAAATGCGATGTTTGGGTTTATTAAGATTTTAGAAGAAAAAGATTTAGATAAAGAAAGTAAAAAATATCTGAATATTATAGAAAAATCAGGTAAAAGTTTACTTACGATTATAAATGATATTCTTGATTTTTCTAAAATTGAATCAGGTAAAATGAGTGTTGAAAAAATAGAATTTAACCCAAAAGAAGAGATTGAAATAATTCATAATTTATTTGCATCCGCTGCAAGTGAAAAAAATATTTTGCTTAAGTTTAATACCGATAATCTAAAATGGAAAATTATTTCGGACCCTACGAGAATAAAACAGGTAATTGCGAATTTATTAAGCAATGCGATTAAATTTACGCCTAAAAATAAAAAAATTATATTAAATGTAAAATATGACGAAAAAAAAGAGAAGTTGTTTGTAGAAGTTATTGATGAGGGAATAGGAATTCCAAAAGATAAATCAGAGCATATTTTTGATAGTTTTTCTCAAGCGGATACTTCAACCACCAGAAAATATGGCGGGACAGGGCTTGGACTTACTATTTCATATAGACTTATTAAGCTTTTAGGAGGAGAGCTTAAAGTTGAAAGTGAGGAGGGAAAGGGAAGTAGGTTTTATTTCGCAATACCGGCTAAAAAGGCAAAATTAATACCAAAAAAAGAAGAGGTTAAAAGTGAAAAAATTTTAAATGAAAAATTTGATGAGTATATTTTGGTAGTGGAAGACAATCCGGCAAATCAAATGTTTATGGGAGTTATTTTGGAAAAAATGGGAATTAAATTTGATATGGCAAATGATGGAGTTGAAGCTATAGAAAAATTTAAGAATAATAAATATGATTTGATTTTAATGGATGAAAATATGCCGAATATGAACGGAATAGAAGCCACTAAAAAGATTCGTCAAATAGAAAGAGAAAAAGATTTAAAACCTATAATAATAGTGGCTTTAACAGCAAATGCCCTCGAAGGTGACAGGGAAAGATTTATTTTAGCAGGTATGGATTATTATCTCTCAAAACCTGTTGATATAGAGAAATTAAAAGATATTTTAAGGAATATTAATTAATACCAAATTCTTTCTAAATAAAGTCCGTTTGGTTTTGCGAGATGTTTATTAATAAGCTTTTTTTTATCCACTTGAGCTTTTAAGTCTTCAAGAGTTAAAATTTCTTCGTTTATTTTAAACAAAAAATCTACAATTATTCTTATCTCTCCTCTTAAAAAAGAGTTTCCTATTATTTTTATAATAGTTTTATTTTTATATTTAAAAGCATAAGCGTCAAAAATTTCTCTTTTGTGTGAATTTACATCGCTTCCGTTTTTGGAAAAATATTCAAAATCGTGTGTTCCTTTTAAGATTTGCAGTGCTTTGTTTAAAAGTTGTAAATTAATTTCTTTATTATAATAAGTTACATAATTTTCTATAAAAGGATTTGTAACGGGCGAGATAATATATCTGTAGCTTCTTTTTTTTGCATTAAATCTTGGATTGAAATCTTCTTTTGTTTGTATAATTTTTTTGAAATAAATTTCAGGTAAAAGAATTTTATTTAGTAAATCTCTTAATCTTTCGCATTGCCAAAAATCAGGTATTTCAAAGCTTATGACCTGATTTAGAGCGTGAACTCCTTTATCTGTTCTGCCTGAGGTGGTTATTTTTGTTTGAATTTTGATTTTTTTTAATGTTTTGTCAATTTCCCCTATAACTGTTTTGACATTAGGTTGTATTTGAAGTCCGTGAAATTTGCTTCCGTCGTATGAAATTATGGCTTTGACTAAAATTTTACCCTCCATTTATATAGGAAAATACCCGTTACGAAAAATACAAAAGGCAAAAGAATTGCTATGGATAAATGCTTATTTGCAAATGTTAAAATTATATAAAGCGTTAAAATCAATATTGAAAAAATCAAACTTCTGTTTTTTTGAAGCCTTGGATGAAAAAAAGACAAAAGAGGTATAAAAAATAAAAGTGCTATTGGAATAAGAGCAAAAGGCAAATATTTTACAAATACTTTTCTATTGTATAAAAAGTAAGTTTTAAACTTAAAAAGTGATAAAGAAACAGTTGAAATTTTTTGGTTTATCTGCATTTTTTGATATTTTATTTTAAGATTTTTATTAAAATCATAAAAATTACCTTTGTGCAAATCAAAATATAAAATATTTTTTTTGGTGTGTAAATCAGCTGTTTTTGCAATTATAAGCTCATTTTTTTTATTGTTATAAAGATAAATATTTTCAAATAATTTTTTATTTTTACCTCCGCTTGCAAATAAGACCCAATCGCCAAGTTTTTGAGAAATTTTTGCCTGTTGAAGATTGAATTTCGCTTCTTGTTTTTTTTGATTTTTGAAATTATTAAAGGCTACTTTTGAATAGGGAATGGAAATAAAAAGAATAAACAGATTCATAAATGAAAAAACAATACTCAAAAGAATAACGGGTTTTAAAATTTTAATAGGTTTTATTCCAAGTGCAAACATTGCGATAAGCTCCTGAGTTTCCGAAAATTTTGTAAATTCATTAACTGAAGCTATAAAAAACGCAATACTGGTTGAAAGGAATATTATCTGAGGCAGGGTTAAAAGATACATTTTTAACAGTTCCAAAAATGTTATTTGAAAACTTGATGTTATATTTGAAATTGATATAATAAATATTAATGAAATAATAATCCCAAGTATAAAAAAAATAGTAAAGAAATTAGGAAAAAAATCTTTTAATTCATATTTAAAAAGTTTATCCATACAATTTGCTCCAAAGTTCTAAGAAAAAGTCATTAAAATACCATACAATAAAAGTTCCGGTTGTTAAAAACGGGATAAAAGGAAGTTCTAAATCGTTTTTTGTAATTCTTATGTAAAGTGAAGGAAAAATCGCTATTAAAGAACTTATAAAAAGAGCCATTAAAGAGAGTTTAATTCCAAGCAATGCCCCCATTGTTCCTGCTACAATTATATCTCCTTCGCCTAAAGCCTCTTTTTTTAGAAAATATGAAACATAAAATCTAACCGCACTGACAAGCCCCATCATTATCAGAGCGTTTTTTGTGTTTTCTAAAATATCATTTGATGTAAAAACTGCAAGAGTTAAAGCCAGCAGGTTTAAACTGTCCGGAACGGCTTTATAATCAAAATCTATCATTGTAAGGGCTAAAAGTGTTGCAAATACTGCAAAATTAATAACAAACCATATATCAATATTATTGAATTTTGTAAAAACGACAACCGCTAAAATACCGGTCAGAGCTTCTATAATCGGATATCTGGCTGATATTTTTTCTTTACAGTTTGCACATTTTCCCCCTAACATCAGCCATCCTAAAATAGGGATATTATGCCACGGTTTTATTCTTTCTCCACACTTAGGACAACTGCTAGGAGGTGAAACTATGCTTTTTCCAAGCGGAATTCTGTAAATTACAACATTCAAAAAACTCCCAATTGCAGCACCTAATATGAATATAAAAATATAAATTATTAAATTTTCCATTTTTTATTCTCCATTCTTAATTTTTCGTTTTTTATTTTTTTATATTCCCCCGAATCTTCTTTCTCTTTTTTTGAAATCATTTATGATAGATTCAAGCTCTTTTGATGTAAAGTCAGGCCAAAACGATTTTGTAAAAAACATCTCCGCATAAGCTATTTGCCAAAGCAAAAAATTACTTAGTCTGATTTCTCCGCTTGTGCGGATTAATAAATCCACATCACGGCTTATATCAAGATTTTTTTGGATATTTTCTTCGGTTATCTCTTCTTTTGTCTCTATCAGTTTTTTGACTGCTCTTGTAATTTCATCTCTTGCTCCGTAATTTAATGCCAAAATCTGAGTCAGCTTTTTGTTGTTTTTAGTAACTTCTTTTGTATGGGATATTCTTTTTTTCAGTTTATCGCTAAATTTAGAGATATCTCCGATTGTTTCAAACTTAACATCGTTTTTTATATAAGTATCAAGCTCTTTTTTTAGCCAGTTGTCAAGAAGTTTCATTAAAAATTCAACTTCCATTTTCGGTCTTTTCCAATTTTCCGTAGAAAAAGCGTATAAAGTCAAAATTTCAATATCAGGGTTGTTAGCACAATATGTAGTTATCTCTTTTACAACCTCAGCACCTTTTTTGTGCCCTTCTATTCTTTTTAGACCTCTTTTTTTTGCCCATCTTCCGTTTCCGTCCATTATTATTGCTAAGTGCATATCAAGCCTTTAAATTTAGTAATGAATTTTGAAATTCATAAAGAGGTTTTGTCTCTTTTAGAAATGTATTGACATTTAAATCTATTAAATTAGAATGTTTTTCAATTAATTCCAGTGTATTTTTATATGGAGAGTAAATATCTAAATTATTATTATAAATTTCTCCTTCAATTTCTCCTAAATTATTAAACACTGCGTAAAATTTTAACCTATTTTTTGAATATTTATACTGTAAAAGCGCTTTTTTTTTCTCATTTATAATTAAATGATAGATTTTTTTTTGCTGCAAAGCTATTAAAATATTTGTAAAAAACAAAAATTCTTCTTTATTTGCGGCATTTGATAGATGATTTAAAATATGCTCTTTTGTTATAAAATTATTTTCTTCTTTAAATTTAATTTTATCAAGAAGCAGGGCAATTTTAGGAAAAGGTTTTAGATTTGAAATTTTAAGGGTATTGCCTATCTCTTTTACCATTGCAAAATATTTTCCTTTTTTTAAAGGGACAAAACTTTTGGTAATCACCTCTTTTTTGCCCATTTGGATTAAATATTTTATATCTGTCAGTTTTTCTTTAACTTCTATTTTTACAGGCAAAGAGGTATTAAATTCAATAGTCTGAAATTTATTAAAAGTTTTTAGAAGTTTACCGACTTCAGATATTTTTAACGGCATCAACTATCCTAAACGATATATTCTCTTTTGTGTCTTGCGGGAAAAGAATCTCTTTATCTTTTGTAATAAAAATTATCTCATTTTCATCACTTCCGAAATTATTTTTTGTAAGAAGATTTAAACAAATTGCATCAAGATTTTTTTTATTTAGGGCATTTTTAGCATATTTAAGGGCGTTTTTTTCATCTCTTTCAGCTTTAAATCCTATCTTTTTAAAAGGTTTATCTTTTAGAGATTTTAAAATATCTATGTTTTCATCAAGTTCTAAAACCATTTTTTCACCGATTTGCTCTTTTTTTAGTTTTCCACTTTTGTATTTTGGCATATAATCCACAATAGCCGCCGCCATTATCAGATAATCCGGATTTTCTTCTAAAATTGCATTAAGGTATTCTTTTGCACTTTCAACTTTTATCTGTTTGATTTCTTTTGTTAAATGATGCTCTTTACTTGAAATAAGAGTTACATCAGCCCCTTTTATATAAAAAGCCTTTGCAGTAGCTTCTCCCATTTTACCGCTAGAAAAATTGGAAATAAATCTTACATCATCAATTTTTTCCACACTTCCGCCGGCTGTAACAACTACTTTTTTGTTTTCCCAAAATTTATCTCTATTCACTTCTCTTAAAGCTCTTAAAAATATCTCATCGGGCTTGGCCATTTTGCCGATTCCTTCATCCCCGCAAGCTAAAAGCCCGGAGTTTGCCTCTATGCAGTTTAGGTTTTTAATAGCATTCTCGGTAGTTTTATGAAGATACATATTTGTATTTGCCGCAGGTGCAAAAAGAGCAGGGGCGGTTGTTGCAAGATAGGTTTGTAAAAGAAGATTATCTGCAATTCCATTGTATGCTTTATTTAGAGTGTTTGCAGTAGCAGGGGCAATAATAAAAATATCCGCCCATTTTGCATAATCTATATGATTTTCTTTCCCCGCCCAACTTTCGTTTTTTTCATTTAAAACTTTATTCAGTGTTAAAGCCTCAAATGTCAAAGGAGTTATAAATTTCTCGGCACTTAGCGTCATTACAACTTTTACATTATCTCCGTTTTTGATAAAAAGTCTAACTAATTCGCAGGTTTTATAAATGGCAATACTACCTGTTACACCAATTAAAACATTCATTAATTTTTCCCGAAAAATTTATAATAAAAGCCTTCTATTATTTTTAGAGGACTTCTTGAAATTGCAAGGGAGCCTTTTTTTATGTCTTTATTTACAGTGCTTCCAGCCGCAATCATTACATCATCTTCAATAACCACAGGTGCAATTAATTGAGTGTCGCTTCCTACAAATACATTTTTACCGATTTTTGTTTTGTATTTAGCTTTGCCGTCATAATTGCAGGTAATTGTCCCGGCTCCGATATTTGTGCCGCTATCAATTTCGGCATCTCCAAGATAGCTTAAATGTCCCGCTTTTACATCATTTAATTTAGAGGCTTTAACTTCTACAAAGTTTCCTATTTTAGAATCTACTATTTCACTTTTTGGTCTAATTCTTGCCATCGGACCGACTTCGCTGTTTTTTAAAACGGCTTCTTCAATTACGGAGTTTGCTTTAACTCTGCTTTTTATAATTTTAGCTTTTTTAATTACACTTCCGCTTTCAATTTCGCATTCCCCTTCAAATCGGCTGTATGCATCAATAAAAATAGTATCAGGAAGTCTCATAATAACGCCTTGTTGCATCCATTTGTCTTTTATTCTGTTACACATAATCTTTTCTGCGATTGAGAGGTCTTTTTTAGAATTTATTCCTTTGAAATCTTCTTCGTTTACTTCTAAGGCTTTTATGTTTAAATTATCTTTTACAGCCATTTCAATTATATCAGTTAAATAGTACTCTTTTTGGGCGTTGTTATTATCTAATAGAGGGATATATTTTTCTAAAACCTCTTTTTTGAAGCAGTAAACCCCTGCATTTACAAAAGGGATTTTAAGCTCATCCTCGTTTGCATCTTTTTGTTCCACTATTTTTTTGACCCGTTCATTTTCTATTACAACTCTTCCATATCCGTCAGGGTTAGTTAAATTCATAATGCTCATTACAATATCAGCGTCAATTTCAAAAAATTTTTTAATTTCATCAGCTGTAATTAGGGGCATATCTCCGTTTAAAATTAATATTTTTTCTCCCGTAAAAGGAATTTCTTTTAAAGCCCCTCCGGTGCCCGGGAAATTTTTTAAATCTTGTTTGTGTATTCGGACATTATATTTTTCAATCTCTTTTTTTACATCTTCAAATTTGTGTGATAAAATCACATCAATACTGTTTGTTATTTTTTTGGATTCTTCAATTATATAATCAATCATAGGCTTTTCACATAACTTATGAAGCACTTTTGGAGTGTCGGATTTCATTCTTGTGCCTTTACCTGCTGCTAAAATAATAATCTGAAACATACAAAAATCCTTTTTTTTGTTACAATTATATCAAAAAAGGCTCTTTATGGATTTAGCTAGTGTCATAGGTATAGTAGGGGCGTTTGGTCTTATTGTGGCCGCAATGGCTATGGGGGTTGGGATTGGAGCATATATTGACCCTCAATCTGTTTTAATTGTTGTGCTGGGTTCTATTATGACGCTTTTTATTTCATATAAAATGGATATGATGACAAAATTTCATAAAGTTTTTATGATTGCCATTAAACCTAACTATCAGCCGAATTATGAAGAGTTGATTAAAAAACTTGTAGATTATGCCACACAGGCTAGACGGGATGGAATTTTGTCGCTTGAAAGTGCGGCTGCAAATGAAGAAGACGAGTTTTTGAAAAAAGGTCTTTCTATGGCGGTTGACGGAAATGAACCCGATACAATCAGAGAACTTCTTGAAATAGAACTTGAACAAATGGACGAAAGACATAAAAGTATGGCGTCTATTTTCAGTAACTGGGCGGGACTTGCCGGAGCTATGGGGATGATTGGGACACTTGTAGGACTTGTTGCAATGCTTCTTAATATGTCCGACCCAAGTGCGATTGGTCCGGCTATGGCGGTTGCCCTTCTTACAACTTTGTATGGGGCTATGATTGGAAATATTTTCGGAAATCCGATTGCAAGTAAATTAGGGCTTAGAAATGCAGATGAAATTTTGGCAAAAACAGTAATAATAGAAGGTATTATGTCAATTCAAGCAGGAGACAATCCAAGAACACTTGAAGCCAAATTACTTAGCTTCCTTCCTCCAAATAAGAGAGTAAGTCAATTTGAATAGGAATAATTAATGGCAAAAAAATGTAAATGTGAATGTCCTGAATGTATGCCTGAATGGTTGGCGACATTCGGGGATTTGATGAGTTTATTATTATGTTTTTTCGTTTTGCTTTTGTCTATGTCAACAATGAATGCAAAAAAAGTAAAAGAGGCGATAGGCTCGCTTGCCGGGGCACTTAGTGTGCTTGAAGGCGGAACTCAAACGGAAGTAAGTCCCGAAAGAATGCAAAAAGCGACACCTATACAACAAACGGAAGAAACCGCTCAGACAGTTAATAAATTAAAAGCTGCGGTTACGGAATTTAAGCAGTTGACAAAAGGCGGAAGAGGTGCTAATTTTGTTTTACAAGAAGGAGAAAAAGGATTTTTTATAAGACTTCCGGCTGATATTTCGTTTGCACCGGGAAGTGCAAAGATAAATAATACCGATGCTCTTTTGTTTTTGAAAAGAATTTCTATTATCATTAATGAATATTTACCAAAAAACACGGCAATTCAAATAAGAGGATATACAGACGATACGCCTCCTCCTCCGACTTCCCCTTATACGGACAACTGGGAGCTTAGTGCCCAAAGAGCCTTGAGTGTGCTTAGAATTTTAATGAAAAACGGAGTCAATCCAAAACAGCTCAGTGCTGCGGCGTATGGAGAATATCATCCGATAGCCAGCAATGCCACTCCTGAGGGTAGGGCAAAAAACAGAAGAGTTGAAATATGGTTTTTTGCTGCAAGAGGTAATGCTGTAAATACGAAAAAATCTGTTTTGGATAATATGCAAAAATGAAAAAATTATTAATTTTATTTTTTCTTACAGGTATTGTTTTTGCAGCTGCACCGACTATTCCGACAGTTAATCTCTCTTTAAGTGCACCGAGTTCTCCTAAAGAACTTGTTTCTACTCTTAATGTAATGCTTCTTTTGACATTGCTTGTATTAGCCCCGAGTATTGTTTTGGTTACTACTAGTTTTGTCAGGCTTATAGTCGTTTTCGGATTTTTAAGACAGGCTTTAGGAACACCTCAGTCACCGCCTACCACTCTTTTGGTTTCATTGGCTTTGGTTTTGACATTTTTTATAATGGAACCTTACGCTAAAAAAGCTTATAATAACGGAATTGAGCCTTATATGCAAAATAAAATAGGATATGAAACAGCTATAAAAAAATCGGTTAAGCCTTTTAAAATGTTTATGATAAAAAATACAAGGGAAGAAGATTTGGCTCTATTTTTTAGAATCCGTCATCTTCCGAACCCACAAACAATTAATGATGTGCCTTTAACTATTTTAGTCCCGGCTTTTATGATAAGTGAGTTAAAAACCGCCTTTGAAATAGGCTTTTTGCTGTTTTTGCCGTTTTTGATTATAGATATGGTAGTGAGTTCCATTTTGATGAGTTTAGGTATGATGATGTTGCCGCCTGTTATGATAAGTCTGCCTTTTAAGATTTTATTATTTATTTTGGTTGACGGATGGCATCTTATTGTAATGGGATTAGTGCAGAGTTTTAAGTAGGGAGCAGATGGACGGAACAGAAGTGAGAAACTTTAAGTTTTTATTTAGTTTATATAAAAAAGGAATAAAATGATTTGCAGTAGTTTTGGAAAATGCGGAAGTTGTGTTTTGTGGCAAATGCCTTACAGTGAGCAACTTAAAATGAAAAGTGAAAAATTAAAAGAGATGTTTAATGAATTTGATATGCCTGAACTTGAAATAATAAATGGAAATGACGAGCATTTCAGGGCAAGGGCTGAATTTAGAGTTTGGCACGAAGGCGATAAAAGTTTTTATGCTATGAGAAAAAGAAAAGAAGACGGAAGAGGAGTGATTCCTATTGAAGAGTGTAAAATTGTAGATAAAGCGATTTATGATGTGATGGCACCTCTTATGAATGAAATAGAAAAAAACGATAATTTAAGATTTAAACTTTATGAGATTGATTTTTTGAGTAATTCAAAAGGTGAACTTATAGTTACTCTTATTTATCATAAAAAAGTTGATGAAAGTATAGCCAAAGATATTGAAAAATTAAAAGAAAAATTTAAAAATATAGATTTTATTGTCAGAAGAAAAGGGAGAAAATTTGTTTTTGATAAAAATTATTTGATTGAAGAACTTAATATAAACGGCAAAACTTATAAATATAAAATTATTGAAAACACCTTTTCCCAGCCAAACAGAAAAATGAGTGAAAAAATGATTGAATGGGCTCTTGGAAATTCAAAACATCTAAAAGGCGATTTAGTTGAGCTTTATTGCGGTAACGGGAATTTCACAATACCTTTAAGTGAAAATTTTAGAAAAGTCATTGCCACTGAAATAAATCAAGAATCCATCCAGGCGGCGACTTTCAATGCGGACATAAACGGAAGGGATAACATAACTTTTCTTGCTATGAGTGCGGCTGAATTTAGCTCCCTTAAAAAAGACAATTCCCCGCTTTTATCTTCTTATGATTTAAAAAATGTTTTAATAGACCCTCCAAGAGCCGGACTTGATGACAAATCAAGAGAATTTGTAAATGATTTTGAAAATATTGTTTATATCTCCTGTAATCCGGAAACTTTAAAAAGAGATTTAGAAACTCTGGCTAATGGAAGAAAAATAAAAGCATTTGCATTTTTTGACCAGTTTCCATATACCGAGCATATGGAATGCGGGGTGGT
>Ga0256829_1002941_pt1 | contig 12243 bp, 15 predicted proteins | sample 131447metaG_FD_185979 | JGI IMG/M metagenome (GOLD analysis project Ga0256829, IMG submission 185979) | Hydrothermal vent microbial communities from Lau Basin, Pacific Ocean - 131-447 | ecosystem: Environmental > Aquatic > Marine > Hydrothermal vents | place: Pacific Ocean: Lau Basin | collected... | reverse complement strand
AATTTCTATGATATTTAATATAATAATTTTTGATAAAAAAGGGCTATATTCTTACATTTATAATATATTATAATTTTATTTAACATTATATAATTTATTTCGCTAAAATGATATTTAGATTAAAATTTTTAATATATGCGTAGTTTTGTAACATTTTGGTAACGATAAAAGCGCAACTATCAAGTTTGCTGTAAATTTTTCATTTATGTTATACTTTATGCTCAATAAATTATTTATTTCAAGGCTGGTTATGGAATTTGCAATACTAAATTTTGTTTTAAGCGGATTTATCGGAACTGTCGGTATTTTAACTTTGCGTAAAGTCAGTGCTGCAAAAGAGGTTGCATTTGCGCTTTTACCGCTACTGTTTGCACTGCATCAATTTACGCAGGGGTTTGTTTGGTTAGGGGTAAATCATCTTATCTCAACTAGAGCGCTTCATTTAGCGCAGAGTATTTTTGTTTTTTACGCACAGGGTTTTTTACAGTTTTTAGTTCCGTTTGCTATTTGGATGTTAGAGGCAAAAGGTGTTAGAAAAAATATGATAGCCGTCTTAACCGTTATCGGTGCACTGCTAGCGGGCTATACACTGTGGGGACTAGGAGTTTATCCGACATCCGTGGTTGAACATAATGATGCATTAGTATATGTGAATCCGGCAACGCATCATCTTTGGGTCGCCGCTTTATATGTACTTACTACTTGTGGCTCACTTGTTTTAAGCAGCAGCATATCTATACAGTTGTATGGATTATTAAATTTGCTAGGTATCACTATAGTGCGTATATTTAAACCGTACGCATTTACTTCCGTTTGGTGTATATATGCGGCTGTTTTAAGCGTTGTACTGTACTTTTATTTTCTTGAGAGACGGATATCGTTTTTAAGAGAGCTCAAAAATGACGAGTTTGCATGGACGCAAACATTGTCAAATGAGCTAGATACAATAGAATTTAAGTTGCCAAAGATATATATGGCCATCATCTCGCGTTTTGAGCGGATGATATAAAATAAAAACTAAAGTTTATGCTTTGTTTTATATTCTAAGATGATGTGATATGCCTCATCTTTTAGTTTTAGTTTTTCTTTTTTTAGTTTTTCTATCTCTTCATCAGTGATAGCAAGATTGCCCTTTTCAGCTTGATTTATTTTGTCGTCAAGTTCATTGTGACGATCAAAAATCTTCAAAAAGTGAGCATTTGCCGCTTGATTTTCTTTCATATGAGAGATTACATCACGATATTCATGTAGCATTTTTAACCTTTAATGTTTTATATAGACAATCTTAACACAAACATGATTAATCTACAATAACATACCCTTTAAAAAACATAATTTTTAAAGGGTCACGCGGTAGTGTGTACTAGATTGGCAGGACTCTGATTTTTGGAGAGAGCTTCTCTTTTAGGGTACTCTCAATCGCATAAAGCGTACCTGTTGTAGAGCTTGCGCATCCATTACATGCTCCTACGTATCTTATATAAACATCTACGTTATCGTCTGCCGGTTTTACATCAATAACTTCCATATTTCCGCCATCCATCACTAAAAACTGTCTAACGTTCTCGTCAATAACCTCGTCAATTGCTTTTATCTGTTGAACAAGAGTCATATTTTCAAATTTAACTTCTGCATTTGTTGGCATATTTTTCCTTGATTAATATAGTCTGTTTTAAAAAGGAGTTTTTTTGTCCTCTTTATATATCGCAATAATATAGTCTTATCTATTTGATACAGCTTAAAAAGTTTCTGTGTGTATCTTTTTTAATTATAAACAACCAGTCCGTAATGGTTGCCAAGATTATAAAATCTGCTGTTTGGTGTAATCTCAAGGTTTTTTAACAGCCCTAGATGCAGCAGAGAATTTTTATCTGTTTTTATGCCAAACTCTTTTAAAAATTTTTTTATATTGACAAATTTTATATTTTGAACGTATCTGTACTCAAACCTGTCGTATAGTGACATTTTGCTGAAGGTAAATATATGTTCATTTACATGTAAAGCATTAGCAGCGTAGCGTATGGGCAGATATCCGCTAAGATCTGTTAGTTTGTTTTGGACATGGGAGTATTTTTGCGGCAAAGTATTTTTTTGTAAAAATATATACTTGTTATTTAGTTTTATATGCCTGGTTGTGTTCCAATATCTATATGCCGGATTTGACAGATTTAGTATATCTTGTATCTCAGCCCATAGCCAATAAGAATCTAGCGTCTTTTCAAGTGAAGTCATACACAATCTTATATGATTTTTATTTAAATTTTGGTAAATTTAAGATGTAAAATTGTAAAATCTCACTCCTGCTATAAAAGTGCTCGCATAACTCAGTTGGTAGAGTGTTACCTCGACAAGGTAAAAGTCACTGGTTCGAGTCCAGTTGTGAGCACCATCTATATCTATTTAACATCTATTTAATGATTTTTGTTACTATTTTGCTTTAAAATTTTTATATAGGAAACAGAATATGAAAAAAATAATATCGCTATGCATCCTTGTTTTTTTACCAAGCTTTTTGTTTGCACAGAATATTCCGACAGTGACGCAGATATATGAAACTGTTAGACAAGGCAATTTGTCCCGCGCATCGCGTATGATTCAGATTGTACTGCAAGCTCACCCAAACAGTGCGAAAGCTCATTATGTTGATGCTGAAATTTTGGCAAGAGAGGGAAGAGTGGCTGGGGCTAGAGATGAGTTACGAATCGCCAAAAGTATCTCTCCGACACTTTCTTTTGTGTCAGCCCAATCAGTTAATCAACTACAAAACATGTTGTATTTAAAGCGTAGATCTGTTGCACATGAAAGTCATGTTCCTTATATGGCAATTATATTGTTTATTATAGCTGTCTTGTTTATATTGTTAATGATCCGTTCATTTAGACAAAAGCGTAATTTTAGGCCAAGTTCCTACTCAAACAATACAAACACAGGAGCAAATAACCAAGGCAGTTATCAGAACTCTCGGAGCGGTTTTGGCGGTATCGGCTCTGGTCTTGCTTCGGGACTTGCTGCTGGTGTTGGTTTTGCAGCTGGCGAAGAACTGTTTGACCATTTTACCCATGACGATAATACAAATATCTCTTCAGATAATAATTTATCGCAAGACGATAGTGTTACACAGCCGCCGTCTGATCCAGATTTTGGAATATCTGACGATTCATCATGGGGTGATGATTCATCGGGAGATTTTGGTGGAGATGATTCTTGGTGATTAATCTTTATTTTTTTTATCTATTGCACTTTTAGCTGATTTGATAGCGCTTCCAAGCTTTGTTTTTGCAACAACCCATGCCTGCTTACCCATACGTGAGGCTTCTTGTGCTTTTTGTAGTTTTAAAACCTTACTGCTTCGTTGCAAAGCTTCGCGTTTTAAGTCATTAAATTTTTGTTTCATAACACCAACTGTCTCTTTTGAGACAAAGATTAGTTCTTGCAGGTCATATTTAAGAGATATCTGTATCTTATCTAAAAGTTCTTTGGTTTCTTTGGTATTGCTCTCACTGATATCTGCTATGACCTGCGTAAAGAGTACGTCTATGTGGTTTAGTTCATTTATGGTTTGATCATAATCGTCAATAATGATTGATTTTACCTCATCAGGTGTATTTAGAAGATCTTGCTTAAATTTTGTAATAGATTTTATAACACCTGTTTTCATGCCTTTTAGAGTTGAAGAAAGTAGTTCTTGCGCCTGATTTGGTGTTGCTTCTGCTATGTTGACCGTGGTTTGCAAGATAGTAGAGAGTATTTTTCTGATTCGTATGCTGTTGATTGGTCCTTCGTTGATGGTCTCATATGTAATGTCTTTTATAATCTCTTGAATTGTTTCTTCTATATCCGAATCATTTTTTTCAAGTGAAGTTATAAGCGCAGATTCAACCATTTCGCTAAGCATATCAAGAAGGTCAAGAGATTGAAATTTTATCTGATGTAGTTTTGCAAGAGTGTCTTGCGGGACATCTGATAAAACATCTTCTATGTCATTAAAAATATCATATTTTAAATGTTGCAAGGCATGCGTTGTTTTATCTACATGCCTTTGCAGATGCTCCTGTTGTGCCATAAGATCTTCTACTTCATCGTGCAGCATCTTTGTTTCTTTGTTAAGGAGCGTTGATGTTATAATGTGCAACTCGCGCGTTGTAAAGTCTTTAAGGTCTATATCCCACTCTTTTGAAATAGCCTCTATGAGTTTAGCAATTCTTTCTTTAAGTGTTTTTGCGTTTATGTTTTTATAGCTTGTTTTAACGCTTCTTTTAAACTGTTCGATATTCATAACTACTCCTTTAAAGTACGGTTTTTATATGTTTGTGTTGTTTTAACGCTTCATAGAGGTATTTTCTTTCATCTTCATTGTCGATAAGTAGCTCAAGATTCATGCTGACATATTTTCCACTTTTGCTTTGGTTGGAATGAGTCAATGAATGCGGCTTCTCTTTTACGATACTCTTGATTGCACTATGAATGTTATGTTTGTTTTCTCCTATTAACTTGTAACACCAACTGCATGGGTACTGCAATTGCAGTTTTTCTTTGCTATCGTTGATAATCTCCACTTTTTCCTCCTGATTTGCTTTGTAGCATGATATCTGTAATTATCATGGATCTATCTATCGCTTTTACCATGTCATATATCGTTAAAAGTCCGATACTAACACCTGTTAATGCCTCCATCTCTACACCCGTTTGACCCGTTAATTTTGCAGTTACATAAAGTTTAAAACCCGGTAGATCAGGTTGTTCTTTTATATCGCAGTTGATGGCGCTTAAATTTAGCGGATGGCACATCGGTATAATATCACTTGTTTTTTTTGCACCCATAATAGCGGCTATTACGGCAGTTTGTAAAACAGGACCTTTTTTACTCTTTTGTTGTACAATCACCTCATAAGCATCCAAACTCATCTTTATCTTACCGCTGGCTACTGCTACTCGTGTTGTTAGTTGCTTTTGTGAAACATCAACCATTTTAGGTCGCTTGTTTTCATCTAAATGTGTTAAATTCATTTTCTGTCTTTTTGTTCGTAATTTTTGTAAATTATACCAAAGTAAATATTAATAAATGTTGTTGTGAGGGTGAAGCAGTTGCAGTGCTTTTTTGTATTGTGATGGATTATTGATATTTAAAAAGTTATCCAAATCTTCAAAGGCAACATATTTTGTATTTGAATTTTGCAGTAGATATTGTAATTTATGTCTATTGTTTTGTAGCATCTGCTTAAAGTCTGGATATAAACTCTTATGGTATATGCCGCATAATGGATGTGTCTTATCTTTAGTTTTTGCGATTGTTGCATCCATGTTTCTTTGATCTTGATTGATAAGTGTTTGTATCTGTTTCTTGCTAATAAATGGAGTATCTACGCTTATTGCAAAAAAACGCTCTACATGTAAAAATTCAAATGCGCTGATAAAACCAATAGTGGGTGCATATATATCATTATCAATATCAAAGATATTTTGTGTTTTAAATATAGAGGGATTTTGCTGTTTGCATGAGATATAAACATGCCTAAAGATCTGTTTTAACCGTTCATATTGATACTGTAAAAGAGTCTGATTTTTTGTAAATTTTAAATAGGCTTTATCTTCTCCCATGCGTGAGCTTTTACCGCCTGTAAAAATTACGCATGGGATATCTGTCATTTTATTATTGCCTAGGGTCTGTTATATAGCCGGTAATTGCAGATATTGCCGCTACAGCAGCGTTTGCAAGATATACTTTAGAGCTTCTGCTGCCCATTCTGCCGACAAAATTTCTATTTGTTGTAGAGATAGCAACCTCTTCATCCCCGAGTATCCCCATATATCCGCCAAGGCATGCCCCGCAGGTCGGATTGCTTACCACTGCGCCGGCATCTACTAAAACATCTATGTATCCGAGTTTTGTAGCTTCGCGCAATATCTTTTGGGTTGCAGGTGTGATGATGAGACGCACATCAGGATGCACCTTTTTGCTTTTTAGTATCTCTGCCGCAGTTTTGAGATCACTTAATCTGCCGTTTGTACAGCTACCTATAAAGGACTGATCAATTTTGATTTTTAATGACTGCGCATGTGTTACGGCATGTCCGTTTGACGGTAAAAACGGATACGCGACGACAGGAGCAAGGTTTGCAACATCAATTTCAAGTATTTGTGAATATTTAGCATCTTCATCAGAATAGTAAATCTTAGATTCACGTGCAAGTTTTTTGTCTTTTAAAAATTCTTGTGTTACTTCATCAACGGCAATAATCCCACTTTTTGCACCGGCTTCAATAGCCATGTTGCACATTGAAAATCTATCATCCATGCTGAGGTATTTTAAAGTGCTGCCTGTAAATTCAAGTGTTTTATAAAGAGCTCCATCAACACCGATACGTCTTATAATTTCAAGAATGATATCTTTACCCGTTGTATATTGTCCGGGCTTGCCTGTTAAGACTACTTTTATAGACTGTGGCACTTTAAACCAGTTACCTCCGGTGATCATGGCAAACGCCAAGTCGGTTGAACCCATTCCTGTTGAAAAGGCTCCCAGGGCACCGTGAGTACATGTATGACTGTCTGCACCTATAATGATATCACCGGGTACAATAAGCCCCTTTTCCGGCAAAAGCGCATGTTCTATGCCCATATCTTTTTCATCAAAATAATTTTTTAGTTGGTATTTTTTAGCAAAATCTCGGCTTATCCGCGCTTGATTTGCGCTTGCTATGTCTTTAGCGGGTATAAAATGATCCAGCACTATGGAAAAACCATCCGGGTTTGCCAATTTTTTTGCCCCACTGTCTTGAAAAGCTTTGATTGAGATAGGCGTTGTTATATCGTTGCCTATAATCATATCTATCTTAGAGCGAATAATCTCATCCGCAAATACTTCATGACCGACATGAGCGGAAAAGATTTTTTCGGTGATAGTTTGTCCCATTAGATATCCTTGTGTATAATTATAATAGAAGTTTAATGCAATTATATCATTTTAGGAAAAGAGTTGATACAGATTTTAGGTAATTGTCCATATTGCAAAGAGGGAAGCATAGAAGCAAGAGATATCCAGGTTCAAGGAAAAGCATTAAAACTGTATGCATGTTCAAACGCTCATTGGCATTATGAGACCGATTTTGCTGAACTAACCCCTGATTCTACATGTGGATTTAGAATTTTTCAAAATCAGCTTCAAAGATGGTATAAAAAATCAATCTCGCCAAAAGAGATAAGAACTCTTCTTCGCGAAGGAGAGTTAAAGGTAAAACTATACAGTACGAAAACAAAATCTGAATATTTTAAATGGGTTGTAACTGATGAAGAGTACGGAATCTCTGTATTGTGGGAGGAAAATATAGATACATGAAAAATGCCTATTTTAGGCACTTTGTATCTATATTAAAGTATGCTTTATAGTGGTGTGACGTTTTCTGCTTGAGGACCTTTTTGACCCTCTCCTATCTCAAATGTCACTTCTTGACCTTCGTTTAATGAAACGCGACCGGGACCTTGTCTATTTACTTGACGAAAATGTACAAACAAATCACTCCCGCCATTATCTTGCTGGATAAATCCATAACCTTTTTCTTCGTTGAACCATTTTACGGTTCCATGTAGCAATTCTGCCATATTATAACACCCTTATATATAAAAATACATCTAATTAATTAGATGTAGCGAAATAGAAAAAGTCCTAGCCATTTTTAGTAGATTTGTCACAAAACATACTAAAGATGAACCTAAGCCCCATCTTTTCTCATTTATTATTATATCTTTTTATTTTGCTTAATGCAAATTTTTAATTCATTTTACTTGCTATATAATCAGCTACTTCCAGTAAACGCTGAGAATATCCATATTCATTATCATACCATGCCATGACCTTTACCATGTTGTCACCAACTACTGCAGTTGAGAGCCCATCAATGATAGATGAGTGTAAGTTTCCTAATATGTCAGATGAAACTATCTCATCTTTTGTAAATTCTAAAATACCTTTTAATTCTCCCGCAGAAGCGTCAATAAATGCTTGATTTACCTCATCGACCGTTACATTTTTGTTTAAAATCGCTACAACTTCGGTAATCGCACCGTCAGGTACGGGAACACGTAGTGCCATAGCTTCCATTTTACCCTCTAAAGCAGGTATTGTTTCAACTGTTGCAATAGCAGCACCTGTTGTTGTAGGGATGATATTTATAGCTGCAGCGCGACCTCGCCTGCGTTTTTTAGAGCGTTTATCTACCGTAACTTGCGAGGATGTATAGGCATGCGTTGTTGTAATCATCGCTTTAGTAACGCCAAAGCTATCTTCTAGTACCTTCATAACGGGAGATAGAGAGTTTGTGGTACATGATGCGTTGGAGATAATATGATGTTTATCGTTGTCATACTCTTTATGATTTACGCCTTTTACTATCGTCATATCTACATTTTTCCCAGGTGCCGATATAAGCACTTTTTTTGCACCTGCTTGAATGTGTTGCACCGCTAATGTTCCATCTGTGAAACGCCCTGTACAATCAAGAACTATATCAATACTAAGATCTTTCCATGGCAGCTCCAGCGGATTATGGCTGCTTACTATTGTAATCTCATGGCCATCAATGATAAGCTTATTTTTCTCGGTTTTGATATCAAAGTCAGCTCTTTTGTGTACAGAATCGTATTTTAAAAGATATGCCGCATCTTCAACACTTGATGTATTTGCCGCTACTATCTCACAATTTTTGGGAAGATTGTTTATGTAGTGTCTTAATACCTGATTTCCTATTCGCCCTAAACCGTTAATCGCGATTTTTTTCTTCATTTTGTTTTCCTTTTTTAAATTTAATTTTGAAATTTTTTAACTAGAATTCTTTTTCCCAGTTCAACGCCTTCTTGATTATAGGTATTTATGTTTAGCATGATGCCGACAGCTGATGTCAGTAGTTCATAATACATAATAAGTTCGCCGATATTTTCCTCATTGATTTTATCTAATGTAATTATATCAACATTTACTCCCTGTTCATGCACACTTTGTATCGTTGCGTCACATTCTGCATTAATTAATTCATTAAATGTATGCCCGTTTATATAATCGCTTTTTTGGATATAGTCCAATGTGTATTTAGGTACATGTAGAGAGTTTTCAAAGTCGTCTATCTTTATAAATGTAACAGTTTTGTCACGCGGACCCTCGATGATAAGTTGCAAAAATGAGTGCTGATCAACCGCGCCGATATGACCTACGGGAGTAAGACCTGTACGCTTTGAGTCTTTATCTATCTTGCCTAGTGATTCAGCCCATAACTGAACATACCATTGTGTAAATTCTTTAAGAGTGTTACTGTATGAAAATATAACATTGATTGGGTGTTTGTCTTTGTTTTGAGCTAGATTAATGGCTTTATCGAAGATATGTTTGGTATCACCGTTTAAGAAACTCTCAAGTGTCTCCACAGCGCCGCCAAGGATTTTTTTTGTATCAAATCCGGCTAAAGTAAGCGGGACTATACCGACACTGCTTAAAACAGAAAATCTGCCTCCGACATTATCTTTTAAAGTAAACGTTTTAATGTTATGTTTATCTGCAAATTTGTAAAGTGCCGAATCATGATCAGTTATGGCTATAATATTTTCATTGTTATCTATTTTAAGGTTAAAGTTATAGATAATGGCTTTAAAAATAGACATTGGCTCAACAGTTGAACCTGATTTTGAGATCAGTAAAAACTGGGTTGAGTTTTTATCTATAGCCATAAATTTTTCAGAGATATCAATAGGATCTGGATTTTCAAAAAAGATTATCTTTTTAGTATTTTTAGTTTTATGTCTTAAAAATTCATAGATAGCTTTTGTGCCAAGCGATGAGCCTCCTATGCCAATGACGGCAATCGTATTTATATGTTTAAACGCATTGCCGTAGGCTTGAACTTTATCAATTAGATCTTGCGACTCATAAGGAAGGTTATAATATCCTGATGCCCCATCGCTAATCTCCTGCTTGATTTGTTGCAGTATATCTTTGCTTGCTTGTTTGTATGATTGGTCCAAGAAATCGGCATCATATATTAAATCAAATTTAATCATAGCCTCATCCCTTATTTCCAGTAATATCTGGCACTATTTTGAAGTTTGTCTTCAATTTCAAGAAGCCTATTGTATTTTGCCAATCTTTCTCCTCTTGAGGCTGAGCCGCTTTTTAGATGACCGCCATCCATAGCAACTGCAAAATCAGCTAAAAACGTATCTGTTGTTTCGCCGGATCTGTGTGATAAAAAATATCTCCAGCCGTTGTCTCTACACATTCTGACGGCATCCACAGTCTCAGATACGGTGCCGATTTGATTTAGCTTGATAAGAGAAGAGTTGGCTGTGCACTCTTTAATGCCACGCGATATAAATTTTGTATTTGTAACAAAAATGTCATCACCTACAACTTCTATTTTGTTGCCCAATACTTTGGTAAATTTTGCAAATCCTTCCCAATCTTCTTCACCAACCGGGTCTTCCCATAAAACTATAGGATATTTGTCCACCCATTTTTTTGCAAGCTCTATCAGCTCATCGCTTGTGGTTTTGCCTGCGCCTGACCATTTGAGATCATACATACCGATTTCATCAGTTGCAAAAGAGGTAGCGGCACTGTCGATTGCTATGCCTATATCTTTGCCTGGAGTAAAACCGGCCTTCTCAATCGCTTCTATTATAATCTCTATAGCTTCTTCATTACTTTTTAGGTTTGGCGCATATCCTCCTTCATCACCGACTGATGTGGCAAGACCTTTGTCTTTTAGTATCTTTTTTAGGGCATGAAATGTTTGTGCAACATATCTTAGCCCTTCAGCAAACGTGGGAGCTCCAATTGGTACCGCCATAAACTCCTGAAAATCAACACTATTGTCCGCATGTTCTCCACCGTTTATAATGTTCATGCAAGGTACGGGAACTCTTCTGGCATCCGTTCCGCCTAAATATTGATAAAGTTCCACGTTGCTTGATTTAGCCGCTGCTTTAGCAGCAGCGATAGATACACCTAAAATAGCGTTAGCGCCTAAATTTGCTTTGTTGTGAGTGCCGTCTAATTTTATCATTGTGTTATCAATTTGTGCCTGATTTAATGCATCTAGCCCTATTATTACCGGAGCGATACGCTCGTTTACGTTTTGTACGGCTTTTAGTACACCTTTTCCAGCGTAACGATTCATGTCACCATCTCGTAATTCTACAGCCTCATACTCTCCCGTGCTTGCTCCTGAAGGTACGGAGGCAGATACTTTTGTGCCATCATTAAGAGTCATAAAAACTTTTACTGTAGGATTGCCCCTTGAGTCTAAGATCTCTAGAGCTTTAATTGATTTTATTGTACTGTCTTTCATTATTTATCCTTTTAATATTTTAACTGCATCTTCAGCAGATCTGTTTTGTACGGTAATTGCGTAAATTGCATTTGCCATTTTTACGGCTTCATCCAAACCTCTTTGATGTATGTTTCTTCCTGTTCCGTTACCTCTTGAATTGCCTACATGTATCTGAGTATAAAGCTCTTTTAAAAACTCCTCTTCATTAATCTTTCCGCCGCCTTCGCACAAAATGCCTGTTCTGCCTGCTGCTTGTGTTACGCGTTTGAGTAACTCGGCATCTAGCTTGCCGTTTGTGTATGGAACTTTGAGTTTTGCAAAATCAGCTCCGAGTGCCACGCCTACACCTGCTGCACCGGCGATTAGGTTGCCGTCATGCTCATCTTTGATGTGACTGCCTTTAGGATAAATCCAAAGAACTGCGATAAGACCGTTTTGATGTGCTTGATGGACTATTTGAGCGGCCTCACTTAACATTTGCGCTTCATATTTGCTTCCAAGATAAACAGTGTATCCCACACCTAAAATGTTAATGTTATTTTGCTGTTGAAGTTGGACAACATCATTTACGCTAAACCAACCTTTTGAGTATGGATCAGCTTCATTATACGGAACTATATTGGTACGTGAATTTAATTTAACTAAATATGGTATATCTTGATAGTCTCGCGCATAACGGTTGATTAGACCAAATTGTGCAGCAAAAACTCCTATGTTTGCTTTTGACGCTATCTCAAACAGGTGCTCGGGGTCATTATCATCTAAAGATATCCCCTCGCCAAAAAAATCTTTATTTAGATGTTCGACTTTTTGATCACCCGCAAAAAGCATTAATCTTCCACTACCACCCGTAGCGGTACTGAAATTATTTAAAAAAATCTCCTGTTTGCCAAATGGCACATCTGCCGGAATATAATTTTGCATCTCT
>Ga0256829_1002940_pt1 | contig 12252 bp, 20 predicted proteins | sample 131447metaG_FD_185979 | JGI IMG/M metagenome (GOLD analysis project Ga0256829, IMG submission 185979) | Hydrothermal vent microbial communities from Lau Basin, Pacific Ocean - 131-447 | ecosystem: Environmental > Aquatic > Marine > Hydrothermal vents | place: Pacific Ocean: Lau Basin | collected... | reverse complement strand
CTTTTTCCTGCTTCGGTTTGTTTTAAGAGCTGGGGAACACATGTTAAAACTTGTTCTTGTGTCATGGGTAAGGTTTCTGTTTTTGAACGAGTCACTTGTTTAAAGTCAGCATACTTCACTTTGATGGTGAGGCGTTTTCCTTGCAACTTATGTTTATCCAAGCTTGTAAACACTTGCTCTGCCAAGGTTTTGAGATGTGCTAAAAGTATATCCACATCCAAAATATCCGTTGTAAATGTGGTTTCCTTACCCAAAGATTTGCGTTCTCTAAAGCTTTTGACTGGTCGCTCATCAATGCCTTTAGCAATGTTATAATAATAGCTAGCAGACTTGCCAAAATGGACTTGTAGTTCGGATAGTGACCATGCTTTGAGGTCTTTACCCGTGTGTATATTTAAAGCTTTCATTTTTTTGGCTGTGGCAGGGCCTACGCCATAAAACTTCTCAATGGCTAAGGATTGTACAAAAGCTGCACCCTGCTTGGGTGTAATCACATATAAACCATCGGGTTTATCCATATCGGATGCAATTTTAGCTAAAAACTTATTGTAAGATACACCTGCCGATGCAATTAAACCTGTTTCTTCTTTGATTTCCGCTTTAATAGCTTTGGCAATGTCTGTAGCAATACCATCAAATGATTCCGTATAGCTCACATCCAAATAAGCTTCATCCAACGATAGAGGCTCAACTTGCGCCGCATAACGCCAAAATACCTCTCGAATTTGAGCCGAAGCTTCACGGTATGCCGCAAAACGCACAGGCACAAAAATCGCTTCAGGACAAAGCCGATAAGCTTGCGAGCATGGCATGGCTGAATGAATGCCAAACTTACGCGCTTCATAGCTGCATGCCGCCACCACACCGCGAGAATTGGGCTTGCCGCCCACAATCAATGGTTTACCCCTGTACTCAGGGTTATCCCGCTGCTCAACGGATGCGAAGAATGCATCCATATCCACATGAATGATTTTTCTTTGTTTCGTCAAAATCTACCTATGAACACGTCATACCCAACTTGATTGGGTATCCATTTCATCATCAGTGTTGATGGATACCCATCTGCGTGGGTATGACAACATGAGATGCTTGTAGTTTTATTGATTTGGAAGCTCAATACTTACCCACCCCTCATCTTGCAGAGGACGCTCAGACACACACAATAAGGTAAACTTCTTCAATGCATTAAGCGCTTGTTTATGATACTGTTTGATATACTCAATATTATGAATAATAACAATCACTTGACCATTTAACCTTAAAGTTTTTTCAAACCATGTTTGCCACTGTTTTTGCTCTCGTTTCAAATCAATCTTAGCCACCTGAACATCATCAAGAAGGCTAATCAAATCTATTAATGTTTGCCTACGTCCTCGCCCGTGTGGGCTAATTAAATTCACATGCTTACCTGCCAATAAAGTGTCAGCAAGGGTTTGGGTAAATTTAGGACGCTTCAAGATTTCTCCATTTCAGTCGAAATGACAAGTTACTGTCATGTCGAGCGTAGTCGAGACATCTAGAGACTCCTTCAATGACAAAATGAGCTGTCATGTTTAGATTAAACTGCTCGGAACAGTTTTTTTCTTTTCCGCATCCCACTCTGCTTGGCTAAATACTTCTTTTTTGATTAACAAACGTACTAAGGCATCAAATTCTGCTTGATGGCTGGGTAATACACTTGTTTTCACATCTACTTGCTCTTCAGCAGGTGCTGGAACACCACCTTGCATTTGATTCATTAATGCTTCATCCACCAGACCAGTTGGTTTTAAACCATGCTGCTTTTGATAACTTTTTACCGCTTCGCGGGTAGTTGTGCCAAATAAGTTCTTTTGGTCGGTAATCTCATAACCCATACGCCGCAATACTTCTTGTAATAAACCTACACTTTTACCGCGCATAAATATTTTTAAAACTCTTGCCATCATTTACTCCCATCTTTTATATCGCCTATGCTGCCCTGCCAGCCCAATGTCTCAATGATTGTATCAAATGAACTATCTTTTGCTGCTTGAATACAAAGGTTTTGCTGCGTTACGGGGTGTTGCAATGATAAGCTTGAGGCTTGAAGTAATAACCTATGGCAAGCCAAATGTTCTCTAAAAAATTGGTTTTGTTTACCATCACCATGTGTGGTATCACCCACAATGGGATGAAAAATATGTTTTAAATGACGGCGTAATTGATGTTTACGCCCTGTTTTTGGCTTAAGCTGCACCAGACTATACCTTGCTGTATGATACCGACCTACCGCTTGATTAAGCTCAACGGTGGCTAACCGTTTATATACTGTAACGGCATCTTGCGCTTCTTTATCCTGTTTGGCTTGTTTATCACTTTTTTTATCTAGTTCTTCTTTAAGGGCATAATCAATGATACCATTTTCATCAACATAACCACGCACTACAGCATGGTATATTTTCTCAACCGTATGTGCTGTAAATTGCTCACCCACAGTTTTAGCAACCTCTGGGCTCAAAGCAAAAATTAAAACGCCAGAAGTGGGTTTATCCAAGCGATGCACAGGGTAAACATGTTGCCCCACCTGATTGCGTACCATTTGCAAAGCAAAGCGTGTTTCATGCCTATCAATCATAGAGCGATGCACCAATAAACCTGCAGGTTTATGCACAGCAACCAAATATTTATCATGATATAATATATCCAATTGCTGTTCGCTTATCTGATGAAGTAACATCAGCAAAGCTTATGTTGGGTTTGATAAATTAAATAGTAGAATTTTGTAACATCAGCCTCATGATAACGACCTATGAACATGAAAATACGCAAGTTAGTTTCTTTATATTGTTTTATATGCTTAAGTTTGGTTTTGCCAAATATGGCAAAAGCGGGCAACTTTGCCCCAGAGGAAATTGGTGTAAGTTATGGGCATGGCATTGATGTAAAGCATTGGCTACAAATTGAGTTGATTCAACATGTTATACCACCTTTGCATATTCTAGAAGAATATCTACACGAACCCTTCTTGGACATTGGTATCGCCAAAAGCTGGTGGGATAGAAGCAATGAAACAGCATACCACCTTTCAGCCAACCTTATGTTACGCAGTCAATATATAAACACCCAAGCGGGCAACATCTTTTTTGAAGCAGGTTTTGGCCCTCACCTTTTTTCGCGCCCTGGAGAAACCAACCGCCTAGATACAGCTTTTGAATTCAATTCTTTTGTTGGCGTTGGCATTGAACTCAATAAAAAATGGTCTTTTATTGCTAGAGCTAGACATTTATCGAATGCAGGTATTACAGACTCCAATGCAGGTGTAAATCTTTATTTATACCAAATACACTATAGGTTTGACCAGCCATGAATCAACGCACACAGCAAGACCCTATGCACGGCAAAACCCTAAAAATGATATTGGAAGAACTTGTATCATACTATGGCTGGGGTGAATTGGGCATTTATGTTAAAATTCGTTGCTTTAATATGAATCCATCCATCAAATCTAGTCTCGCTTTTTTACGAAAAACACCATGGGCAAGAGCCAAAGTTGAAGCCTTATATAAGGAAATGTTGGATGAGAAAAATGGTAAGCAAAAATCAAACAACAGCCCGTGGCCTGATGTTGATTAAACAGGGCATATCATGAGACCTTGGAAACTATTAGATAGCACTAGCGTTGCTGGTGAGGCTCATGATATGAAGTTGTATCAACGTGGCGATGAGTATTCTATCAAAACTGGTTATTCCGAATTGATGAACAGCCGCATGCATTCTTCTGAAGATGTTTTAGCCAAGCTTGGCTGCAAAAATATTGGGCACAAAGCTGATGCTCATGTTTTAATTGGTGGTTTAGGCATGGGGTTCACCTTGGCAGAAACATTAAAACATACACACAAACAAGCCAATATCACTGTGGCAGAGCTAGTGCCAGCCGTGGTAGAATGGAATCAAAGTCATCTCGCAGAGCTTGCAGGAAACCCTTTGCAAGATAAGCGTGTTTCTGTATTTCAAGGTGATGTTGGTCAATTGATTCGTGAAAGCAATAATACTTTCGATACTATTTTACTTGATGTCGATAATGGACCAGAAGGTTTAACCCGCCAAGAAAACGGTGCTTTATATAGTCCTAACGGTCTTAAAGCTGCGAAAAAGGCTTTAAAGCCTAAAGGTATTTTCGCGGTGTGGTCTGCATTTCCTGAACCGCGTTTTACCAAACGCATGAAACAGGCTGGTTTTCAAACCAGCGAAGTACCATGCCGCGCCCATGGCAAAAAAGGCAGTAAACATATGATTTGGTTGGGTGTGAACACTTAAGGAAGTGCTGATTTATTCAGTGCTTCCGTGCAGCCCATGGACGGGCTGCCAAATCAATAGCGTAAGCGTTTGAATTGTATAAGAAAGGAAAACCGCGCTTTTCCTTTCTCGCCCTGATTTTTGGCGGGATGCCAGTAAATCAGTACCTCCTTAACCGCGCCACACCCTACCCAAGATTATTGTACTGTTGCGTTTTCTTTTGCTTTAGCTTCTTGCAGTTTGGCTTGATATAACGCATTAAAGTTTACAGGCTCTAAGGTAAACGGCATAAACCCACCATCCACACTTAATTGGCTGATAATTTGGCGTGTATATGGGAAAATAATCGTTGGGCAATCTACATTCAAAAGCAAAGGAACATGTTCTTCAGGAATATTATGGAAGAAAAATACACCCGCTTGCTCGACTTCAATTTCAAAGACCAATTTATCCGATTCCTGTACACGTGTTTCTGCATTAATTTTGATGCAAACTTCCCAATGTTCATCATTCACTTTGCGATGCGATAAATCCATGCTCATTTTTACTTTTGGCTGCTTATTGGCTTCAGCAAATACCTCTGGAGAATTTGGATTTTCAAAAGAAATGTCTTTGACATAAATCCTTTGTAAATTAAAGATTGGTGTATCATCTGTTGCTTGTTTTTCAGCCATGTTTCCCTCTCGATATGATTATTGGGCGGAGTTTAGCAAGTTTTATAGTTAAAACTATTTTTCCTTTTGTAAAAGCATAAATTTTGTTACCAATAAAGTCATAGGTAACAAATGCCAAAAGAAATCAAATACATCCAGTGGTTTACTTAGCTTACCTGCCATAAGCATATCAAACTTTTGCACTAAATGTGGCTCTGGTTGAAAGGGCGCAAACGCCATAAAAATAGCCATTATAATCAACAGTGGATACGGTAGTCCTTTGATAAAATCTTTCATATCTTCTTCTCCAAAATATAACCCAACTCAAAACGTGGTGAAGCCCTATCTTTACCGCGCCCTGTCATAAAAGGTGGCTCTTCTTGCCAATCCCAAAGTTTACTTGGAAACAACTGCTTTGCATCCATAAAATCACAATGAAATGGCGGGCCACCAGCATCACCTGTTTGCATCAAGTTTAACAACAATTTTCCACTTGGTTTTAGCCAGCTACACACAGCTTTAGCGTACTTTTCACGTTCTAAAGGAGCTATTGCACATAAACATGTTTGCTCATACACCACATCAAAACTTTGAGGCGCATGATAATCAAAAATGTTTAAACACGTTGTATGGGCAGTAATACCTGCTTGTTTTAATTCTTGGTTAAGGTGCTCAATAGCAGAAGGTGCTAAATCTAAAGCTGTAACTTCAAAGCCATGCCTAGCAAGCTCAACCACTTCATAACCACGCCCACAACCAGGAATTAATACTGTTTTCGCATTCTTAAAGACACCTTTATTGATAAAGGAGTGTAGTGCAGGGCTTACTTCACCCCTATCCCAGCCTGTATCTTGTGCTTGGTATAACACTTCCCAGTCTGGTATTTTTACATTTGACATTTACAGGCCTCCTAAAACAACTTGGGGATAAATGCCCCAACCTTTTGCTGATAATCCGCATAATCAGGATGCTCTGCAAGCATACGTCTTTCTTCAAACTTTGAACCAACGATAAAATACACACTCACTGCCAAAGCAAAATGCAAACTAACCATAGTATGCTCAGGTTTAGCCAATAAGAACAACATAAAACCTGTATACATAGGATGGCGAATATATTTAAACACGCCTTGTTCAATAAAAGGGTCAGTTTGTTGCTCTGCTTTTTTCAAGCCCAGAAAGACCGCACCATCAATAGGCTTCAATGCCGCCAAAACAATATATAAACCCAAGGCTTGCAAGGTATACAACCCATATTGTAAGCCACCTTCTTGTACTGTATATAATAGAGTATCAGGCAAAGTCCCAATCCAATACAGCCAGACAAACGTGGTTAACACCCCTAGCAGTGAATAAAGCAGCCTATAATGGTGTGTTTGCAAGCCAAACTGATAGACATACTCTTTAACCGCTTGGCTTGCCAAAAGACTGTGTACCGCCGCAAATGCAAGCGTATAAAGCCAAATGAGTAAGGGTGTTGAGCTCACTTAATATTTTTCGGTTCGGTTTGCCCCAATGCTGGATAAAACACCAATTTGAACACACCATCATTGGCATCAAAATGTTTACCTGCATACATCACTTCACGCAAACTCTTTAAATCATCCGCATTGAAGTAAACCGATGACACCAAGTGTTGTTTACCTTGAACTAAACGATATAACTGATGCTTAAAACGAACACCACCATTGGCACGGTTAACAATCGTGTAGTTTACCGCGTATGGATGTTCATCTAGCTTGTAGGTTGCCGAAAGCGTATTGCTGTTTTTAGCTTTCAACACTACAGGGCGAATCATCTGAAATCCCCACTTGGGCACCAAGGTATCTTGGAAAAAGCGTTCTTGGGTTAAATCTTTGGTTTGTAAGTGCCCCTTTTTATGCCCAGACCACACAAACTGCACATCCACAGGTTCACCATCAATATCTACCTTAAAGCCAAATACACCCATTTGCTTCAGAAATGCCAAACGATTTAAGGCAAAAAACAAATAACCAAGCTTATGTCCCTGCGCATCTTTAACCGTAATATCTAGATTGGTAGGATAGGAGCGGTTTGCCGCAAGTTTCTTATATTGCATATCCAAAACATAAGCCTTCCCTCCCTTACTTTTGAAGTTTACCTTAAGGTGAGTTTTTCCTTCACCAATATCACTTATCGCAAGACGCTCTTGCGTATTAAAAGCTGAGCCTTGAATATGTAGCGCAAAGGGATATGTAGCAGCATTAGCCAACTGGCTCCACAATACACTCACCAACAAAGGTAGCACCCATTTTATGTTCTCAAATTTCATGTTATCAACCCTCAAATACTTCACGCAATAACATACCAATACCCATCACTAATACAAAATAACCGAACACAGGTTTGAGTTTATCCCCATCAAGATTACGGCTCAAACGCTCACCAATAAGTGCGCCAATAATAGATAAACCTGTAACTTCAAACAATAAAACCCAATCAATGACCATACCTGATTGAATATCACCAATAAACCCTAAAATAGATTTAAAAGCAATAATCATCAACGATGTACCCACAGCCTCTTTCATGCCCAGGCCTGCAAGCACAACCAAGGCAGGAATAATTAAAAATCCACCACCTGCACCAACAAAACCAGTCACCGAACCAACAACCAACCCTTCAACAGCAATCAATGGAAAATTTAACTGTTTTTTCTTACCAACAACATCAGCCTTAGAAGGTTTAATCATAGAGTAAGCCGCCATAATCATAATCACTGAAAAGACAATCAATACCAGCTCATCTTTATTTAAACTATAGTCACCAAAATTGGCAATATGCTCAGGAAGCGCAGGCATAAGCATCAGCCGTACACTATAAACACCAATAAAAGCAGGGATAGCAAAAATAAACCCAATTTTAAAGCGTATTAAATCCTTTTTATAATAAGAATATGCACCAAAAAGAGCTGTGATACCTACGATAAACAATGAATATGCTGTAGCTTCAGAAGCTGGTACACTCATTAAAAACACAAGGATAGGCACAGTCAATATCGAACCACCAGCCCCAAATATGCCTAGTGTCATACCCATAAATACAGCGCTTATTAAGCCAAAAATCATCATTGTTTCCATAGGTTTAATACCCTCACTATCAAATTATTTTTAAAAAATAAAATTCGTACATTTTATATATCAAAAAAGGTATACTTTTTCACCAGTTACCACTTGTTTAAATGAATTCCTTTTGTAGTGGCAATGATTGCTAAGCGCTTCTTAAAAAAGTTTGATGGCTTTAGCAAACCATCAACGGTACTCAATCAATACCCGTAATTACTCTACCATGTAACTTTATGATTTATGCTTCTTTTTACCATTGTTGCTTAGAAAAACTTGAATAAATCATAAATTTACTTATTTAGAAACAGCTTAGTTCAAACTTCTCTTCGAGACCTTAGCCTTGCCCTTCAATCAAACCACAAACTTGGTTTGCAGGTACTGCTTTTTGAATATGTTTAGGCATAGGCAAGTTTAAGTTGTTCATCAATTCGACAAAACCATCCCTGCCCAACTTTATCCGCGGATTAAGTACTTTTTCTTCCGCAATAGTAGACATGGTCATACCTTTATAATCATGACCTGGGTAGACTTCTTTTTCATCACCCAAAGGGAAAATCTTTTCAGTGATTGAGGTATATAATGTATCTGCATCACCAGCTTGGAAATCAGTGCGACCACAACCACGAATAAATAAAGCATCACCTGTAAACACTTTGTTTTCGCACACAAACGTTAAGCAACCTGATGTATGACCTGGTGTCGTGATTACTTTTATTTCTAAGTCGCCCAAATTAAGCACATCATTATCATGCAAATGAATATCAGCACAATCAACATTTTCTGATGCTGCAACTCCTGTTTTACATCCTGTACGCTCTCGCAACATGCCCGCACCTGTAATATGATCGGCATGTACATGTGTTTCTACAGCATACTTCAATTTCAAGCCAAGCTCTGCAATCAAAGCAGCATCACGCTCAAATTTTTCCAGTACTGCATCAATAATCAATGCTTCTTTTGAGGTTTCATCTGCTACAATATAAGTATAAGTCCATGTTGCTTCATCAAACAGTTGTCTAAATATCATGATGTGTCTCCTTATTAGATAAGTTTATTCACATAAAAAGACAGCCTACGCATGCAGGCTGCCTTATCATTATTTTTCTATGGGATAACCTGCTGCTTTCCAGCCTTCCATACTATCAGGCATATTCTCTACATGAAAACCTGCTTTGGCTAACAATGCAGATGCTTTTGCTGCACGAACACCTGAATGACAGTACACATAAAGCTGCTTGTTTTTAGGCAACTCATTCATGCGCATTGCAATATCTGAAACAGGAATATTAATGGCACCAGGGATATGCCCAGCCTTATATTCTTGAGCTGTTCGCACATCAACAAACGCAAAAGGTATCTGTGTGTGTTTACCTTGGCTCCAATGCTGATACGCATGGGTAATTGAAGTGTTTTCATAACCTTCTGCTGTTACTTCACCCATGCCACAAGCCATAGATTGTGTTGAAAACATCAACAGCATAGCAAAGATTACGAGTATTTGTTTTTTGATAAACATACGCTTACCCTTGTGTTGTTGGGTAGCCTGCAGCTTCCCATGCCATAATACCACCCATCACATTGGTGACATGATTATAGCCTTTATGCATCAATAGTCTTTGTGCTTGTCCAGAGCGTGCACCAGAACGGCAGCTTAGATAAATATTAGCATCCTTGGGTAAATCCAATGTGTCAATTTGATCCAAGGGATGATTCTTTACCAATACACAATCTGCTCGTAGTGCTGAAAACTCTTCTGGGGTTCGCACATCTACCCAATAATCAAAGTCACCTGTTTCTACAACATGATGAAAATCTTGTACTGAAACTTCCATTCTATTTACTCCTAGCTTTCAAATTGTACGAAACTGTACAAAAAAATAATATATTAGCAATAGTTGATATAATGATATTACTTTTCTGTTGGTAAACCTGCTGAGCGCCAGCCTCGCATGCTCGCTTTCATGCTTAAAATATTGGTATAACCTTGGCTAACCAATAGTTCCGCAGCCCGACCTGCTCTAACGCCAGATTCACAGTACACAATAACCTTTTTGTCTTTAGGAACTTCATTTAAGCGATTGGCTAATGTTTGCACAGGAATAAGTTTAGCATGAGGAACATGTCCACTTTGGTATTCACCAGGCGTTCGCACATCTAAAAACATGGTATTTTTATCAGCGGCTTTCACCAACTGATAAGCATCAGGCACAGAAATAATACTGTAACCTTTCGGCTCACCTTGGTCACAAGCCGATAAAAATAATGATAATAACAATACAACAAATATACTACGTTTCATATAACACTCCTATAATCTATTAAACTCTGTAAACAGCTTGTGCATCATAATCATGCACATCATTTATTCAGTGACAATGTTACTTTGAAGCAGAAACGAGGTTTTGCAAAGCCTTAATCTCTAATATTTGCACCTTATTTCGACTCAAGTTAACCCATGCCTTTCGTTCAAAATCCTTGAGTAAACGGCTAATTACCTCTCGAACAGTACCAAGTTCAATGGCAATTTGTTTATGTGTGCAACAAATTAAACCTTTATTTTCTTGTTGATATTTAAGAAGGAATTTTGCTAAACGTACATCCATACGTCCAAAGGCAACATCTTCTAAAAGTGCCATTAAATCTGCAATACGTCGACCAATATTTCGCATGACACATTGCCTGAAACTTGCTGATTTAATCAGCATCTCATCAAATGCTGAAATGGACAAAACAAGCATTTCAACGTCAGTCTCAGCAATACCTTCTGCGGGGTATGGCTGTTTACCCAATACACAAATACTTGTGAGCATACAGTTTTGCCCTTCTTCAACACGGTATAAAAGAATTTCTCTGCCGTTGGGGTCATTTTTTTGCACACGAATGGATCCAGATGTTACCAATACATATGTATTACATTCATCACCATCATGAAAAATAACTGAGCCAGCGGGTACACTCAAAGTATTGGCACCCGCTTCTTGCATCAGCCGTAAAGCATCATCGCACTCAAAAGCTTGAGGCAAACTAAATCACCTTCTCAAATCACTTTCGTGGAAGCTGAGCTGCACACCAGCTGCCAAAACCACCAGCAAAATTATAAACATCTTTATAACCTGCTTTTGCCGCTATACTTGCCGCCATGGATGAACGCATACCCGAAGCGCAGATTAGAATAAGCGGTTTATCTTTAGGTATTTTTCTCATTTTTTGCTCAAACTCATTGAGTGGGATATGCATTGCATTGGCAGGGTGACCACCCCGCCATTCACCCGTTGAGCGCACATCAACCAATGTATGATTTTCATCAAAATCAGAGTAAGCCCCTGCTGTCATTTTTTTAATACCTAACATTTTCGGTTTTACCACCCGTGCATAAATCATCCAACCCATTATCGCAAAAGCAATAACAAGTGGTACGTTATTTTGAACCCAATCCATCATTTAACAGCTCTTACAAGCAGCTTCAGATTTCAAGCCCAGTTTTCTCAAGATAATTCCCATCAAACACCACTGGGTAAGACCTGATTGGAAAAGGTTTGCACCTACAAACAAAGTGAACCATAACCATGTAGGCTCACTCAATGGTGCACCTGATAAAAATACGGATAACATGATAAAAAATCCTGCTACAATATGAATAATACGTTCTACTGACATTTCAATACTCCTTTTCTATTATTAAAAATAATTGGTTTAACGGCCACAAACATCTGGACAGTAAATGTTTTGCAACGCTTGCAACAAAGTTTCAAACTGAGGGTTCGCAATACTATAATATACTTGCTGCCCACGTTTTTCATGATTCAAAATGCCCATCATACGCATTTTTGATAAGTGTTGTGACAAGTTAGACTGTGAAGAACCTGTGCGTTCAATCAAATCATGAACACAAAGTGGACCATCGGTTAAGTGGCACAACACAGATAAGCGCACTTCATGCGCTATGGCTTTCAAACCTTCACTTGCTGTTTGTATTTGTTCTTTAGGTATCATTTCCATGCGCCGAATCATAAATGAAGCTTATTATATTAGCAATACATGATATATTGAGCGTAAGCGCTAAGTAAAAAAGCATCTACGGTTGCACCATTATTTAAGCCATGGCTAATCTTATTTTTCTTTGGGTTCTGGGTAATCCACCCATAAGTGTTCGCATTTATAAGTAGAAAATCATTATGCAGCTAACGCTAGCTTTTGCTTAGGCGTAATGCCACCAAGAGCCATATTAGGTCTCTCATTGTTGTACGTCCATAACCA
>Ga0256829_1002938_pt1 | contig 12268 bp, 10 predicted proteins | sample 131447metaG_FD_185979 | JGI IMG/M metagenome (GOLD analysis project Ga0256829, IMG submission 185979) | Hydrothermal vent microbial communities from Lau Basin, Pacific Ocean - 131-447 | ecosystem: Environmental > Aquatic > Marine > Hydrothermal vents | place: Pacific Ocean: Lau Basin | collected... | reverse complement strand
CTGCTCCCCAATTTTCAACACCTATCAAAGCTATTCTTTCTCCGTTTCGTTCTAAAAATCTATTTTCATTTTTCAACAAATCAAAACCCATTTCTTTTTGAATTTCAAAAAGACACTCTAAGTTTTCTTGCTTAGCAGTTTCGTTTGGCCAGTTCATATAATCTCCATAATCATGATTTCCTAAAACTGAAAATACACCATCTTTTGCTGATAATTTTGAAAAGGTGCTTTTCCATTGTTCCATCTCAGAAGCCTCATTATTAACCAAGTCTCCAGTAAATAATATCACATCAGATTGCTGTTTATTAATTAAATCTATTGCGTATTCTATTTTTTCTTTATTATCAAAGCTTCCAGAATGCACGTCACTAATTTGTGTGATTTGATAACCATCAAAAGCTTCTGGTAAATCTGGATATTCTAAAGTATAAGTTAACACTTTGTAATTATATCTTCCTTTATAAATTCCATAAAGCATGGATGCAAATGGTATTGCTGCAATACCTAAAGCTATTTGGCTTATAAATTTCCTTCTAGAAGGCAAATAAAAGGTTTCTTTATCTCCAAACACTTTTTGATATGCTCCGTATAAAATACGGATTACATCTTCTGTAAATAAAAAAGAAATCAGTACTACTTTTAAAGCAATAACAGTTAGAAAAAAACCTAAAGCATAACTCTTAGCTGGCGTAAGTACACGACCTTGGGTTGGTATTATAAATTGGTAAACTAAGTTTACTAATACCATTATTGTAAGCGCAAAAAACAAGAAATAAATCCATTTTTTACTTGTTAAAGTCTTTACCGATTGAAAAGCATAAAAATTAAAAATTCCGTATAAAACTATTATTATAATCCAGCGTAACATATCTATAATTTTAACAAAATTACAGTCTTAAAAATCATATCTACTTTAATTTAAGGGAAGATTAACATTAATTACATTAGTCAAAAATTAAATTATTACTAATAAGGTTTTAAAAAATCTAAGTAAAGCTGCGTTAAGTTTCGTAATTTTGATGTTCTTGACTGTTCGAGCGCAGTCGAGAACTTTTTAAAAGATTAAAATTCAAAACATGTCAGAACAAAAACGTCTCTTTTTAGTCGATGCTTACGCGCTTATTTTTCGTGGGTATTATGCTTTTATAAAAAACCCAAGAATAAACTCTAAAGGTGAAGATACTTCAGCTATTATGGGTTTTATGAACTCGCTTTTAGATGTTATTAAACGCGAAAGACCAGACCATTTAGCGGTTTGTTTTGATAAAGGCGGAAGTGTAGATCGTGTAGAAATGTACGAAGCTTACAAAGCCAATCGTGACGAGACACCAGAAGGCATTCGTACTGCAATTCCTCACATTTGTAACATTCTGGAAGCTATGCATATTCCAATTATGGTTAAGGAAGGTTTTGAGGCAGATGATGTTATTGGGACACTTTCTCGTCAAGCGGAAAAAGAAGGTTACAAAACCTATATGGTCACACCAGATAAAGATTTTGCACAATTAGTGACCGAAAATATTTTTATGTATCGTCCAAAATCGTTTGGTGGCGGATACGAAACTTGGGGAATTCCGGAAGTACAGAAAAAATTTGAAGTCGAAAGACCAGAACAAGTCATTGACTTTTTAGGAATGATGGGCGACTCTAGTGATAACATTCCTGGTTTACCTGGCGTTGGCGAGAAAACTGCTAAAAAATTCATCAAGCAATTTGGTAGTATGGAAGGACTTTTAGCCAACACAGACCAGTTAAAAGGTAAAATGAAAGAAAAGGTTGAAGCTAATGCCGAATTAGGCAGACTTTCAAAAGAATTAGCACGAATTATGCTTGATGTTCCGGTAGAATTCAATGCAAAAGATTTCGAATTAGATCATCCAGATATTGAAAAAGTAAAAGAAATTTTTCAAGAATTAGAGTTTAGACGTCTTACAGACAATTTTATTAAAACGTTTACTACTGGAGAAGAAATGGCTTCGACTTCGCTCAGCCAACAAAATAATCAAGCGGTGACTGAGCGTAGTCGAAGTCAAAGTACCAACAATCAAAATGCTGGCGCAGGACAGTTCTCTTTATTTGGTGGCGGAGACGATAGCTCAAATTCTGAAACAAATACATCTTTTACAAGAAATACCGCCGAAAACACAAGTCACTTTTATCAAAGTGTTTCAAGCGGAATGGCAACAAAACTGCTTGTAAAAAACCTACTTAATCAAACTTCAGTGTGTTTTGATACCGAAACTACAGGCTTAAATCCGTTAACTGCAGAATTGGTTGGTATTGCGTTTTCTTGGGAAACTGGTAAAGGATTCTATTTACCTTTTCCTGAAGACAAAAGCGAAGCTCAAGAATTAATTGAAGAATTACGTCCGTTTTTTGAAGCTGAAAACATTCAGAAAATTGGTCAGAATTTAAAATATGACATTAAGGTTTTAGCTAAATACAATATCGAAGTAAAAGGACCATTATTTGACACTATGTTAGCACACTATTTGATTAATCCAGACATGCGTCACAACATGGATGTGCTATCAGAAACGTATCTAAACTACTCGCCTATTTCCATTGAAACGTTAATTGGTAAAAAAGGAAAAAATCAGCTATCAATGCGCGATGTGCCTTTAGATAAACAAACCGAATATGCTGTAGAAGATGCCGATATTACACTTCAACTTAAAGAACATTTTGAAAAAGAGTTAGGCGAAGCTAACACTCAAAAATTGTTTGATGAGATAGAAATCCCATTACTACGTGTTTTAGCAGCTATGGAATTGGAAGGCATTAATCTAGACAAAGACTTTTTAAACAGTTTATCAGAGCAATTAAATACAGACATTGCCAACTTAGAAAAAAGCATTTACGAAGCTGCTGGCGAAGAATTCAACATTGCATCACCAAAGCAATTAGGTGTTATTTTATTTGAAAAAATGAAATTGGTAGACAAGCCAAAAAAGACCAAAACTGGTCAATATTCTACCGCAGAAGATGTATTGAGTTACTTGGCAAAAGACCATGAAATCATCAGAAACATTTTAGAATTTAGAGGTTTATCAAAACTAAAAAGCACCTATGTAGATGCCTTACCGCTTCAAATTGAAGAAGCTACAGGTCGCGTACATACCGATTATATGCAAACTGTTGCTGCAACTGGTCGTTTAAGTAGTAATAATCCTAATTTACAGAACATTCCTATTCGTACCGAACGTGGTCGACAAGTACGAAAAGCATTCGTACCTCGTAACGAAGACTACACCTTATTAGCTGCCGATTATTCTCAAATTGAATTACGTATTATCGCAGCGTTAAGTGAAGAAGAAACCATGATTGAAGCTTTTAAACATGGTGAAGACATTCACGCATCAACTGCTTCAAAAGTATTTAATGTTGCTATTGAAGACGTGACTAGAGAACAACGTAGCAATGCAAAAACGGTGAATTTCGGGATTATTTATGGCGTGTCGGCATTCGGTTTAAGTAACCAAACTGATTTATCTCGCAGCGAAGCCAAAGAACTAATCGATACCTATTATGAAACCTATCCAAAACTGAAAAACTACATTAGTAAACAAGTCGATTTTGCTCGTGATCATGGTTATGTACAAACGGTTTTAGGTAGACGCAGATATTTAAAAGATATTAATTCTAGAAATGCGGTTGTTCGTGGTGCAGCAGAACGAAATGCAGTAAATGCACCAATTCAAGGTAGTGCAGCAGACATCATCAAACTAGCAATGATTAACATTTATGAGAAGTTAGAAGCTGGTGATTACAAAACCAAAATGCTACTACAAGTACATGATGAATTGGTGTTTGATGTCTACAAACCAGAACTAGATGAAATTTCAAAACTTATTAAAACTGAAATGGAAAATGCGTTTACTTTATCGGTACCATTAGATGTTGAAATTGGTCTTGGTGATAACTGGTTAGAAGCGCATTAGACATAAAAAAGCAGGATTAAATCCTGCTTTTTCATTTTAATATATTTTATCTATTATGCAGTTTGCATTTCGTGCTTACCTTCATAGACTTCTTCTACTAATTTAGCGTTAAATGCTGGTAAATCTTCAGGTGAACGACTTGTTACTAAACCTTCGTCTACAACAACTTCTTCATCTAACCAATGTGCTCCTGCATTTTCAATATCGGTTTTAATAGAAGTATACGATGTTACTTTTCGTCCTTTTAAAACATCTGCTTCAGCTAACAGCCATGGTGCATGGCAAATTGCCGCTACAGGCTTTTTGTTTTCAAAAAACGACTTTACAAAATTTACAGCCTTATCATTTCGTCTTAAAATATCAGGATTAATGACGCCTCCAGGCAGCATTAAAGCATTATAACTACTCTGCGATACTTCGTCTAGAGTTTTATCTACTTTGTAAGCATTACTCCAATTTCCGTTATCCCAACCTTTAATTTCGCCAGTTTTTAAAGACACAATGTGCACATCAGCTCCTGCCTCTTCTAACGCTTTTTTAGGTTCTCTTAATTCACTTTCTTCAAAGCCATCGGTTGCTAAAATTGCAACGGTCTTTTTTTCTAAATTTTCCATATATCATTTGTGGTTTTTTGGGTTAATAATTCTCCATTCAAACTAACAGATATATCAACCAAAACCAAAAAATGTGGGTGGATTAACCTACACTTAACAACTATTGTTAAGGAATCTTAAATACTTATGAATTAACGTTTCTTCTTTTTACTTCGGAATTTAGCCTTATTTTTTCGTTGGTTAAAAGGTACAGCATCGTTAAAAGTGTTTTTTGTTTTACCAGGTTTATTTTTACGCCATTTTTCATCTTTTTTAGGCAGTAAAACGTCTAGTAAATCTTGTCTTCCTAATTTATTAAGCGTGTTTTTTATCCAAGCTTTGTTTTCATCTTTATACCAAAAGAAAAAACGATGTTGTTCATCCTTTTCCTTTCTAGTTTTTGGCGTATTTACTTTTTTTAGCGTATACGGATGATAACCACTGTAATAAATCACCGTTGCAACCGTCATTGGTGTTGGTGTAAAACCTTGTACTTGCTCTAGCTGAAAGCCCATATCTTTAGTTTCTGCAGCAAGATTAGCCATATCTTCCACTTCACAAGCTGGATGATTTGAGATGAAATACGGAATTAACTGTAAGTTCAGTTTATTCTTGATATTGATTTTATCAAAACGTTCTTTAAACTTATGGAAGTAACTAAACGATGGTTTTCGCATTAATTTTAATACGGGATCACTAGTATGTTCTGGTGCTACTTTAAGTCGACCAGAAACGTGCTTGGTCATTACTTCTTCGGTATAATCGTCTAACTCTTTAGGATCTGCGTTTTTATTGAATTCTGGCACCAACATATCGTGTCTAATTCCAGAACCGATAAAGGATTTTTTCACCTTCGGATGACTATCAACCGCTTGATATAATTCGGTTAACGGTTTATGCGACGTATCTAAATTGCTACAAATTACTGGTGAAATACAACTTGGCGCGACACATTTATCGCAAATGGATTGTACTTTACCTTTCATTTGATACATATTCGCGCTTGGTCCACCAATATCAGATAAATAGCCTTTAAAATCAGGCATATTCGCCACTTTATCAACTTCTCTTAATATAGACTCTTTACTACGACTTGCTATAAATTTTCCTTGATGTGCCGAAATGGTACAAAAACTACATCCACCAAAACATCCACGATGAATATTTATAGAGGTCTTTATCATCTCGTAAGCAGGAATTGGTCCACGCTTATTGTATTTTGGATGTGGTAAACGTGTATATGGTAAATCGAAAGATGCATCAATTTCGGCTTCCGTCATGGTAGGATACGGCGGATTGATCATCAGCATCTTATTACCTACTTTTTGGAAAATTCGTCTTGCCGCTAATTTATTAGACTCTTGCTCTATCACTTTAAAGTTAGATGCGTAAGCCTTTTTATCTTTTAAACAGGTTTCGTGTGAGGCGATTTCAACATCTTCCCAATTCTTGTTTTTTGGGATATCGTTTTCATCATTAATAAGGATTGCCGTTTGGTTAACTGTATTAATGCTATTGAAAGGTACACCACGTTCTAACAGACGCACAATTTCACGTAATGGCTGTTCGCCCATTCCATAAACCAACATATCAGCTTTAGAGGTTTCTAGAATGGTTGGCATTAATTGATCGCTCCAATAATCGTAATGTGTTACACGACGTAACGAACCCTCGATTCCACCAATTAAAACAGGTGTATCTGGCCATTTTTCTTTTAAAATTTTACTATAAACGGTTGATGCGTAATCGGGTCTAAAACCAATTTCGCCATTTGGCGTGTAGGCATCTTTATCACGTCGCTTTTTATTAGCGTTGTAGTTGCTAATCATAGGATCCATACAACCACCTGTAACACCAAAGAACAAACGTGGTTTACCTAACTTAACAAAATCCTGAAGATTATCATTAACATTAGGTTGCGGCACAATAGCCACTTTTAGTCCAAAACTTTCTAACAAACGTCCAATTACTGCTGGACCAAAGGTTGGATGATCTACATAGGCATCACCGCTAAATAGGATAACATCTAGGTATTCCCATCCGCGAATTTTCACCTCTTTATTTGTGGTAGGTAACCAACTAGAAAGTCTTAATTCTTCTTGCATAACGCTGCAAAATTAATCAAAAATTAAACTATAATAGATTTTTTAAAAGGAATTATTAGTTATGATTACCCATACTCAATAAACAACACAACAACTCATTATGAGATAGTTACCAGTTTTTATCTTAATTTGTCTGTATGTAATTGCCTTAGCTTATTCAATTTTGGATTTATGACATAGGTGCAATACCCATAATCTGGATTATTTTGATAAAATTCTTGATGTTCTTTTTCGGCTTCATAAAAAACACCCATTGGACTTACTTCTGTAACTATTTGATTGCTATATAAAGAATTTAACTCTTCTAAAACACGATTAGCAATTTCCTTTTGTGTATCATTATAATAGTATATCACAGATCGATATTGCGTCCCAACATCTGCACCTTGTCTATTTAAAGTTGTAGGATCATGTGTTGTCATAAAGATTTCAAGAATGTCTTTATAACTAATAATATTAGCATCAAAAGTTACTTTAACCACTTCGGCATGACCAGTTAACCCAGAACAAATCTCGCGATAAGTTGGTTTACCTGGCGCATTACCACCTGTGTAACCAGAAATTACTTCTTCTACACCTTTTACATGATTAAAAACTGCTTCTGTACACCAAAAACATCCACCACCAACGGTAGCAACTTCTAACTTTTTTGTAGTCATTAAATTAACTTTCTCTATTAAGAATTAAAGATTCTGAATTTACACAATAACGTAAACCGCTTGGTTCTGGACCATCTGGGAAAACATGTCCTAAATGTGCATCGCAAGTATTACACATAATTTCTACACGGATCATCCCAAAAGACGAATCTTTTTCATATTTGACTGCATTAGTTTGGATTGGCTGCGTAAAACTAGGCCAACCTGAACCTGAGCTAAATTTAATTGTAGAATCAAATAATGGTGAACCACAACACACACAATTATATTGTCCTGCCTCAAAAGCACTACATAATGCACCACTATGTGGCGCTTCAGTTCCTTTTAATCTTGTAATTCTATATTGATCTTGTGTTAATTGTGCTTTCCATTGCTCATCTGTTTTCTCAACACGTGTATCTGGAGTTGGATTTCCGTTTACAGTAAAACTTATAATATCTTTCCAAGTTAGCATTGTTTTCTTTTCCTATTAAATGTTATACATTAAGTCGTGTTAATAAAGCTATCCTTTCAACTTAAATAAAACACTAAAATAATATATTCTTAACTTCTTATAATTAAAATGTTAGTTGTTTTTTTACATGAAAAAAGAACTAAAAAAAAGATATCAACAGAGTTATCAAATAAAAGTAAGCCCACTATTTGGTAATCAAATATATAATCGTAAATTTGCAAACTCTTTTTGAGAGAGGAATGTTTAATAAAAAATAATTAATAACGTGGACACATTAAGCTACAAAACGATTTCAGCAAATAAAGCTACTGTAGATAAGCAGTGGGTTTTAGTAGATGCTGAAGGTCAGACATTAGGTCGTTTAGCTTCTAAAGTTGCAAAACTTTTAAGAGGAAAACACAAGCCTAGCTTTACACCACATGTTGATTGCGGAGACAATGTAATTGTTGTTAATGCAGAAAAAATCAACTTAACAGGAAACAAGTGGAACGATAAGACTTACTTACGTCACACAGGTTACCCAGGTGGTCAAAGAAGTTTAACTGCTACTGAAATGTTTGGAAAAGATCCAGCAAGATTAGTAGAGAAATCAGTAAAAGGGATGTTACCTAAAAACAAATTAGGAGCAGACTTATTCCGTAATTTAACTGTTGTGGTTGGTACAGAGCACGCTCACGAAGCTCAAAAACCAAAAACAATTAACTTAAACGAATTCAAGTAATGGAAGTAATTCACAAAATTGGTCGTCGTAAGACCGCAGTTGCTCGTGTATACTTATCTAAAGGAGAAGGAAACATCACGATTAACAAAAAAGATTTAAATGACTACTTCACTACAGGTACATTACAGTACAAAGTAAAACAACCTTTAATGTTAACAGAAAACGAAGGTGACTTTGATATTAGAGTAAATGTATTTGGAGGTGGTATTACAGGACAAGCAGAAGCTGTACGTTTAGCAATCTCTCGTGCAATGTGCGAATTAGATGCTGAAAACAGAGGTATTCTTAAACCTGAAGGATTATTAACAAGAGACCCAAGAATGGTAGAGCGTAAAAAATTCGGTCAGAAGAAAGCTCGTAAGAAATTCCAGTTCTCTAAACGTTAATATTATTGCTAAAATTTTTAGCACAAAACAAAAAATTAAACTAGTTATTGTTGTACTTAGCCCAAAAGGCAAGTATAGTTTAGCATCTAAATAATTAAGGCGAATTTATTTTAATGACCACTTAATTATTGCTAATTCAACAGAACGTAAACTATTACAAAATGGCAGTAGAAGTAAAAGAATTACTTGAAGCAGGTGTACACTTTGGACACCTTACACGTAAGTGGGACCCAAACATGGCTCCTTACGTATACATGGAGCGTAATGGCATCCATATCATAAACTTATACAAAACAGCAGCTAAAATAGACGAAGCTGGTGCAGCGTTAGCAAAAATCGCAGCATCTGGTCGTAAAATTTTATTTGTTGCTACAAAAAAACAAGCTAAAGACATCGTATCAGAAAAAGCAAGTAGCATTAACATGCCTTACATTACTGAAAGATGGCCTGGAGGAATGTTAACAAACTTTGTTACTATCAGAAAAGCGATTAAAAAAATGGCTACTATTGATAGAATGAAGAAAGACGGTACTTTTAACACACTTTCTAAAAAAGAACGTTTACAAGTAGACCGTTTAAGAGCTAAGTTAGAGAAAAACTTAGGATCTATCGTTGATATGACACGTTTACCAGGAGCTTTATTTGTTGTAGATATTAAGCGTGAGCACATTGCAATTAAAGAAGCACAAAAATTAAACATTCCTATCTTTGCTATGGTAGATACTAACTCTGATCCACGTGAGGTAGACTACGTAATACCAGCAAACGATGATGCTTCTAAATCTATTGATAAAATCTTAACGCACGTTACAGAAGCTATTACAGCTGGTCTTAACGAGCGTAAAGCTGAAAAAGCTGAGAAAGATGCTGCAAAAGCAGACAAAAAATCGGCTCCTAAAAAAGCAAAAGCTTCAAAAGAGGAAGAAGAATAAATTAACAATTTTCAAACATGAATAAGTCGTTTAGTTCTTTTCTTTACTGAAAATTAATTGAACGACTTTTTTTTAAATTATAACTTATTATGAGTGAAGTAAAAATTTCTGCAGCAGAAGTAAACAAGCTAAGAAAAGCTACTGGTGCAGGTATGATGGACTGTAAAAAAGCATTAGTAGAAGCTGGTGGAGACTTTGATCAAGCAATTGACGTTTTACGTAAAAAAGGTCAAAAAGTTGCTGAAAAAAGAGCAGATCGTGACTCTTCTGAAGGTGCTGCTATCGCTAAAGTAAACGATGATAACACAACTGGTGTTGCTATTGTATTAGGTTGCGAAACTGACTTTGTTGGTAAAAACGAATCTTTTGTTGCTTTAGCTAACGAAATGGCAGATAATGCTATCAACTTTGATAACAAAGAAGAATTTTTAGCTTCTGACTTTAATGGTATTTCAGTATCAGAAAAATTAGTAGAACAAACTGGTGTTATTGGTGAAAAATTAGACATCAATGCTTTTGAAAAAGTAAACGCACCTTACGTTGGTTCTTACGTACATATTAACAAAATTGCTGCTATCGTTGGTTTTTCTGCTGCTGTAGACAACGTAGAAACTTTAGCAAAAGACGTTGCTATGCAAATTGCATCTATGGGTGCATCAATCTTATCTTACAAAGATTTTGATCCAGCATACGTAGCTAGCGAAACTGAAGCAAGAATTGCTGCTATTGAGAAAGAAAACGAAGAATTAGCTCGTTTAGGAAAAACATTAAAAAATGTACCTCAATACATTTCAATGTCTCAATTAACTCCAAAAGTTTTAGCTCAAGCTGAAGAAGATGCAAAAGAGCAATTAAAAGCTGAAGGTAAGCCAGAACAAATCTGGGACAAAATCTTACCAGGTAAGATGGAGCGTTTTATCTCTGATAACACAACTTTAGATCAAGAACAATGTTTATTAGATCAAAAGTTTATCAAAGACGAAAAAATGACTGTTGCAGAATACGTTAAGTCTTTTGGTGATGTTGAAATCACAGGATTTAAACGTGTAAGCGTAGGATAGTCTTTTATTGCAAACACAATAAAACATAAATATAAAAAGCCATTACAACTTAGTAATGGCTTTTTTAATGCCATGAAGTCAAAAAGACAAAACAAAAATTTTAATAATTTGATTTCAAAAAATTATGTAGCTTTGCTAAACTTTCAAAATTAAAATGAAATACAACCGAATTTTACTAAAACTATCTGGTGAAGCCCTTATGGGTAAGCGCCAATATGGTATAGATCCAGAACGATTAGCAGAATATGCAGAAGACATCAAACAACTTACCGATAAAGGCGTTGAAGTTGCCATAGTTATTGGTGGCGGTAATATCTTTAGAGGTGTTGCAGGAGCAAGTAACGGTATGGATCGTGTGCAAGGTGACCATATGGGTATGCTTGCTACAGTGATAAACGGTTTAGCTTTACAAAGCGCTTTAGAAGACGCCGATGTAAAAACTAGACTTCAAACAGCCATCAAAATTAATGAAGTTGCAGAGCCTTTTATTAGAAGAAAAGCTTTAAGCCACTTAAGAAAAGGGCGTGTTGTTATTTTTGGTGGAGGAACTGGTAACCCATACTTTACAACAGATTCTGCAGCAGTTTTAAGAGCAATCGAAATTGAAGCAGATGTCATTTTAAAAGGAACAAGAGTAGACGGAATTTATAATGCAGACCCAGAAAAAGACAAATCTGCTATAAAATTTGACCATATCACTTTTGATGATGTCATTAGACAAGGTTTAAAAGTAATGGATACTACAGCGTTTACTTTAAGCCAAGAAAACAAATTACCAATCATAGTTTTTGATATGAATAAAAGAGGTAATTTATTAAAAGTAGTTTCTGGTGAAAACATTGGAACAGAGGTTAATTTATAATTTTTATATTTCAATTTTAAAAAATTGGCTCAATTATTGAAAGAGCTTCGATAATAAATACATACTATGGAAGAAATTACATTTATTATAGATACTGCTAAAGAAGCAATGGATAAAGCAGTAAAACACTTAGAAAAACAATTTTTGAACATTCGCGCAGGTAAAGCTAGTCCTGCAATGTTAGGTAGTGTAATGGTTGATTATTATGGATCTCAAACACCATTAAGTCAAGTTGCAAACGTAAACACTCCAGATGGAAGAACCATTAGTGTTCAACCTTGGGAAAAAAATATGCTTCAAGAAATTGAAAAAGCAATTATGAATGCTAACCTTGGTTTTAACCCAATGAATAATGGTGATTTTATAATTATTAATGTACCACCATTAACTGAAGAACGCAGACGTGATTTAGCAAAACAAGCTAAAGCTGAAGCAGAAGACGCTAAAATTGGAGTAAGAAACGCAAGAAAAGAAGCTAATAACGACATTAAAAAAACAGATGATGCTTCTGAAGATGTACAAAAAAATGCTGAGGCTGACGTACAAGATCTTAC
>Ga0256829_1002937_pt1 | contig 12270 bp, 11 predicted proteins | sample 131447metaG_FD_185979 | JGI IMG/M metagenome (GOLD analysis project Ga0256829, IMG submission 185979) | Hydrothermal vent microbial communities from Lau Basin, Pacific Ocean - 131-447 | ecosystem: Environmental > Aquatic > Marine > Hydrothermal vents | place: Pacific Ocean: Lau Basin | collected... | reverse complement strand
AGTTAATAGACATCTCTAAAAGTACCGTATACAGGGGGATTTGTAGCAAGTTGTAACTACTTGTAATTAAATGCTAGAGGCAACTCTTTATAGTTTTTAAATCATTCATTGTCACTCTTTTTAAATCAGGGTTACGTAACAAATATTGTGGATGATAGATAGGAATTAATTTGTAACTCTTAAAATCAATCACATGGCCTCGTACATTTTCAAAGTTATCTTTATCGCCCGTCAATTCAGTGTATGCATTTTTCCCTAAGGTAACGATAACTTTGGGTTGTATAAATTCTATCTCAGCTTGTAAATAGGGTTTACATGAGTTACATTCTGAGGGTGAAGGCTCATTCGTACTTAAAGGTTTACACTTAACATTGTGTGTTGCATATACATTATTGACAGCAACACCCAAAACTTTTTCTATCATATTTTTCAAAGTATCACCAGAACGACCAGCATAATAGTGGTTTGACGAATCTTGTCCTTGAGAAACCATATAGTCCACAATCATTAAATCTGCATTTTTATTCCCAAAGCCACTCAAACTTTGTTGCCTTGATTTACTCAAATCACATAAATGACAACTTTGTATATTTGCTTGTAACTCTTCTAAACTCGCAGGAGATTCAAAAGTTGTTTTGTCATTCACACTAAAGGGGTCGATATACTCATACCCTATCGCTTTAAGTCTATAAAGATTTTGAAGTAAAACAAGATTTTGATACGACTTCAAGACTTCACCTTGTGTTAATAGATTTGAGAGTATATTTAAAACATCATTAAACCCTACTTTATAATTCTAAATTATGACTTACTGTGGCAGTTTCTTTTTTCAATTCTTCTTCTAACAATAAGAACTCCAAACTATACCTAAGAAGTTTCTTTTTAGTGTCTAATGTATATATTTCTCTTTGATTGAGCATAAACAGATTACTTATTCCTAAAATATATTTTTTATACTCTGCTTGTTCTAATCTTTCTACAAGTGCTACTTCCTTAAAAGAATTTTCAATATTTTCATAAACACTATTAAGAGTCAAGATTATGTTTTTTATATTGGTTTTTATATTGATTATTTTTTTCTGTTTTGTGCTTTGTAATTTTGAAATACTTTTTTGATTTTTAATATACAAAGCTTCATACTTTCTTCTTTCTATAGGAAAATTCATGTCGAGTGCTACTTTGAAACCATTATCATATTTTAAATCATGTACTCCATAAAGAGAGATGTCAAATTTTGGATATTTAATCATATTTGTCTTCTGTTCTTCTACATGTATTTTTTTTATATTGTAATCATATATTTTCAAGTCAGCTCTTTTCTCCAATGCTTGAGTAATGAATTTTTGTGTAAAAAAAGATTTTTTTTCTATCGTAGGCATGGAAGGAAGCAGATATAAATCATTAAAATTTTCACGCGAAAGATGCATATATTTTAAAAAAATTTCAAAGATAGTTCTATATTTATTTTCAGAAGTGACAATTCTCTGTTTGCGATTTATAACTTGTTGTTTTGCTTCAATCAATGCAATTTCTGCCAGTTCTCCAACCTGAACTCTCTTTGAAATTATGAGTTCTCGTTTTTTTGCTTTTTTAAAAAGGTCTGCTTCAATCCTTACAATTTCTTTTTGATATAGTAATTGATTATAGAGTTTAAAAGCTTCAAAATAGAGTTTTCTTAAATTTTCTTTTGAAGAAAAAGTAGATTTCACACTATTTAAGTATGCTAAATCTAAATTCAATTTACGCGTACTTGTATCATTTATAACTGAGAAAACTGGAATTTTTATTCCTGCAAGCATCTCTCCATCTTTACTTGTTTTAATATTATTGTACTCTTGCACACCTTCTGCTCTTCTATAGCCCAGACTAAATTCCATTCCATTTTCTATTGGTTTTTCTACATATAAATTTACAAATTCACCCTTACTAACGGGGTACTCTTTTTTATCATATTTTGCTACGACTTTTGTATCAAAATCACCTAGCTTAGAGTGGTATGTTTCTTTATCAATATACTCTTTACCAATCGCACTATAGATATAAGGATTTGTTTGTGTAAAATATTGTAACAATAGCTCACGGGTAAACAACTCCTTCGCATAAAGAGTACTTGTACACATAAAGAGAAACACAAGTAGGAATATTTTCATATTTTTTCTACTCTTGTTGGGGTCAACATTTTAGGAGGCAAGGCATGCATGAGTCTCCAAAGCTGATACCAAATAGGCACTGTTGACAATCTCACCCAAACAGTTGCTTGTGTGCCAACCCTTAAAATATCACTTTTTGGCCATGGTTCCTGCGGATCTTCTAAAATCTGAGCATAGTAAAACCCTTTCTCGTGAGAAGTTGATTCTACTGTTTTAATTACACCGCCAAAGGTACCATATTTGATTTTAGGCCATCCTGCAATTTGCAGTGCTGGCCATCCATAAAACATTATACGTGCTTCTAAATTCTTTTTTATAAGTGGCATATTAAAACCTGATACTTTTAGTAAAATTGCTTTTGTTGTTACTTTTGGAGAAAAATAAATAATTGGCTCACCAGCACGCACAAACTTATTTTTATCATTTTGTAAAATTCTCACAACGTAACCATCTTTTTGAGCAATCACTTCGCCTCTTTTATAACGAGCAATCGTAGACGCTTGATTTTGCAACTCTTGTACTAATGTATTTGCACTATTTTCAGCAAGAAGTTTTGTATATTCTAAGCTTTTTATTTTGTTTTTTATTTCTGTAAGAAATTGCTTATTTTCTTGTTGTAATATTCTGATATTATTATTTTCAACATCAACATCAACATCAATTTTTTCTACTTCACTCATTGCCTTGATATATATATTTTCTGAGCTCTCTAGCTTTCTTTTTGATGCAATCCCTTCTGAATATAGTATCTTCGTTCTTTCTAAATTTAAAAGTAATACTTCACTATTTTTTAGTAGTGCAACTTTTTTAAATTCAAGACTTTTTATTTTATTTTTTATTTTTTGAAGTTTTTCTTTATAGACTTCCAATCCTACATTTTTATACTCACGAAGATTATTTTTCCTTATTTGAAAATTTTCTATTTGATTTTTTGTATTGTGCAATTTTTCTTTTGAATTATTTTCTATTTTTGTAAGTTTTTCTAAGTATGCACTATCTAAATCAAGCATTGAAAAAAGTTTTGTCCCTTTTGTGACAAATTGATTCTCTTTCACATAAAACTTATCAATAATACCCGACATCGTTGCAACAACTTCATAATCTCTTTGAGTAGGGTCATAAGCCACTAAAACACCCTCTCCTTTGACTGTTTGCTGCCAAGGTAAGAACATTATTCCAACAAATGCTAACACAACTATAAGGGTAATCAACCATGTTCTTTGTACAAAAGGATGTAAAGTAACTTTGTCTAAAACTTTAAATTTATAATCAATCATCTAAGCTGTCCGATAATGATTTTGAAAGAACTTCAACTTTATAAAAGCCTTCTATCATGTCATATATATAATCTATCTGTTTCATAAAACCCTTGAGTGCATAGGTAATGGAAACAAGAATTATCTCTGCTGCCACAAATTCCCCAATAGGCAAAGTACCGTTAATGACTAAAGAGCCACCAACAATTAAAAAACTACTAAAGATAACTCCCTCTATAAAATATGTGAGTGATAATTGTCGTAGAACAACACTAAAAATTTGTTGTCTTGTTTGCACAAATTTATTTAAATACATATCAAAATTTTTCAAAAGTTCTTCTTTTGGTTCTTCACTAAATGGCATAGATTGAAGATAATAAATAGCATTATGTTTCGCATTTGAGCGCTCTATTGCATAAGCGGGACCATTTTTTCCAAGGTATATTAAAATCACGACAAAGAAAATCAAGAATACTACTCCAAGCGTAAAAAGCATTGTACTAAAAGCAAATAGAAGGAGTAAACTTACAAAAATTTTCACGATTAAACCTGTTCCATCAAGTAAAAGCACAGGAAAAAATTTTTGTATTGCTCCTATATCAAAAAAATAGTTCATATATTTATCTACTGTATGCTTTTTTTCATCGGTACTGTTTTCTAAAGCAACTGCCATCTTTGCAATTTTAATGCCTGTTTGAACAAATACTTTTTGCTGAAACTTCTCTATAATATACTCTTTGATTATTTGTAATGTCGTAGACATAATAAACACTATAATCACTATAAAACCAAGAACAAAGACAGATATTGAAGCATGTGCCAAAATACTATTTATAATAAAAGAAGATGCCAAGGGAATAGCAAGCACTAAAATAGCTTCTATAACCGAATAGTATAGGAGATAAAAAATATTTTTTTGATCTCCTTTCATGATATACATTAAACTAGAAAGTACTTTTTGTCGAATATTCATCTATGCCCTTTTGTATGACGCTAAATTATTATATCAAAGATTTACGAATACGACTTTATTATTCTAATAAAGGTATACTTTCACTATGCAAGGCTACATTATAAACCTCAACAAAGTCAAAGAAGAAGACCTCATTGTTACTCTACTTTCCAAAAACTCTTTAGAAACCTTATATAGATTTTATGGAGCGAGACATGGAACAATCAACATCGGCTTTAAAATCGATTATGAAGTCGAGGCTTCTGCCAAGTCAACCATTGGTCGCCTCAAGGATGTGATTCATATTGGCTATCCTTGGATAAATGACTACAAACTTCTGCGTTTATGGCAGGATTTTCTTTCGCTATTTTATAAACATCTCAAAGATGCAGAGGATTTTGGTTCTTTTTATTTTGATATTATTGAAAGAGCTTCTAAGGAGTGGCACAAACAAAACCCCAAACGCGTGGCTATTGAAAGTTATGTGAAGATACTTGAACATGAGGGGCGTTTGCATAAAGATTTTCACTGCTTTTTATGCTCCAAAGCAATTCTTAAAGATGTCTCACTCATTCGTGCTTATTTACCAACACATCCAAAGTGTACACACACCCTCCCCTTAACACAATCAGCACTCAATGAACTCTATACAAATAAATCCACCCTCTTTTTTAATGATAAAGAGGTCGAAAGACTCTGGTCTATTCTCTTGGAGGGTTTATAGTTTATGGCTCCTCTCCTGAAAAATCTTTACAATGAAGCATACCTTTCTCTCTTAACCTCAACACTCACACAATATTTTCACAGCTTTGATGAAAAACTTTTTTTTATGTCGATTTATGATAAAGATTGGAAAAACAGAGAACTTAAAGCAAGAATGCACCATATTGCAAACACACTTGGCACACTTTTACCCAATCATTATGAAAAATCTATCAAAATTTTAAAACTCACATTTTCTGATATGAACTTTAGTTATGGACTTGAGAATATGATTTTTCAAGACTTTGTTGCAATATATGGACGCAATCATTTTACAATTTCAATGGATGCACTTGCACATTTTACAGTGCACTCTTCTTCCGAATTTGCCATTCGTACATTTTTACTCAAATACCCTCAAGAAACAATGCAACAGATGCAACTCTGGGCAAAATCGCAAAATGAGCACCATAGAAGATTAGCAAGTGAAGGGTGTCGTCCTCGCCTTCCATGGGCAACACAACTCCCTCTTTTCATAAATGACCCAAGTCCAATTTTAGTAATCTTAGAATTACTCAAAGAGGACACAAGCAAATATGTACAAAAAAGTGTCGCAAACAATCTCAACGACATCTCAAAAAATAATCCAAAAGTAGTTATAAAACTCCTACAAAAATGGATAGGCACCACAAAACAGAGTGATTGGATTCTCAAGCATGGTGCCAGAACCCTACTCAAAAACTCAAACAAAGAAGTCCTAGAGCTTTTTGGATTTCACACACCCAAAGTCACCTTAACGGATATGCTTTTTTCAAAAGAAGTCAAAAGAGGCATGCAGTTAGATTTCTCTTTTTCACTCCACTCTGCACAAAACTTAGGAAAATTACGGATTGAATATGCGATTTTATTTCTACGAAAAAACAGACAACATAACAAAAAAGTTTTTCATCTTGCAGAAGGAGAGTACACAAGAACTCAAAAATCATTTCATAAATCCTACTCTTTTAAACCCATTACAACACGTAACTACTACGAGGGAGAACATACACTTCAAATCATTATAAATGGTACTATGTTAAAAGAAGTAACATTCTTTCTTACTTAATTAGTTAAATCTATGCTACACTACAATAATAATTTTTGAAGGTTTGTAATGAAAAAAATATCTCTTATCACCTCTACACTTTTAGTCGCTTCTTTGGCTCATGCGTTTGACTTTGGTTCTGCACTTGGTGCGGCCTCGAGTATACTACAAGAAAAAGAGGCACCAAAAACAACTACTCCACAGACAAGCACACAATCAAGTCTGAGCAATGCCACGGTAGCAAGTGGACTCAAAGAAGCACTCAGTAGCGGTGTCTCCTATGCAGTAAAAGAGCTCTCAAAAGAGGGAGGCTATCTGAACAATAGTGCTGTCAAAATTCCTCTTCCAGATAACCTTGCAAAAGCTGAATCCCTTATACGAAAAGCGGGTGGAGATAAAATGGCAGATGACCTCATCATCTCTATGAATAAGGCAGCGGTAAAGGCAGCTCCTAAAACAGCGGCTATTTTTGCAGATTCCATCAAAAAAATGAGCCTTGATGATGCAAAAAAGATTTTAGCAGGAGGCAATGAAGCCGCTACCCAATACTTCCAAAAAACTTCTAACACCTCTCTTAAAGCAGCTATCAAACCGATTGTTCAAGAGAGCATGAAAGAGAATAGTGTCGCTTCTTACTATGATACTGTCAATGATTTTTACAAAAATAATGTCAAAGGAATGGTTGAGGGTTCTGGAGTTATGTCCATGGCGAAAAGCTTTGGAGCGGATGCATACATTCCAAGTGCTTCAGAAGAGAATTTAGATGATTATGTCACACAAAAAGCCCTTGATGGACTTTTTGCGATGATTGCCTCTAAAGAGTCACAAATCAGACAAAACCCTGTTGCACAAACTAGCTCACTTCTTAAAAAGGTGTTTGGTAACTAACAGTAAGTTGCTAAGAGTATTTTGTATTCCTTTAGTCGTTTATTAGCATTATTTTAGTACAATCTTTTAAATATTCCTAATGAGGCTTTATAAACAAATGATAAACTACACAGCCATCAAACCCCTCCTTTTTAAGTTAGAACCTGAAAATGCCCATCACCTCGCAGAGTGTGTCCTGCGTTTACCAAACATCTGTCAAATTCCATTTAACTCTTTTTTAACATCGCACTTTGTCACGAATGATGTTTTAAAACAAGAAATTTTTGGTCGCGAGTTTCTCAATCCTGTTGGTCTTGGTGCTGGTTTTGACAAAAATGCAACGATGATACGAGGGATTCAGCTCTTAGGTTTTGGTTTTACTGAAATTGGCACAGTAACCCCACGACCACAAGCAGGTAATCCAAAACCACGTATGTTTCGCCACATACAAGAGGAATCCATCCAAAACGCAATGGGATTTAATAATGATGGAGCTTATAAAGTTGTCAAAAGACTCCAAAAAAGATACCCTTTCTCTACTCCCATTGGTGTTAACATTGGAAAAAACAAAACAACGCCAGAGAAAGAAGCACTCAATGACTACATCCATCTCATTAAATCTTTTCATGGTTTAGGCGATTACTTTGTCATTAACATCTCTTCACCAAACACTCCAGGACTACGCGATTTACAAAATGAAGCCTTCATTGCTAAACTTTTTACAGAAGCTAAAAAGCTCACAGACAAACCAATTTTACTCAAAATTGCACCTGACATGACACCCCAAGATGCTGTCACTCTAGCAAAAATGGCTGTAGAAAAAGGGGCGGATGGTATCATTGCAACCAACACAACTATAGACTACTCCCTTGTTAAAAATCCTCAAAACAAAGGGGGTATTAGCGGTGCTGTTCTTAAAGAGAAAAGCTTTCAAATCTTTGAAGCTCTTGCAAAAGAGCTTTATGGCAAAACAGTGCTTATCTCAGTTGGTGGCATTGACTCTGCACAAGAGGCCTATAAACGCATCAAAGCAGGAGCTTCTCTTGTGCAGATTTTAAGTGGCATTGTTTTTCATGGTCCCGATATGATTATGAATATAAACAAAGAACTCACAGCCCTTATCAAAGCCGATGGATTCACAAACATTACACAGGCAATAGGAAGCGATAGAAAATAATGCGCTTCTTTTTACTTACTTTACTCACACTAGGAACACTTATGGCATCATCTCTCCCAAAGTACGAAACAAAAATACTCAAAAATGGCTTACAAATCGTTGTAATCCCACTTAAAAACGCAAGTAATGTCATTAGTACAGACATCTTTTACAAAGTTGGTAGTCGCAATGAAGTGATGGGAAAAACAGGAATTGCACATATGCTAGAGCATATGAACTTCAAATCAAGTAAAAACCTCAAAGCAGGTGAATTTGACAAAGAGGTAAAAAGTATCGGTGGCGTTAATAATGCCTCTACAAGTTTTGACTATACACACTACTACATCAAATCAAGTAGTGACAACCTCAAAACTTCCATAGACCTCTATGCAGAACTCATGCAAAACTTGAGCCTCAAAGATAAAGAGTTCCAACCAGAACGCGATGTCGTCACAGAAGAGCGACGCTGGAGAACAGACAATAACCCTATGGGGCTTTTATACTTCAAGCTTTTTAACAATGCGTACATTTACCACCCATACCACTGGACACCTATTGGTTTTATGAATGATATTCGTACATGGAGTATTGATGATATTCGAGAGTTTCATGCAACGTACTACCAACCAAATAATGCAATTTTAATTGTTACAGGTGATATAGAGCCAAAGATAGTTTTTAAAGAAGCAAAAAAAGCCTTTGCAGGCATTCAAAACAGAGTCAAAATTCCAACAGTGAAGTTTATAGAGCCACAACAAGATGGTGCAAAACGGGTTATTGTTCATAAAGAGAGTGAAGTTGAAATGCTTGCTATTGCGTTTCACATACCAAACTTTCAACATAAAGACCAAGTGACTCTTAGTGTTATTAGCGAGATTTTATACTCAGGAAAAAGCTCACGTTTATATAAAAACCTTGTAGAAAAACAACAACTTGTCAATAGTATCTATGCTTACAATATGGAAAATACAGACCCCGGTCTTTTTATCTTTATCGCGAGTTGTAACCCTGGAGTCAAAGCAAGTACCGTAGAAGTTGAACTCATTAAAGAGATAGAAAAGATGAAAAACACAGAGGTCACCAAAGAGGAACTCTCCAAAGTAAAAATCAACACAAAAGCAGACTTTATCCACTCTTTAGAGAGTTCTACAAGTGTTGCAAATCTTTATGGAAGCTATCTTGTTCGTGGTGACATTACTCCTCTTCTCAGCTATGAAGATGATGTGAAAAAAATTACTGCAAAAAAAGTGCAAAAAGTTGCGAAAAAGTATTTTAACTTCGATACCTCAACAACACTTATTTTGAAAAAGGGTCACTAAGCTCAAACGCAGGACGTCCTAGATAGTAGCCTTGAAAATAGTCTACATCTAGTTCTTGTAGAAGTTCAAGCACCTCTTTTGTTTCAATTTGTTCAGCCACTATTTTCATCCCCATCCCTTTTGCAAAAGAGCACATAGTTTTTACTATATGATAAGCGGACTCATTTGTATCTATCTCTTGTATAATTGTCCCATCTATTTTCAAAATATCAAACTCTAAATTGATGAGATAAGAAAAATTCGCATACCCACTACCAAAATCATCAAGTGCAATTTGAAAACCTAAATCTTTTAAAAGCATAATTTTACTTTTAATGAGTGCAAAATCTTCTATCTGTTCATGCTCAAGAATCTCTATCGTTAATCGTTTTGCTAAATCAGGTCTACTCATAAATCTATTTTTTAAGAGTTGCACAATATCATCATCAAGTAAATCTTGCAAATCAAGGTTTAAAGAGAGATTGTAGGCATGATTTTCTAAAGTATCTACAGCCGTCTCTATCACAATATTCGTCAAACTTACATACACTTGTGTATTTCTAATAAAAGGCAAAAAAGAATCTGGAGGGACAATATTTTTCTCTTTATCTAGTAAACGCAGGAGCATTTCATACTTTAAGGGTTCGTCGTCATGATGTGCATAGATTGGTTGAAAAGCACATTTTATACGACCTTCATCGATGGCTTCTTGAATATCTGAGATGCGTTTTGAACTGTGACTTTGATTATTTCCATTTGCATCATACACTTCCACTCTATTACGCCCGAAAGATTTTGCTAAGTAGAGTTGTTCATCCGCTATTTTAACAGCATCATCAATGTTTTTAAAACTGTATGGCGAAGGGTTTACCCCTATGGAAATTGTTGCGTTTATACTGTTGTTTTCTGTTTCAATTTTTAATTGCTCTACTTTTTTTCTAATTCTATTTGCTACTTTTTTTACATCTTTAGTATCTTTTTTATTGATAAAAAGTAAAAACTCTTCCCCTCCAAAACGGATTATAAAATCATTTTGGCGTATGTATGCTTTCATCTCTGTAACAACTTGTGTCAACACAACATCACCCATATCATGTCCATAAGTATCATTTATAAGTTTAAAATTATCCAAATCAACCATCATTAAATAATAATTTTGCAAAGAAGTATGCTTCAAAAATTCTTGAAGATATTGACGATTATATACCTGAGTTAAGGGATCAACAAATGATTTTTTACGCATTTTATAGTACATATATATAAGTAAATATGCTAAAGAGAGCATTATAATCATAAAGAGTGCAATATAGGAGAACATTTTCTCCATAGGCTTTAGTCTATCCTTGACACTCTCGTAAACATTTTGTGTAAAATCTGCTCCTAAAACAGCGACAACCTTCCCATCTACAACAATAGGATATGCCATAGAGACCCACAAAGTTTCTAAACTGTTTTGTTGTGCGATTTGCACTTTTTGTGTTTTTTGTGCCTCGTCCCAAATATTAGACTGAGTATCAAACTTTTGTTCGCACATCGCTGTTTCTTCTGCATCTTCTGTTGTATCAAGTAAATAACGCCATTTGCCTGTACTATCTTTGTACAAAAGATATAAGTATTGCATCTCATTATCTTTTATTACTGCTAATTCTTTTTCTCTCTCTTTTGAAAATGAGGCAGAGGAGCGTATGTTTTTTTGAAAATCTTGAAAAAAATGTGTCGCAACATAGTGTTCATAATTTTTAAAAAGCTCAATCCTCTCTTGTATAAGATTTTTCTTTAACTCTTTAAAAATATACTCATTTGTTTGTATAAACTGCATATAAAGCCATAAAGAGACAAGTGTCATCAGAGGAATAAAAATCATTAAAAGCAAAAAGCTTCTATTTACGTTCCATATTCTTTTCATTAGTCGGCTTCTATATATTTGTCATAACTTTTATCTAAAGAGATATGATACTTCTCTAAGCGACTTTTATAAAAAAGTATATTTGGTCTTCCTTTTTGCCAGAAAAAGGCACCTATGACATGTGGATTTTTTAAATGTTGATAGCGCGAACCAAAAAGTAATTTTCCTTCACACCCTTTTGGAATATCTTCTATACTTGAGAGTAACACTATATCTGCCAAAGCACACTCTTTGACAATTTTGAGAGTGTTTGGATACTTTGTAACGGATGCAATCTTTTTATAAATAAACACTTGAGGTCTTGTCTTTTTTGTGACACTTTGGACTATTGTAGTAAATATGGATGATTCCAAATGCACATCATCTGCATACAGCGTTCCAATCAGTGCCCATATAAGAAAATACCGTATCAAAACAAATACTCCATACTGAGCATAAACTTTTGCTCAATGACAGGTACTTCAATTTGTTGTCCTGATGTTATGTTATAAATATATTTTCGTGTTAAACCTTTATTAAATATATTTTCACCCTTGAGTTTAAAATGTAAATCTTTTGTATGTCTATATGTAAGCCCTGCGGAATAATCAAGCCCTGTTTTTAAATTTTCATACCCACTATTCATCACGACTTCATTAAAAAAATCATATTTTGAAACACTGTTTGTCATGCGCACTAAATAATTACGATGATGCAATTTTCCACGCGTCTCAAAGGGCAGAAATTTTTGATAATCAAACTGAAATTGGAGTTTATCTTTTTTTCTAAATACATAATCAAGACTTGCCTGCATGTAATATATTTTCATAGCCTCCTGAGCATTTTGCATTTTTCCTGAAGCATCCGGAATTAAAAAATTATGGATTTTCGTATAGCCATACACCATTTTCCATAATGCT
>Ga0256829_1002936_pt1 | contig 12270 bp, 13 predicted proteins | sample 131447metaG_FD_185979 | JGI IMG/M metagenome (GOLD analysis project Ga0256829, IMG submission 185979) | Hydrothermal vent microbial communities from Lau Basin, Pacific Ocean - 131-447 | ecosystem: Environmental > Aquatic > Marine > Hydrothermal vents | place: Pacific Ocean: Lau Basin | collected... | reverse complement strand
AGTTATTTATACACTTGTATTAGCTTTAATTGCTCTTTACTCTAACCCATTTATTGGTTAATCTTTCCTTCCCTTTTTGGGAAATTTTCAAGTTTAAAACTTAATTATAATTTTGCGATGGTGGTGGAATTGGTAGACACGCAAGGTTGAGGGCTTTGTGGAGCAATCCGTGGGGGTTCAAGTCCCCCCCATCGCACCATTTAATATCATTTAATTCCCATAATTTAGGTTTTATTTTCCTTATACACTTAATTAATAGTCCATTTGATAGTCCAAAAAATATTTTTATATTTTAACTATCCTTTTAAATAGCTATGTTATTATAATATAATTTTTTATCTTTTGTAGTAGATAAAATACCTCTTTTAAAATCTTTGTTTGCTCTATAATAAGAATTATATCTTTTATTCATTTTTATTAGTTTAGAATAATTGCTTTGATATAGCTTAAATTTTAATGCAAATGTTGAATAAGAATAGGTATAAACTAGCCCTACTTTTCTAATAATTTTTATATCATTTCTGAAATTAGAGTTTTCTATTGAATGAATAATTGATTTTATATTATGAGATGTCCAGTTTTTAGTAGTTCCTATTTTAATAGTTTCTAAGTCTATTTGAGAAGCTACTGTTTTTTTAATATAGTTTAAAATATTTTCATTATATCTATTTTTTAAATCACTTATAGATACAAACTCCCAAAATGTAGCTTCCCCACTATAAAAGTCTCTTGCTTCTAAGCCATCAATAATATACATTATTCTATTAGAATCTGTTTTATCTTTTACTTCTTTTAATATTAATTCTTTTTCTATTATATTTTTATAAGAAGTAGATAAGCCTATATGAGTTCTACCTATATTAAAAATATTATTAAATATTTGCTTTTTATACCAATAAATAAATTTGATAAATCCTTCTAAGTCTTTTATATGTAAAGACAAATGCATATGCAAATGAAGATTTTTATTCTTTTGTAATTCAAATGCTGTAAAATAATGAATAGCAAATTTAATATATTTTGTTTTTCTAAGCTTTTTGATAAAGTGCATAAAACTTTGATGTTGTTTTTTTAATAACTCATAATATTTAGATTCAAATCTATCTATCATATTTGGTTTAATTCTTGCATTAGAATGATTTCCAAATGTAATAGTTATCATTAAAGTTATATAGTCTTTGTTTTCTGCAACTATTTTTGAATAGGCATTAGATAGATTTTCTATCTTTTTAATTTCTATGTTAAGTTTTTTGATTTGATTGTATTTTGTTTTCATTTTGTGTCCTTTTTTTGTTTTCCTTTTGAATTTATTTATATGTTGTCAAAAGGTTTCTTTCCTACTTGTTTTATAAATACCAATTTTTAGGCAATAAAAGCCCTATTAACTATTTTTATCTGTCTTATTTTTGACAATAAGATACCTATATAAATACTGACTATAAATAACTTCATCTAACTAATCTAATAACATTATGTTTTATGTCTCTTCCTTAGGTGGTGGGGTTACCACCCCAATAGAGCTATATTTCTATAAACTTACCATAGAAGATTTAAAAACATTTAGCTAATTAAATTAGTTAAATTGTTCTAACCATTTATTTACATCTGATAATTTCCATCTACTTGAACGACCTATTTTTATAGGTTCTGGAAAGTTTCTTGTTTTGATGAATTTGTAAATTGTAGATGTTTTAAAACCTACTAAATTTACAACTTCTTTGATAGTCACTAACCTATCCATAATGCTCCTTTCTTCTATATTCATATTTTTTTGTTAGAATTATGTATTAAAAATTTTGTATCAAGCACGAGTAAATAGCTATAAAAAAAATGCCAAAGGAATAAAATGCCTAAAATACCGTATTTAGAAGAAATAGAAGAACCTTGTTATTTTGATTTTTTATATGAAGAAATAAGACAACAAAGTGAAGCGGAGATAATAAATACTATTTTATTTGAATCAATTATGAGAACTAATGATATAAAACCTAATATATCATCTGAAAAACTTCTAAATAATACACTAAATTCTTCTACTAAAAATACAACATTATCAAATCCATTATATGAAAGAGTAAATAATTTTAAACAAGAAATAATACAATTTCATCAAATGTTAAAAATATTAAAACTTGAAGAAGATAATACTATTTCACAAGAAGAAATGATAGAATTATTTTTTAATGGAGATTCAAAGAAATACTATCTGAGTCTCGAAAAATTAAGTAATATAAATAACCTTTTAAAAGAACTATTACAAAATATAAACTTAGATATTGATATTGATTTTATTGATAATGACAAATCTCAACACACATACAATCCCTTTAAAGCTTGTGAAAAATATGGATTAGATTATCTTGCTGTAAATAATTATTTTAATTCGATAAAAAGTATTATTATAGATGAACAAAATATATATAAACAAAAGCTTATAAATAAAACATCAACTTATTCAAACTATTCTAAATATATTGGAAAATTAGTAACAAAATATAGAGAATTTAGTTATACAAAACTACATATAGGCTATAAAACTAATATTTATATTAACAAAAGACCTATTTCAAATCTCTTAAATACATTAGAAGTTAAAATCCCTTATCTTCCTAATGATATAGGAACTAAACGATTAAAAAAAGCATTAAAACAATTAGAAACTAATTTAGATGAAAAGGATATTAAAGCAGATACAAAGCAATATTTATCATTTATATCAAAAGATAGTCTAAATATTTTTGTAATGAAGCCAGAAATATTTAGTAGAACTTTGTTTATTTATGATTGGTTAGAATATCTTTCTCAAACTAAAAAACATACATTATCTAATACTTCTCAAAAAGATAAAATAGAATATTTGCAAGAAACATATAACTTAAAAGATATAACATACAAAACTCTTGAAAATAATTTAAATATATTAAGGTCATTTATTAGAGATTTAGAAAATATAACCTAAAAAAAAGGAAGAATATTATTTCTTCCTTTTGAGTGATTTACTAATAAACTGAAATAGTTTCATATTCATATATAATGATGTTATTGGATAAATAAAATATTTTAATCTATTCAATATATTTGTTAAGGTAGCTATCCATTCTATTATTGCAAATATAAATCCCATATTTTCTCCTTATGATGCTTGTAGTTGTTTATACCATAGCTTTTTGCTTGGATTCCATTTATAGCCAAGTTGTTTGATTAAATTTTGATGACCAAATGATTTTCCTTGAATAATAAGTATATTATCTTGCATAATTACACTTAAATTAGCAGTTTTTAGCTTTTCATTTTCTTGTTGAATCAAAGATTTGACATTTACTACTTTTTGTTGTTTAGGTGGGTTTGTTTGTTGATTTATAGCATTTTCAACTTCAAATGAAGAAGCATATTCTCCACCTATTAGTCCAAATGCTGCTAATGCTCTACCGATTGCACTTGTTTCTGCATTTTCTATGGCTGATGTAGTATTTATAAGCCCTTGTCCTCTTATTTCTTCTGCAAAGCCAGTAGCTATTATTTTATTATCATTTAATATAGAAGCCTTAATTATAACTCTTTGCTCATCATCTGTTATAATGTCTGTAATGATAGAAAGAGTAGGAAAGTATTTACGAAAAATACCTACTCTACTAGCAACTGTGGCATATTCTTTACCTTTGATATTCACCTTATCTATTTTATGCAGTTCTTCTATTGCTTTGATTAGATTCTCATTCATATTCAATCCTTTTCTACTTGTGGAATTTGTATTTTTCGTTTATTGATTTTGATTGTAGAAGGTTTAATGATATTATCTAATTCAATATCAATATAAGGCTCAATTTCATTGTATTTGTCATTATATAGAGCATCTTTTAGTTTTTTCTCATCTACTTTTGCATATCCAAGTTTAATGAGAGATTCTTCGTCCTTTACAATAATATTCTCTTTTACTTCCTCTTTTTTAGGAGTGATAGTAATAGATGATATTATAAGCCCATTTAATCTATCTATGCCATATTCTAAAAGTAGCTCTGATATAATCTCTTTTGCATTTTGTTTAGATATTTCAAGCTGTTTCTTGATGGTATTTAAGAGCTTGATTTGAGATTTAATATAATCAATTTTTTCATCTACATCTAAAAACATTTCAGCTATTGAATCTGCTTTTTCAAACTCTTTTTTATTTTCATCTTCAAGTAAATTTTTAATCTCTTGTTTGAAGAGTAGTTTTGTTTGTTCGTTGTTAGTATATAAAGAATATACTGATTTTATAGGTTTGTTGATTAGTTCCATAATAAGTCCTTTTAAGCTGATAATTTGATTAAAGTGAATTTATCTGTTAAATCAAATAATTTTTCATTTATAGATATTAAACTATCAATTGATTTAATAGGTTTTGAGGTAAAGTTTCTACCTGTAATGATGTTTTTACCTTTAACTCCGCCTCTAATTGAATTTTCTTGTAATCTGTTAAATACTCTCCATAAATCATTTGCATTATCCTCCTTTCTGTGTGATTGTAGTAGATTAGAAATTTCTACTTCTTGATATGGCTTAAAACGAATCTCTTTTGCTACTTTTGCAAGTGATAATTGTTCTGTTGGATTAAGTTCTATTTGTTTGTAGAGAGCTATTTTATTGTTGATTTTATCTATATTAGCAACTATTTGTTCGATTGATTTTTTTACTGCTATTTCCTTAAATCCAATATGTCTAATACTTCTTTTTTCAAATAATGAATTAGCTACTACTAAGCCATTACCACAAATGAACCTAAATACCCCTGCTTGAATAATAAATGATGAGGTTCTATTGTGTGAATTAGTCAAAACTATTTCAATAGCTTCATCTTTTTTAGTTAGGAAATCGTTAATATGTCTAAATCTAATAAGATGTTTTTGATAGCCTTGATTCGCTGATATTCTTACGAAATTCTCCTTTGCTTCTATGGGATACCAACTATTAGCTCTAAACATCTCAACTACATCTATTGTAGGAATAAAAGCATATTTATCACTCACCTCAAAAAAGGGAGTTGAAGCAAATATACTTGGTGCTGAGTTTAATAACATATCATTGCTTAAAGGTTTCATTTTTTGTCCTTTACACTTTTGATTACTTCTGCAACTGTTGAAGCTGTATCTACTACCTCTTTTACACCTTTGATTACCTTATACATTTTTAAAAACATAATGCCTCCTTGTTGTTTTTATTCATTTATATATAACACTAAAAGTTACGATTTTCCGTGCTATTTTGTTATAATTCTTAGTATCAAAATAATTAAAGGTTTTTTTTAATATGAACAATTTGACAATTAATAATTTAATGCCAATAAAAACTAATAGCTATTATCCAAACAAATTACTAGATAAATCTTATGTAGGAATTGATTTTGGTACTTCTACAACTATAGTTAGTCTATCTATTTTTAATAAAAATACTTATAAAGTTTCTTCTTATGCAATAGAGTTAAATCAAAAACTTTTAGATGGGAGTATTTATAAATCATATAAAATTCCTACTATGATTGCATGGTTTAATAATAAATTATTAGTAGGAGAAGGTGCAAATAGAATTAAATTAAAGTTAAAACCAGGCAAAAATTTATGGCATTCTTTTAAGATGGAATTAGGACAGGATATTGGATGTACATATCCTCAATCAGAATTAAATAATGAAAGATTGAAAATTTTAAATCCAAAAGATGTCACGACTATATTCTTTAAATATTTAAAAGTACAAATTGAAAAATATATTTCAGAACATAATCTACCATCACAAATCGAATATGCTATTAGTATTCCTGCTTCTTTTGAAGCAAATCAAAGAAAAGATTTAATAGATAGTTTATATGCGAATGGAATAATGTTAAATAAACAAGCTCTTATAGATGAACCAAATGCAGCATTTTTAAGTTATATTAGTAATTCTAAACTTAATAGTAATATTACAATTAGTAAAGATTTTCCAACTAATATTTTAGTATTTGATTTTGGAGCAGGAACATGTGATGTTTCAATATTAGAAGTTGGATATTCTGGAAAAGGCTTTTATTCAAAAAATTTATCTATTTCGAGATTTGAAGAATTAGGGGGTAATAATATTGATAAACTTATTGCTATTGATGTATTGCTTCCTCAGTTTTTGAAAGAGAACAATAAAGAAAAAGATTTTTTTAAAACAAAAGAATTATCTCAATATATTATTCCTAGATTAGAAAAAACAGCAGAATTATTAAAAATTCAAATGTGTGAAAAATTGTCTTTATTAGATAGCAATAATATTCAAGGAAATTATAATGTTATATCTAATCAAATAATAACAATAAAATCTAGAAAGGGAAATTTTACATTATCATCTCCAACTTTATCATATAAAGAGTTTTTAGAAATAAATAATATATTTACAAATACTACATTAGAAACATTTACTAATAGAATTAATGAAGAAATAAAATTTAAAAGTATATATACTCCTATTATTACAGCCCTTAAAAAAGCTTTTTTAAATAAAGATGATATAGATTATGTACTTTTTATAGGAGGTAGTTCTAAAAATCCATTAATACAACAATCTATAAAAAATTATTTTAATGAGTCTGAACATTTAATTCCACAAAATTTACAATCACATGTCTCAGCAGGAGCTGCTATTCATTCATTATTATTTAATGGATTTGGAAAGAATATTATAGAACCAATAACAAGTGAACCTATAATAATTATTATTAATGATGATGGGATGGAAAACTTACAAACTATTATTAAAGCAGGTACAATAATACCTAGTAAAACTATAAAAATAAACAATTTAAGGCCACATAAAAAATTCCAAAAAATTATAGAAATTCCTATTTGTGTTGGTAATAAAAATAAATTATTACATAATATTAAAATTCAATCTTCTAATCCTAATGGATTTGATTTAAATACTAATATTGAATTAAATATTCAAATCAATGCTGATAAAATGTTACTTATCAAAGCTATTATAGATGATAAAACAATTGAAGTAGAACCATTAAATCCCTTTAGTAATCAAGAAATATCTTCTCGTGATAGAAAAAAATTTGAGGCAGAAAAAAAATTTAATAAACAATGTGCTTTAAATAATGGATTTCCTACACAAGAAGCTTTACAGGATTTGTATGATGCTTATAATGATTTAGGATTAGAATTAAAGGCAGCAGAAACATTAGAAGAATTATACGAAAAATTTGATGCTGGAAATTTAAATAATATTGGATTACATTACAGTAATGCAGGTTATGAAGATAAAGCTATGATGTTTTATGAAAAAGCAATGCAAAAACATCCATCAGCAACAACAGCTTTTAATATAGCCATAGAATATAGATATAAAAATAGAGAGCTTTATATTAAATGGATAAAAAAAGCTATGGAAATTAATCCAAACTATATTCTTGCATATTATTGTTATGGTAAAATTTTAATAGAAGATGATAAAGAAGAAAAAGGATATAAATTAGTTAATAAAGCTTTTAATAATTGGAAAAATGAATATGAAACTGGGTATTTATCATGTCATATTAGTTGGTTTATTTCTTGTGCAAGATTTTTAAATGAATATGATTATGCTAAACAATTAGAAGATGAAAATAAAAATTTAAATGAATATAATGACTCTTATAATTTAGAAAATCTAACGAGTTTAAAAATGAGTAAAAAAATAATGGAGAAATAATTATGAGCAATTGGATGATAGATGCAAGTCAATTAGATGAAGAACAAAGACAATTTATTTATGAAGAATCTAAAAAACAAAAAAATATTTGGATAAAAGGTTTCCCAGGAAGTGGAAAATCAGTTCTTTTAATTCATAATGTATATGATAGAATTAAAGAAAATCCAAATGTAACAGTTGCTATTATTGTATTTACGCATTCTTTAATTCAATTATTTAAGGCAGCTATAAAAGAATTAAATATTCCTGATAAAAATATTGATTTAATCACATATCATAAATTTTTAAAAACAAACTATACTTATGATTATATTTTTTGTGATGAAGTTCAAGACTTACCAAAAAGTGTTTTAGAAGAAATGAAAAAAAGAAGTAAATATTTGATTACAGCTGGAGATGAAAATCAGTCAATTTATGAGATTAATCCTGCTACTCATGAACCAACTATAAATCCATCAGAAATTAAAATGATTATTGAAAATACATATGAATTACATATAGTACATAGATTAACCAAATCAATTATGAAAAGTGTCTCAAAATTAATTTCTTATATGAATATGTTATCAGCAAAAACTGATAGAACAAAAAAAGATGTTAGTATAAGACTTGCTAAGGCTCAGAATGAAAAGGAAGAAGTAGAATATATATTATCTATAGCAGAAGAGTCTATAGCTATGAACGAAAATGTAGCAATAATTTTGCCTACTCATCAAGATATATTTAAATTTATTAACTTAGTGTGTAATATTAAAAATAAACAGCAATGGCAAATAGTTGAAAATCAATGGGGAAAACCAGATTATTACAAGTTAAATAAATATTTAGTTAACAACCAGATAAATATAGAATATATAGGGAATAAATATGGAAATTTATTTGAAGCTGGACAAAAAGGAAAAATTATAATTATGACTTATCATAGTTCAAAAGGTTTAGATTTTGATAATGTTTTTTTACCTTTTGTTAATTATGATTTAAAAATTGGTAATGAAACATTGTTTATGGTAGGGATGACAAGAAGTAAACAGAATTTATATTTAACATATTCATCTACATTACATCCTTTCGTAAGTAAGTTTGAAGATGAATGTACAAAGATTGATATTCATAATGATATAAATAATACTTTTGATGATTTTGATGATTTTGATTTTTAAGGAGAATAAATGATGAAAACAAAATTCTATACTGTATTAAGTAGAGATGAATTTATAAAATTATATAGATTTGGTCATATTTTTATCAATTACAGTTATCTTATAAAAGAAAAAGATAATAAAGACGAAAAATTATTAGAATTATTTAGTAGATTACCTTTTGAATATGAAGAAGGATATTTAATTTTAAAAATAGAAACTAATACTCCCCATTCATTTGATTCAGTTCCATTAGTATATAATTTAACAATTGAAGAAATAATTTCTATTTATACCTTATCTAATAAAGCAAAAGATTTTTATACTACAAAGGTAGTATCTAAAATAAAATATCAAATTTATCCATCTCAAACATTACTAAATAATATACTTGAATATAAAGAAAAAGAAGATATGAAACAAGGAATAAATATATTAGCTAAAGTATTCGATTTTATGGATATAAATAAATTAGATAATACATTTGGTAATAAATTTTTAAACTCTTATATTAATCTTATGAAAAAAGATAATTGTTATTTAAATAATAATTATAATGATTTTTATCTTGATTTATTATTGTATAAAAGAGAGGATAAATTTCAAAAAGAAGATATAAGTTACATATATGATTCTATAATAATAATTATTTTAAAAGAAAAAAAAGAAAAAAAATATATTAATATATTTAAACAAGGACAATTTAAAAATCAAATATTGAAAAATGTTAAAACTTATGAATATTTAAATGAAAATAAAAAAGAAACATTATTTGAATTAATTGATTTCATATATAAAGAAAAAGAGAATGAGATATTAAAAAAATTTTTTGAGAAAATATCTATATCTGAATTTATTGCTGGGACACTTTATTTAAAAATAAAAGATTTATTAGAAGAAAAACAATATGAAGAGATGGAAAAGTTAATAGATTCTTTTAGTTCTAGGTATAAAAAAGAATTATCAATATCATTGTATCTAATAGGAATTATATTTGGATATGAGCATTTATATGAATATTATTATGACTTTATTAAATTAAATATTTATGAAGAATCAGTAGAAAACTATAATATAGAATATGAAACAAAAGAAAATAATAATATAGATATATTAGAGTTGTCTCAAAAAGATGGATTAGCTAATTTTTATTATCATAGTAAATGTAATAATAAACAGAAAAACAAACTTAAAGACCTGAAATTATTATCAGAAGAGGAATTAAAAGATAAAATTAACAAGTGTTATGAAATAAATAAACAACAGCAAAATTCTCTTAACTTATATAGTAAAAAATGAACCAAGAGTTAGGTATTAAATATGAAAGATATATAGGTAAAAAATTTGAAGTTCAAAATCATTTTGTTATATATAATGGGCTAATAAATGGATTGCAAGATAATGGTGTAGATATAATTGTAGTTTCATCAAAAAAAAATGTCATTAATTTAATCCAGTGTAAAAATTGGAATCAAAAAAGGTTATATTTAAGTGATATTGAGAATATTTATAATAAAATGTTTGATTTTAGATTAAATTGTATGTCTTTTAATGCAACGGAAATATTAGAACATTTAGCTATAAAAAAAAATATTTATGAAATAGAAGCTATGCTTAAATATGTAAAAGAATATTATAATATATTTGAAATTAAATATAAATTATATATAACTAATGATAAGGTAATTGATTTAGAAATAGGAAAACATTTGAAACTAATAAGAAATAATAAATTTTTATATAAAAAAATGGAAATAATTTGTAGAGGAATTATTTAAGAAAGGAAGAATAATGGGATTTTTTAGTAGAATATTTGGGTTTAATACAAATAAAGTAACAGAAGATATTGAATTTGAAAATTTAGTTAGAAATAATGGTTATGAAAATATAGGAAGAGAAATAGCAAATATCTTAAATAAGGAAATCATTTCAAAGGAAGTAGCTAAACAATTTATTTTAGAAGAACTTGATGCTGCGAGTCAAGGTAATGATTATGCCAGAAATTTTGTAAGAAATAGTGGTTTTAACAATTTTGAATTTGAAGGGACTATGTATAATACAGAATGGGGAACAGATAATAATATTGAACATTTACAGTTGTTGTTAAGGTCTTTTTTAATGAAAATCAATGATATTGATTTAATGGTAAAATTATCTATAAGTGTGATTGATAATATTATGAAAGAATGGAAACTTGGTAAATATGAAAAAAATAATATAGATAAAAAATTAATAAATGAAGTTAAAAAAATACATAAACAGCCGGAAGGTGTATTTGCAGAAATAAATAATGATTTAGCATCTTTTATTAATTTAGAATTAACTCATAGTAATAACTATTCTGATAAATTATTAGTAATGGCTTATGGATATGCTAGAAGAATTGCGGCTGCTGGATTATTTTTACAAGGTGTTTTTAATAAAGAAAATTATAAACAAGCTAAATTAATTTTTAATTCTCTACAATTACAAACAGAACATAATGCAGAATTTCAGGAAGAAGCTTTTTCTCAAGCATTAGAGTATATTCAATCTTATGATAATAGATTAACTAAAAATTTTGTGTCCTTAATAGTAGCTGCTGCTGAAAATGAAAATACTATTTCTCTTTATGAAAAAGGAGAAAGAATGGAGTATGAAAAATTATTTAATATTTTTAGTCAATCTAATATTGAGGAGGAAGAAATACCTTTTTAAAACTATATAAAAGGAAGTATCTTCCAATATCCTCTTGTGCCTCCTACTCTCTCAATAACTCCCATCTCTTTTAGTTTATTAAGATGTTTTTTAACTGCTGAATCTGCTATATCAAAAATTTGAGCTATTTTACGATAACTAATTTTAGGATTTTGTTTGATTAAATCTAATATATCTTTTTGTCTATCAGTTAAATAGATTGAGCCACCTATTGAGCCACCTATTGAGCCACCTATTGCTCCATTTTTATAAAACACCATTCTAATGAAATTATCCATAAAAACAAAGCTATCTTTAGAATATACTCTCAAAATTCTTGGCATTCCACTACCGAGTTGCTCTACCATTCCTAAATCTCTATATATTCTCATAAGTTCTCTATTTCTTGGATTTGATATTCCACTGAAAAAATCCTCTTTACTAATCCCTAATGGCAAAGTCCCAGCAGATGTGATTTCAAGTCTATCATCAAATATTTCAAATTTAGGAGGGATTTCATTTATATAATCATTATGGATGATTGCATTTATCACTGCTTCTCTAATAGCAATTTTATCCCATAGAGGTTGTTCTATTCTTTCTTTTGGAGTAATTTTAGCAAATGTAGTATTTTCTATATCAAGCTTATCTAATACTGCTTTTGTAGCTTTGATTAAAGAAGTGTAACCATATTCATTATTTTCAATTAAATCTATTCTATCTATACCATTATATTTAGCAACTTTAATAGAATTTCCATTTT
>Ga0256829_1002935_pt1 | contig 12271 bp, 8 predicted proteins | sample 131447metaG_FD_185979 | JGI IMG/M metagenome (GOLD analysis project Ga0256829, IMG submission 185979) | Hydrothermal vent microbial communities from Lau Basin, Pacific Ocean - 131-447 | ecosystem: Environmental > Aquatic > Marine > Hydrothermal vents | place: Pacific Ocean: Lau Basin | collected... | reverse complement strand
GATGATGATGATGATGATGATGATGATGAACTGTTTCTTGTTGAACTACAAATTGAGAAACATTAAATTCAAAACCTACTGCAAATTTATGTTCTGATGGTTCAAGTCCTAGTGTTTCTGATGATGGAAGTAAATGGACTTGGATTTGTGGATCTGATACTTGTTATGCTAATAAATCAGCTTGTGCTGTTGCTTGAACTTGTTCATCTTGAACTTGTGGTCCTTTAGCTTCGACAATTTCTAATTGATCAAGTAGCAAAATAGAAGAATTAGAACATCCTTATAATTCTACTTATCATAATGATTTTTGTACAAATTGAGCTGTTTTATCTCCTCAATATGATCCGTCTATTAATAATAAACAACTTAAATGGTATTGTGGAACGGATTTATGTACTGCAAATATAAAATTTGATAAGTGAGTTATAAAAATTTATTGAGCTTATTCTTGAGCTACATGGGCTTGTCCAGAATGTAATGGATTTGACGAAGAAACTTGGAATTGAATTAAACATAAATTTTTATCAGACTATGATACTCAATATACCAGAAGTATAATGTCTGGTGATTATCTTCCATTTGGTTGGATATTGCCGAAATATAAAAATTATGTTAGTTCTTGTAATTCTTCAAATGTTTGAAAATGGAATAAGAATACTATAAAAGTTCAATTTAAAGCTAAAAATGGGAATTGAACAGTTGTTTATTCAACACCTACTTTGCTTTGATTTGGAGAAAATTTGTCAGCATTTTCTGACAGTTCAGTAGTATGAGAGAGCTATATTCCATCAAATCAGACCCATAAGTTTTCAATGTGAGAAAATAGTATAGAATGATATATTACAAATAGGCAAATATGTAAGGGTAGTGATATAAATGGAGACGGAACTATAGATACTTATACTTGGGTAAACGATATTCCTACTACTCCTTTTGCAAGTCAAACATTTACTGTAACTGCTCCTTATATGCTTCAACTTGGAACTGCATTATCAAATGTGTCAAATGTTGATCTTAATTTTAATTGAAAATGACTTAATTATTATTGAATATCTCCAGTAAATACTATAAATAATTATGATACTTGAGCTTTATCAGCAATATTATGAAAATTTATAGACAAATATAAGCAGTATGCTTTATTACCACATCAACATTTATTTGGAGATACTACAGTAAGTTATAAAAAATTACTTACAAAAGAAGTTTATTATCTTTCTGGTAATGATATTGCTATACACTGAGAAGTTACACAGCCAACTACTATTCTTGTAGAGTCTGGGAATGTGACTATAAATGGAGATATTAAATGACCATTGATGTTGGTAGTAAAAAATGGTAAAATTATATTTGAAAATGCAAATATGAACAAACAAACAATATTAGATTGATATTATATTACCGATAAATGATTTGAAGTGAAATGACCTGCTGTTACTCATAATATTATTTTAAATAATAATCCATCTTCATCTAGATGGTATGCAGATGGTAGGTTAGAAATTAAATGAGTTTTGGTCGGTCCTCATGCTGATGAAATTTATAAAAATAGGAGATCAGTTCTTAAAAATTATTTTAGATCTTGATTTGGGCCTGTTTGGGCAATAAAGCATTGAGCTAGTTTAACTATTACATCAAATCCCGATTTGTGGTTAAATGCTCCAGTATGAAGTAAAGATTTATTTGGAATGCTAAAAGTATCTAAGTGATATTAAAATATATGAGCCTACTTGAAATGGTAGGTTTTTTCTATTGAAGAATACTAACAAAATAAGTATATATAAATAGTTTTTTAAAGTTAAAATATTTTTTTATGATAAAGAGATTAAAAATAAAGTTAAAATTTAATATTAGGTTAAATAAATATGATTACTTATTAATATTTTTTTGATGATTGTTTTTTGTTTTAATTATTAGATTATTTTATTTACAGATTATCAAATATAATGAATATAATGATCTTCTTTTTTCGGAACATTATAGTGTAGCAAATCTTGAACCTGTAAGGTGAAATATTTATTTACAGAATAAAAATGGTTGAAAAATAGCATTAACTGATAATATAAATTTATATACTTTATATGCAGATCCTTATATTATTTGGAATAACCAAAAAGCTGCTAAACTTTTGGCTCCTATTTTATATAAACATTTTTGTGATAGATATAAATTAGATAAAGTAGATAAATATACTTGTGTAAAAAATGTAGAAAAATTTGCAAAAGTAAAACTTATAAAACAGAAAGAAAAAGCTTGAACTTGAGATTTGACGAATACATCTTTGGCTGAAAATATAGATTTAAGCTATATTACAACTTGAATTTTACAAAATGATATCGAAGGCAGGTTAGAGAATTTACTAAAAAAAAGTTATATCACAAAAGCTTATTTATGATTTTTTTCTAATCCTAAACTAATAAAATCTTTAAAAAATTTATGATTAAATGCTTTAATTTTTCAAGATAATAATTATGTTTATGTAAATTTAAATCAGATAGATAATTTAGATAGATATGTATTAGTTTTGCATAATATTCTATCAAAAGTAAATAATAAATATACAAAAAAATATTTAATTAGAATATTAAATAAAAGACCAAGAAGATATGTTAAAATAGCTGATTATGTAAATCCTGTACGGATTGATAAAATTAAACAACTAAAAAAAAAGTATAAGTGAGATAAAAATAATAAAATACCTTTATTGCATTGAATTTGATTTCAAAAACACCCTTTTAGATATTATCCATACAATTCTTTTTTGTCTCATGTTTTGTGATATGTAAATAATGGTAATGGAGTATGATGAATAGAGCAGTATTATAATAATATTTTAAAATGAAAAGAATGAAAAATAATATGAATGAATACTCCTTGGATATGAACTATTTGATCAACTTCTACAAATGTTCAACAAGCACAAAATTGAGCTAATATCTATTTAACTATTGATTATAGTTTACAAAAACAGGTTCAAAATATTATTAAAAAAGCATATTATCAATTTAAAGCTGATAATGTTTCTGTAGTGATTATGAATCCTTTTAATTGAGAAGTAAAAGCTATGGCTTCATATCCAAATTTTAATCCAAATGATTGGGAACAAATTTATAAAATTAAACCTCTTACAAAAAAATATGATTATCTTATAACATGAAATATGGCAAAAACATATATAAATATTCCTATTTTAGTTGAAAAAAAATGAAAATTAGTAAATGCAACATTTGAAGATAGATTTAATCCAAAATTAAAAAAATATATATTTAAAAACTTACTATGACCTAGAACTTTTATAAATCAAGTTATTTCAGACCCATACGAGCCTTGAAGTATTTTTAAAGTTCTTACAGTATCTATCGGTGTGGATTCGAGAAATATTTCTTTATATGATTATTATACAGATAAGTGAAAAATAAAAATATGACCATATACTATTAGAAATGTAGCAAGAGAATGTGTAGGTTATCATACTTTCTTACATGCCCTTGAACGATCTTGTAATGTTTGAATGGTAAAATTAATAAAAAAAGTTTGAAAAGATATATATTATAATTATTTGAAAGAATTATGATTTTGAAAAAGAACTTGAATTCAGTTAGCTTGAGAAAAAGCTTGACAAATATCAGCACTTGAACATTTTTCAAAAGCAAGATTTTATAATAATTCTTTTGGTCAATGAATATTAGTTACTCCTATGCAAATGGCAGTAACTGTTTCAGCAGTTGTTAATTGATGATTTTTATTAAAACCTACTATTGTTAAAAAAATAGTTGAGAAAAATACTGTCATAAATTTTGGTAAATATATAGTATCTAAGGTGTTTGATTCAACTATTTCAAAAGATATGATTTATGCTTTGTATAGCACAATATATCATGGAGATCTTATTAGAGTGTGAATAAAAAATTATACTTTATGATGAAAAACTTGAACTTCTCAATTAACTTTTAGATGAAGATATCAAAAATCTATTTGATGGACAAACTGATCTTTTGTATGAATTGTTACTGCTGATAATTTAAAGTATGTTATAGCTGTTAAAGTTTCAAGGCCTAGATCTTGTCAATGGTGAGTTTGTACTGCTTGAAAAATATATAAAAATATTGCAAAATCTATTATAGAATATGATGGGATAAAAAAATAATGTATAATGGACTGTCTGTGATAGTTTAAAAGATAATCTGTGTAGGTTGTCCCCGGATTTTATAGAATAATATAATAATTTTTTTTTGATTGCTATAATATATTTTGAGTCTGGGGACAGAGAAAGTTGATTAATTTAATCATCAGAGAATTTTTGTTAAAAATAGAAAAAACTCAAACTTAATTTTAAATTATATTTTAAACAGAAAATTACGAAGGGGATTTTTTATTTTTATATTTCTTTTTTTATTCATAAATCTATATCTTTTAAAATTTCTATTGTAATATAAAATAAAGGAACTGAAACTATAAGTCATATTGCACCAAAAAGATGTTCTCATATTAGAAGAATAAGAAATGTTAAACTTATTGGTAATTCTACTTCTTCTGATACAAATCTTGGATTTAAAATATATGCTTCTATGATATGTATAATACTAACCATCAATATAACAGCTAGAACTCCGTGAAATCAATCAATATTATAAATTATAAGAGCAATTGGGATAGAAGATAAAATAGCTCATAATACTGGTATAAAACTAAATAAAAATACCATAAAAGTCAAAATTCATATGTAAGGAATACTATGTCAAAATATTAATCAAATAATATAAAGTCAAATAAAAGTTAATGTAGCATTTACCAAAGCTATCTTTGATTGAGCTTTAAAAATTAATAAAAATCATTTTGCTACTTTTCAAAATAAAAAATCATATTCATTGTATAAAAAACCTACAGAACTTGATTTAATTCATTCAAGATATTTATGTAGTTTTTTTCTATCAATTATGAAAAAATAGCTTAAAACAAAAGCAAGAAAGAATTTTATCAATTCTCATCAGAATGCTTTGATATGTTGGATACTATTCATTACTATTCAAATATTTTTTTCGTTCATAATTTTTGTTAGGTCTTCACTTACTACTTTTTGAGTAGATTGAATTTGATGTAATGAACTTGTAATAGATTTAATGTAATCTCAAATCATTGGGATATGATGAGATAGGTTATTTAGTTCATTAATAAGTAATGGTACCAAATGAGATATAAAAAATATAAATCAAAAAATATATCAAATATATAAAAAACTTGTGATACAATTTATATTTAACAAGATTTTAGTAAATTTATTTTCTTTTTTAATATATTTTTTTAGTATTTTAATTATAAATTTTGCAAAAACATAAGTTAAATAAGCAAACAAAAAAGTTAGTAAAAATAAGAATAGAAAATCTTTTGTGATATAAAAAAAGAAAATTAACAATCCATATGCTAATATTTTTTTCCATATCATCTCTAATGATAAAATATTTTTAATTTTTTGAAACATTATTTTGGTTTAATGATAAAATAATTCAAACTATAATAAATAATGGTAAACTCGTCATACTATCTTCAAAACTATGTAAAACCAGTCATTGAAATAATAATCCTATCATTCAAATACTTAGTGAAATTTTGAGTATATCTTTGTTTTGTAGGTAAGGGTAGTTTATCTGTATATTTTTGTATGTTAAAAATATTATATAAAATATGAAACTAAACCATAATATTCATCATAAAATTCATAATTCATAAAACATTTGTAAGAACCAGCTTTCTGGGATTATGTCATTTTTTACATAATGTGCAGCAGGTCAAGCTGTTCATATTCAGTGTCATAATGGATTTTCTTTTATGTCTTTTAGAGTCTTTTCTACTTTTAAAATATGTCATTTTGTGCTTGCTCATCTTAGTATGATTTGATTATATTTTCATGAAAAATATAGATAAGAACCTAAACTTACTATTCCAACTCATATAGCTATAAAACACGAAAGTATGAATTTTCTATAATTTCTATAATTTTTAAATATAAATAGAGAAATTAAAAATATTTCTAATCAAAATGCTAAAATTCAGCTTCTTGATAATGTTCCAAACAATAATATAATATATAAAATTCACCAAATATAGTGTAATTTTTTATTTAATATGCTAAATAAAATTATTGGTCAGAATGTTATAAAATAAAATGCCATATGGTTTGGTCAAGAAAATATTCCTGAAAATCTTTGTATTCAATCAAGACCTGTTTGAAATAACATAGGTGGATATCATCAAGCTGTTCGGTTTCATAAAGGTCCATATCCAAAGAAAAATAAAAGTTCTGGATGTGTAAATCTTATAATTGCAAAGATAATACAGAAAATTATAACAGTTTTCAGTAAATCTAATATTAATCTATAAAATTTGTTTATGTCTTTTTTTGTCCAATCAACTAAACTAAAAAATATTACAGGAAATAAGAACCATAGATCATATTTAAATCCTATAAATAGTCATTTTAATCAATGAAAATTAAGTAAAGTTATAATTAAGCTAAAAAGTAAAATAATTCAAAATAAAATATTTATTTTTTTATTTTTTGTAAAATTTTGTTTTAAAATATTATTTTTATAAGTATATCAAATTATTAAAATATAGATAAAAAATAAATAAACATCTTTCCATAAATTCCATATCTCTGAATGTAAAAAGTGAATATGTCCATCTCATCCAAGTTGAAATCTTAAAAATGTCATTAATAAGAAATGAAAAATAAGTAGAATTAATAATATTTTAGTGTTTAAAAATATAGATTTTTTTGAAAATAAATTCATTGAAATAGTTGATTTAAAGTTTAAATTATAAAAACATAATACAAAAAAGTCTTTTACTTTCAATTAGTTTTGTATGCTAAATATTCTTTTTCCTAAGAATGATTTAAATTCTCATATGTTATGAAAATATCTTGATAAAAAAATCAAATTAAAATTTAGATCTCATGATGAAATATGTTATAAATGTAAAAAAGAAAGTAAAAATTTTCAAACACATAAATTTTGTAAATGAATTTATTGATTAGAGCAGATTATAACTTGCTTTTATTATACAAAAGAACTTAAAAAGTATTTATTAAATTTTAAATATTATCATAGAAAAGATTTAATAAAAGAAATCTGAGATATGATGGATTTGTATTTTAAAATGTATTTTTCTAATTTAGATAAAAATAAAACAATTATTAGTTATGTTCCTATGCATTGGATAAGAAAATATTTTATCAAATGATATAATCAATGAGAATTATTAGCAAATTATATTTGAAAAAAGAATAATATAAAAGTGCAAGCAGTTTGTAAAAAAATAAAATGGACTAAGCCACAAGCCAAAGTAAAAGGTAGAAATGAAAGATTGGAAAACTTAAAAGATAGCTTTGCATCATTAGATATTTCTGAAGATATCGAAGCCATTGTTCTTGTAGATGATATTCTTACAACTTGATCTACACTTGAAGAAATTTCTAAAATTATCAAAATAAAATATCCAAATGTAAAAATATATTGATTAGTATTAGCTAGAAAATAAATATAATGTCAATTAAAAACTCTTTTATTTTTTTGACTTTAAAGAGGATATAGTTATTATAAAAGGTATATAAAAAGAAATTTAATTACTTAATAAAAATAAAAAAATGCCAAGTAACTCACAGCAAGTTGCAGATACAACAAAACAAGTTGCAAGTACATGATGGGAACATTTGATGAATAATCCTTTTATTGCTTTTGTGCTAAAATTATTTTTAGCAATTATAGTTGTATGATTTTTAATTATAGTTTCGAAAATAATAGCTTCAAATGTAAAAAAGAAAATAATAAGAAATTCTATTTTATCTGATGAAGATGCTTTAGAAAAAACTTGAAATTTAGTATGAGATATAGTTTATTATACATTATTAATATTTTCTATTTTTATATGATTTAAGATTGTTTGATTTGATGTGGGATTATTGTTATGATGATTATCATTTTGAATATGATTAGCATTTAAAGAAATTTTATGAAATATGCTTGCTTGAATTTTTATTTTAACTACAAAAGAATATACACTTTGAGATATAATAAAAGTAGAATGATGATTATGATATTTTGGTTATATTGAGGAAATAACTATAAGATATACAGTTCTTAGAGAATTTAATAATCAGAAAGTAATAATACCTAATTTAACACTTATAAGTTCTCCTATTAAAACTTTTAATACAGAAGAATTTATAAGATTTGATACTACTGTTTCAGTTCATTATGATAGTGATTTAGAAAAAGTTAAAACTGTTATAAAACAAGGAATTAATAAATTAAATTTCATAGTAGAAAAAGAAAAAACAGCTATTGTTACTGAAAAATTTGCAGATTCTTGAATAGATTTAAAAATTTTATTTTTTATAGATCCAAATTGAGCAGTTCCTGGTCCTGCTGCAGTATCAACTGTTAATGATACTATTAAAAAAGTTTTGGAAGAAAATAATATTAATATTCCTTATCCTCATACTGTAATTACAGTTGATAAAAATGATCAATGATTATTGAAGACTATTTTATTTGCAAAGAAATAATAAATGTGAAAATCTGAAAAAGACAAGATTATAAAGAATAAAGAAACTATAGAAACTACTGATAAATATTTAAATATAGCAGAAATAAGGTGAGATACTATAGCTTTGAAAGATGGGTGATTAAGAGCTATTATAAAATGTTCTTGATTAAATATAGATTTAAGAAATTCAGAAGAACAAAAGATAGTAGCTGAAAGATATTCAAGATTTTTAAATTCTATAGATTTTCCTGTTCAAATTTTACTTAGGTCTACTTATTTAGATTTATCTGATTATTTAGCTTATGTAAAAAGTAATATTGATTTGGTTGAAAATGAAGTGTTAAAATGGCAATGAGATCAATATTTTGATTTTCTTAAAAAATTAAATGATTCTCAATGATTATTATTTACAAAAGAATTTTATGTAGTTGTTCCTTATTATACTTTTGATGATAATAAGCAAATAAGACAGAGTCAATTTAATAAGATAATGTCTGCTTTGTCAAATACTGAAACTGCTGAAAGTATTGCTAATAAACTTAGACAATTACAAAAATGAAGGAAACATTTAGATCAAAGATGTAGTTTAGTTCAAAATTGATTAAGTTGAATTTGATTACAAGCTAGAAAATTAGAATTTAAAGAAATAGTATCATTACTTTTTGAAGTTTATAATCCATTATCTTCGAAAAAACAATCTGAAATTTTAATACAGTAAATTTAAAAATATGTTATATGATAATAAAATATATGATGGAAAATTTGATGGAGTATATGTTAATTATACAAAAACTATAAAAAATACTGTAAATAAAAAGAAATCTACTAATAAAAAAGAATGATTTATAGATAAAATAGTAAATGCTTTGTTTCCAGCTGCAAATACATCTAAAAAATCTTGAGGCAAAAAAAATGATAATAAAATAGAAGTTAAGAGTAATAAAAATTTAGAAGAACAAATTAAATGATTTTTGAAATTACCTGATGATGAATACTCAGATAGTAAATTAACCTCTGAGTTAAGGTCTTATTTATTGAAACAGGATCAAGAAATTGATAAAGCAAATGCAAATATTAGACAAAAAATTACACCTTCTTCTTTTGATATTTGAATAAATGAAGTAAATGTATCTGGTATGTATGCAAGAACCTATTATGCAAATTCATATCCATCAGTAATAGATTTTTTATGGACAAGATGAATTGTTAATCTTGATGGTAAATATGATTCTACTTGGTTTATATATCCAACTGAAAAGGCTACTATAGCATCGGCTCTAAAAAAAAGAGCTACTCAAGTAAAAGTAGAAATAAATGATGCTATGGAAAAAGGTAGAGCAGTGGATAAAGATATAGAAATTGAATATCAAGATATAGATAATATTTTACAAAAATTAGCTACTTGAGAAGAAAAATATTTTCAAACTTCTTTTTATACGACATTGTATTCAGAAGAAACTTGAAGAGAGAAAAAATATAATCCTGATAATAACTTAGATATTTTTTCAAAAAAATTTGAACAACTTATGAAAACTTATGCTATAAATGTAAAAAGAGCATCTTTTCGTATGGACGAAGGTTTTCATAGTACTACACCTGTAGCTATTGATGATTTATGAATTTATAGAAGTATGTTGTCTACTTCACTTTGAGGTGCATTTCCATTTATTAGTAATGATTTAATTCAAGAAAGTTGAATATTATATTGAATTAATTTACATTCTAGTTCATTAGTTATTTTTGATAGATTTTCTCCTAAAATGCCAAATGCAAATAGTATAACTTTGGCTACATCTTGAGCCTGAAAATCTTTTACTACAAAACTTGAAGTTTTAAGATATTTACTTTTATGAACTGAAGTGATTATTATAGACCCTGAAAATGAGTATAAATGATTGGTAGATAAAGTATGATGAACTTATGTAAATGTTTCAGTAAATTCTCATCAATATATAAATCCATTTGATTTACCTCCAAAACTTGAAGATAGAGATTATGCTGAATGAGATTTGTTAAGATGAAAAATTATGGAACTTATTTGATTAATTTCAGTTTTAGTTTGATGACTTACTCCTGTAGAAGAATCAGTTCTTGATACTGCTATTCAACAAACTTATGCATTGAAAGAGATAGATTTTACTTCAGATCCAGATGGTAAAACTCCACCATTGATGGAAGATTTACTTACTGTTTTGGAAGGAACAGAATGATGAAATATGCTTGCTATTAAGCTAAGTAAGTATGTAACTTGAAGTTTTGGTAATTTGTTTAATAATTATACTAATATTGATCTAGATAATTGATTGACTGTATTTAGTATTAGAGATATTGAAGATGCTTTGAAAACTCCAGCAATGTATAATGTTTTAAATTATATTTGGACAAAAGTAAGAGCACATAAGAAAAAAAGATTGTTAGTTGTAGATGAAGCTTGGATTATGATGAAAGAAGAAATGGCAGCAAGTTTCTTGTTTGGACTTATCAAAAGAGCAAGAAAATATAAATTATGAGTAACAACTATTACTCAAGATGTAGAAGATTTCTTAAATTCTCCTTATGGTAAACCAATAGTATCAAATGCAGCAGTGCAGATACTTTTGAAGCAATCTACAGCAAGTATGAAATCTATGGATAAAGTATTTTCACTTTCAGAGGCCGAAAAAAATATGCTTGTAAGTGCAAATGTATGAGAATGACTTTTGTTTGCATGACAACAGCATGTTGCACTAAAAGTATTAGCTAGTCCATACGAAACTGATTTTATCTCAACATAAAATTATTTGAAAATAGTTGAGAAAACAGTATTCTTACCAAATATTTGGTGAGTTTTTTATAAAATAAATATGTAAAATGAAAAAAGTATTTATTTTGTCTGGACCTTCGTGAGTTGGTAAAACAACTATCTGGGAAGAATTCGATAAAAAATATAATAATTGAAAAATTAAAAAGATAATTACTACAACGACTAGGAAAAAAAGAAATTATGAAATAGATTGAAAAGATTATTATTTTTTAGATGTAGAAACTTTTAGAAATAAAATTAAAAATAAGGAATTTATAGAATATGCTGAAGTTCATAATAATTTTTATGGTTCTACTTATGAAGAGTTGGAAAAAATATTGGATAATAAGCAATTTCCTTTGTATATTGTAGATCCTCAAGGTGTTAAATTTTTGAAAGAGACTTTAAAATGAGTTTATGATGTAAAAACTATTTTTATTTTACCTCCTTCTGAAGAAATTCTGAAAGAAAGACTTGTAAAAAGATGAGAAGATAAAAATTCTGAAAATTTTAAAATTAGGGTAAATGAATCTTTAATTTGGTTAGAATCAAAAGATACTTATGATTTTAATATTATAAATAATGATTTAGATAGTGCAGTGCAAGAATTTAAAAATATAACTTTAGAATAAAGATATTTTAAAATATATAATTTTTATTATAGTCAAATTGAAAACAGAGTTTTAATTTAATTTGATTGTTTTACACTTGGGAATAAAACATTTATGTCGTGCTGAATTTATTTCATCATCTAGATCCTGAAAACAAGTTCAGGATGATAAAGGAATATATTTATTTTAGAACAAATTTAATTAATGAAAATATATGATTTATTAAAAAATGAAAAATATAAGGACAAAAAGTTGATAGAAAAGATTATTTGTATTTTTGAAGATATTAAAAAAGAAGAATTGTCTAATTATTTTGAAGATGTTATTTCTG